>Ga0164292_10002602_pt1 | contig 14746 bp, 17 predicted proteins | sample GEODES117metaG_FD_111486 | JGI IMG/M metagenome (GOLD analysis project Ga0164292, IMG submission 111486) | Eutrophic lake water microbial communities from Lake Mendota, Wisconsin, USA - GEODES117 metaG | ecosystem: Environmental > Aquatic > Freshwater > Lake | place: USA: Lake Mendota... | reverse complement strand
TATAAAAAATTTTATAGTCAACAATTTGGAGTACCTGAAGACAATATTGAAATAGAATTCTTTATTGTTAAAAGGAAAATATGGGAAGAATCTCCATATCCAATTTCAAGAATTCAAGAATACACACCAGCAAGTGGTAAAGTAAAAATGAATAAAGCAACTAACACTATTAATTCATTTATAGAGGAAGTGTTTAATCATGATGGTTCTCATAAAAAGAAAACATTTGAACCAAATCCTAGTAAATGGAACTGTACTTTTTGTCCTTTTAAAGATAAAAAAGATCTTTGCAATGTTGGTGTTTCTTAATGAATCCCAATATATTTATATACGTTAATAAATTAAATAAAAGCTATGACAAATAAAAAGGATATGACATTGACCTCTGTGAAAGTACAGAGTGAGTTATTCGAACAGTTTAAAATTAATTGTGTAAGGTATAAATTTTCTTTACAAAAGCTTGCTGACCGTGCTATTCATTTATATATTACAGATGAAGAGTTTAGAAAAAAAATGCATTCACACAACAATTTAGACATTAAAGATTAAAAAAAAATTTTATGAAAGATAAATTTGGTTATTTACCTCCTGATAAGAGGAAAAAGGTTTTGCTTATCTGTGATGACATTAGAGTTCATTCAGGTATAGCAACAGTTGCAAGAGAGATTGTTATTCATACCGCCCATCATTTCAATTGGATTAACATAGCAGGAGCTGTTCAACATCCAGAAAAAGGACAAAGGTTTGATTTAAGTGAAGATACAAACAAGAATGCAGGTATTGAAGACTCATCAATATTTTTATACCCAGTAGATGGATATGGAGATGCTGAGCTTATTAGACAAATGATTAAATTTGAAAAACCTGATGCTATTATGTTAATCACTGATCCTCGTTATTTTGTTTGGTTGTTCCAAATTGAAAATGAAATCAGAAAACATATTCCTATTGTTTATTTAAACATTTGGGATGACTATCCAGCTCCTATTTACAATAAGCCATTCTATGAGGCATGTGATGTGTTAATGGGTATTTCAAAACAAACAGTAAATATCAATAAAATTGTTTTAGGGGATAAAGCAGATAATAAAATTCTTAAATATATTCCTCATGGATTGAATAGTGATATTTTTAAACCACTAGATAAAAACACTCCAGAATTAAAAGAATTTAAGAAACAACTTTTTAAAGGTAAAGAATATGATTTTGCTTTGTTGTTTAATTCTAGAAACATTAGACGTAAACAAATTCCTGATACAATTTTAGCTTACAAATATTTCATTGACCAATTATCAGAATCAGAAGCTAAAAAATGTGCTTTAGTATTACATACAGAACGCATTAGTGAACATGGTACTGATTTAGATGCTGTGATTGAATTATTATGTAATGAGCCTAAATATAATATTATTTTTACTGATGGTAGATATGATGCTTATCAAATGAATTTACTATATAATAGTACAGATGCTCAAATCTTATTAACATCTAATGAAGGTTGGGGATTAAGTATTACAGAAGCTATTTTAGCGGGTAAGCCTATTATTGCAAATGTGACAGGAGGAATGCAAGACCAAATGAGATTTGAAGATGAAGATGGTAATTGGTTTACTCCATCACCTGAAGTACCTTCTAACCATACTGGCAGATATAAAAAACATGGTGCCTGGGCATTTCCAGTTTATCCAACTTCAAGAACATTAGTTGGTTCTCCTCCAACACCTTATATTTGGGATGATACTTGTAGAGCAGAAGATGCAGCTGAACAAATTATGGCTGTTTATCAATTAACACCTGAAGAGCGCAGTGAAAGAGGATTAGTAGGTAGAGAATGGGCTGTTAGTGAAGAAGCTGGTTTTACATCTAAACATCAAGCATATCGTTTTATGGATTCAATGAATGAATTATTTTCTACTTGGGAACCTAGAGAAAAATATGAGTTGATTAATGTAAATGAATATCCTGATAGAACTTTAAAACATAATTTATTATATTAAAAATGAAACCGTTATTTATAATTAGTTGCCCTATTGACACATATAGTGGTTATGGTGCCCGCTCTAGAGATTTAGTTAAAGCTATTATTGAGCTTAACAAATACAACGTTAAAATATTACCTCAACGTTGGGGAGGTACACCTTGGAACTTTATTGAAGATCATTCTGAGGAATGGGGATTTTTAGCAAAACACATGTTAAATACTCCTCAAATTCCTAAACAGCCTGAAATTTGGGCTCAAGTAACTATACCAAATGAATTTCAACCTATTGGAAAATATAATATTGGTTTTACAGCAGGTATTGAAACTACAATTTGCTCTCCTGATTGGTTAGAAGGCATAAATAGAATGGATGTGACTTTTGTTTCATCAAGACATTCAAAACAAGTATTTGAAGAATCTCAATTTGAACAAAGAGACCAAAATACTCAAGAATTGTCTCGTGTTATTAAACTTGAAAAACCAGTTGAGGTATTATTTGAAGGAGCAGATTTAAATACTTACTTACCTATTCAGCCTAAAGAAGTAGTTGATATTGATTTAGATAGTATTAAAGAACAATTTGCTTACCTATTTGTAGGACATTGGATTTCAGGTGACTTAGGTGAAGATAGAAAAAATGTAGGTTTATTAGTTAAGGCGTTTTTTGAAACATTTAAAAACAAATCTAAGAAGCCGGCATTAATTCTAAAAACTTCACAGATTGGTTCTTCATATGTTGATAGAGAAGAAATCATTAAGAAAATTAAACAAATTAAGAAAACAGTCAATTCAGATAATTTACCTAATGTTTATTTATTACATGGTGAATTTTCAGATAAAGAAATGAATCAACTTTATAACCATAGTAAAGTAAAAGCTATGATTAGTTTGACTAAAGGTGAAGGATTTGGACGTCCATTATTAGAATTTAGTTTAACTAAGAAACCAGTTATAACTACAGGATGGTCAGGACATATGGATTTCCTAAATCCAGAATTTGTTCCTGTACTTGGAGGACAATTAACAAATGTTCACCCAAGTGCTGCTAATCAATGGTTAATAAAAGAATCACAATGGTTCTCAGCAGATCATGGTCAAATTGGTTTTTATTTAAAAGATGTATTTGAAAATTATAAAAAATACCAAGATGGAGCTGTTCGTCAAGCATATAGAAGTAAAACTATGTTTAGTTTTGATAAAATGAAAGAGTTGGTTGATAGTTATTTAGTTCAATATGTTCCTGAATTTCCAAAACAAGTACAAGTTAAACTTCCTACAATGCAAAAAATTGAACTACCTAAAAAAATTGAAATAAAAAATGGATAATCTAATTACATGTACCCGATGCGGTTCAGACGCCTGTTATGTTGATGAAGTAAATCAAGATATTAAAACTTATTTTTGTTATGGATGTGGGTTCCAAACTAACTCTTTAATGAAAGAAGATAGTGAGTTTTATTTAGAACAACTAGAAACACTACCTGAATTGTATAAAGATTTAATGACCAGTGATGAAGAAGGAAAAATTTGGATGCCATCAGCAGTTAATATTCCTAATCAAGGAATGGTATTTGCTAATGGTGCTAATGCTGAAAACTGGGCTTGGAGTGCTGTAAAAGCAGTTCCAGTTACAGAAGAAGAAAAAACCAAATACCCAATCCCAGGAAAAAAAGATCAATATTATGAGTGGAGAATGGACATGACAACCATAAAATATTTCCAGGAACAAGATTTTATTGAGGCACTTTCATATATTGGAGTATTACCAGAATGATCAGTATAGCTATTACTGTATGTAATGAAGCTAAGGAATTAGAAGCTCTGTTGGAACATTTAGAAGACAGAGCTTTATCTCCTGATTATGAGATAGTTGTTCAAATAGATCAAGACAACTATACTGAAGATATATTAAGGATTGTTATAGGTAAAGGTATTAAACATTGGTTTTACCCACTTAATAAAGATTTTGCTTCATATAAAAATGAATTAAAAAAACACTGTTCAGGAAAATTTATTTTTCAAATAGATGCAGATGAATTAATCGCTCCTGAAATGATAGGATTGTTACCTAAAATTCTTGAATCCAACCCTGAAGTTGATTTGTATTATGTTCCTAGAATTAATACTGTAAGTGGTATCACTCCAGAACATATACAAAAATGGGGTTGGAGATATGAAAATGAAAGAGTAAATTGGCCTGATTATCAGACTAGAATTTATAGAAACACTCCAGAAGTCAAATGGAGAAATGCAGTTCATGAAGTAATTGAAGGATATAAACAATTTACAGTGTTACCAGCAGTAGATGAACTTGCTTTAATTCATCATAAATCAATAGAAAAACAAGAAAAACAAAATAATTTTTATAATACAATATGAAAAAGGTTTTAATTATAGGAGGCAACGGTTATGTTGGAAGTCGTTTATGTAGTGACTTTAAAGATTTATATGCTGTCACATCATTAGATAATACTTTAATAAAAAATAACCCATATGAAACAATTGTTAAAGATTTTAATGATCTTGAAACAGAGTTTTTTAATCAATTTGAGGTTATAGTTTTATTAGCGGGACATTCAAGTGTTAAAATGTGTGAAGGAAATGTTGAATATGCTTTTAATAACAATGTTAGAAACTTTGTTAATTTAATTAATAAGTTACAACCGCATCATAAATTTATTTATGCTAGTTCTTCTAGTGTTTATGGAAATGTTGGTAAGAAAATTGTAACTGAAAAGTATCATAATTTTGTTCCTCATAATCATTATGATGTTACTAAACATATGATTGATTTATATGCTGATAAAATTCCTTGTGAATATTATGGTTTGCGTTTTGGAACAGTAAATGGAGCATCACCTGTTGTTAGAAAAGATGTTATGATTAATTCAATGACTTATAATGCTTTGAATGATGGTGAGGTGAAACTTTTTATTAAAGACATTATTCGTCCTATTTTAGGTATTAATGACTTATCAAGATCAATCAAAACCATTATTGACTCAGATAAAGATAATAGAGGCATATATAATTTAGCTTCATTTAATGATACAGCTGAAAATATAGCTTATGGAGTTAGTAAAATTACAGGTATGCCTGTTAAGGAATATGAAACTGATCCTACAAATATTACTAATGCTAAGTTACAAACAAAAAGTTATAATTTTTCTATTGACAGTTCTAAATTTATGAAAACATTTAATTTTGAATTTGAAGAAACTATAGAAAGTATTACAGAAAGTTTGGTTACTAACTTTAAGGATATTATATTCACTGATAGAAACCAACCTAAAGAATATGAATAATGAATTTCAAATAACTCACATTGCTAATACAGAATGTTTAGCTTGTGGGAATGATGATTTAAGAACTGTTTTAGATTTAAGTGATCAACCATTAGCAAATAACTACCATAGTGGTCAAGAACAAGAAACTTATCCTCTAAAACTTAATCTTTGTTCTCATTGTCAGCACTTACAGTTAAGTCATACAGTTAATCCTGATATTATGTATAAGAATTATCTTTATGTAAGTGGTACTACTCAAACATTAAAAGATTATTTTGATGATTTTGCTGCTAAAACTTTAGAGTATGTTCCAAATGCAAAAAATATCTTAGATATTGCTTGTAATGATGGAACTCAATTAGATTCATATCAAAGATTAGGTCTACAAACATTTGGAATTGATCCAGCTGAAAATTTATATGTAGAATCTATGCTTAAAGGTCATGACATTATTTGTGATTATTTCAATACTGAAACTGTAGGAGTTTTTGATGGATATTTTGATATTATCACTGCTCAAAATGTATTTGCCCATAATCGTTATACAGTAGATTTTTTAAATGCTTGTAAAGAAGTAATGCATAATGGATCTGTTTTGTTTATTCAAACATCACAAGCCAATATGGTTATCAATAATGAGTTTGATACTATTTACCATGAACATTTATCTTTCTTTAATACTAAGTCAATGAAAACATTAGTTGAAAGATGTGGTTTAGTATTAAGTGATGTATTTAAAACAGATATACATGGTACTAGTTATGTTTTTGTTATTACCAAAACAGACTTTTTAGGTAAAACAGGTACTCAAGAAATGTTAGAATTTGAAGAAGAAAAAGGATTATATAATATTTTAACTTATCCTGATTATGCTTCAAAATGTTATAAAACAACATTTGAATTAAAAGATATTCTTAATAAATATAAAAACCAAGGATATAAATTAGTAGGTTATGGTGCGGCTGCTAAAGGTAATACTTTACTAAACTTTGGTAAAATTGATTTAGATTATATTATTGATGACAATCCATTAAAACAAAATTTACTAACACCTGGTATGGACATTCCTATTTATAGTTCTTTAAAATTATTAGAACTATCAGATAGTGATAAAGTCATATTTGTTCCTTTAGCTTGGAATTTCTTTAAGGAAATTAAAACAAGAATTGAAGATAAAAGAAAAAATGAAAATGATTTGTTTGTAAAATATTTTCCAACATTACAAATTCTATGAAATTAAAAATATCTTACCATATTATGCCTTATGAAATAGACTATGCTCTATTATCATATATTCAATTAAAAAAATCTCAATATTATCTACCTGATGATGTTGAGATTGAAATTGATACTGTATTGAATATGTCTGATTATTTAATTGATTGGGATAAAACAATATTGCCTAAAGAATTTTTTAAACAAAAATTCAATGATTTAAATGTTTTATTAAAAGATTATAAAGTTAATGCTAAAATATATGAAGGTAATGAATGTTATGGTCTCCTAGACATGCAACGAGACTCATATTGCGGAGCTGATTACTATATGAATATCACTCCAGATATGTACTTTAGTGAACATTTATTAGCTTTAATGTTAGAATCAGCTAAATTAGTTAAAAACAAATATTTTGTAATTACTCCTGAAATTCATAAAATGTGGGATTACAGTTGGGATGAAATTACTAATGAAAGGTATATGAATGTACCTTATGCTGATTGGAATGCTACTGATGTATTTGATATTAGACATAATATGAAAACAGATAATATAGCTCCATATTTAGAACCTACTCAACGTAGTAAATGGGCTTGGTGGCTAGATTTATATAATAGAGAGTTTTATGAAGAATTTGCCCCTGTCCAGGATGATTGGTTTGGTTACGGACCTTGGGATTGGTGGTCATTAATGTTAACTGAATATGCAAAATCAAAAGGAGCTGACTTCCAAGAATATGTTTTACGAGGTCAAACAATTTTTGAATATCCAATTGGTTCATTAAAAGGTAAAGGATTTGTTTCTTATCATAAAGATTTTATGACTATGAGAGGAAATGCTCCACAACAAAGAGTAGATTTTGAAGCCAATATGAATTTATATTTGGAGCGAGGTATTAAACATTTAGAGAAAAAAGGAATTATATGATAAAAACAATAACTATAGAGGACATCGAAAGTGTTGTAGGTTTTAAAATTAGTGAACATTGTAAAGGATTAATTAATAAATTTGATTTACAATATACAGAACCCACTCAACAAGAACGAGATGATATCATTTTAGATATTATTAACACTTTAAATACAGAGTTAGAAACAGCTGGTAAACACAAACTTGAAAAATGGGAAAAAGGTTGGCTAGAAAATTTAGAATTATTAAAAGAACATAAAGATGCTTCTAGTTTAGTTCCTAAATATTTTGGTAAACATAAAATAGCTCGTTGGAAGGGAGATTTTATCCAATGTGTTAGTGAGTATTTTGATTACAAATTACATATTATTTTAGTAGATGCTATTTTAAATGAATATGTTGGAGCCAAATATGATAATTTATATGAATTTGGTTGTGGTCCAGCTTATCATTTAATGCGTTTTAGAGATTTTAATAATGATATTAATTTAGTAGGATTAGATTGGGCTTCATCTTCACAAAGTATTATTAATGAAATTAGAGATTTAGGAATTACATCGAACATTTCAGGACATAACTTTGATTATTTTGAACCTGATTATAAAATTGAAATACCAAAAAACACAGCTATGTTTACTTGTGCTTCATTAGAACAAATGGGTGAAAATTATAAAGATTTTGTTAATTATTTATTATTTAAAAAACCAGACTTATGTATTAATTTTGAACCGATGTCTGAACTTTTAGATGAAACTAGTTTGGTAGATAAACTTTCATTGTTATATTTCACTAAAAGAAATTATCTAAAAAATTACTTAACTTATTTAAGAGAATTAGAAAGTGAAGGTAAAATTGAAATAATTAAAGAACAAAGATTATATGGTGGTTCTTACTTTATTGAAGGATACCCAATTGTAATATGGAAACCAATAAAATAAATTATGAATAATATTATTGAAAATCGAAAAAAAGTTTATCAAAATTTTCCTAAAGAAAGTTTAGAAGCATCATTAGCGGATATGGTTTTGTTTTATAATATTAATGAAACTGATTATCAAAATTTAATTGAAGCTACAAAAACATTTTTATTAAAATCTTTAACTTTAGCTTATGATAAAGAATTTGTTTGGACAGATACATTTTTAGAAGATAATGATGAGTTGATTATGAACTTACCAAATAAAACTCCTAATGGAATTGTTAATCCTAAAAAAGAAACAAGTTTTGAATTTGAAAAAATACAAATAGCAACAAACAATATTTTAAATAATTTAGGAGTTTATAAACATATTAAAAAATTAGCTATTCCTAATCTAAGATATAAAAGTTCATTAGAACCAGAAACAGCTAAAAATAGACCATATTATACTAGTAAACATCATTCTGATGCTTGGGTAGGTCATGTTGGTGATTCTATTTTCTTAATTGGTGTTTTAGGTGACATTGATAATAACACAGTAGAATTTAATGAACCGATTAATGTTCATGATAATTACTTAGATAAAGCTGAAACTTTTGATGAAGGAAATACTCGTTATGAGCGTTTTGATTATTTAGGTACTTTATCTAAAGGTAAATTAGGTGTTATGGATCATGCTTGTTTGCATAGGACATTAGTTAAAGAGGGTAGTAAACCAAGATTGTCTATGGATATAGCAGTTATGGTTGATAGTGAATATTCTCACGCTAATGGAGATGGATTTGATCCTAATGCTTATAGTTATTATGATTCTGAAGATATACAATTAGTAGGAGATATTAATCATTACAGTGTAAAAGAATCTATTAAAGATACTACACCATCAACAACTATATCTCTTGAATCTATTATAGCATGTTAAAAATATTTGCTGATTTTAGAAATCCAGATACTGATCCTTTATTTGAACATATAAGGAAGTATTTTAGTGATAAACCTTTTACTATATTCTATGAACGATTTCCTCGCTCACAAGAAGAATTATCATTAAATCCTTATAATTTTTTAATTTTATTTGAACCAAATGAATTCTTTGGTTTCCATACAGCCGCGTCTCAAAATAATAATTTATTTACAGGTATTTTGACTTGGAGTGATGTTGTTTTAGATAATTGTGAAAATGGAGTATGTTTTACTTTTAATGGAAGAGTATTAGATGAGGATTTTTGTAACACATTAGAAAATAAAACTAAAACATTTGAGGTATCATTTTTATGTGGAGATAAGAATTTAGTAGAAGGTCATAAATTAAGACATAAAATATATGATTTAGAAGATAAAATATCAATCCCTAAAAAATGGTATTATGTTTTAGAGGATTATGATAAAAATAATCAAGCACGACCTGGGTATACTAATTATTCAAAAGATTTATCACATATTCCTTCTGATGTAGATCCTATTGGTTATGGTAAAAGAATATTATATGAAGATTCTATGTTTAATATTGTAATTGAAAATGTAAAACATAAGAATTGGTATAATAAAATTGGAGATAATTTTTTATCTAAAACAGTTCCTATTTATTGGGGTTGTTCTAACATTAATGATTTTGGGTATGATGATAGAGGTATTCTTTATTTTGAAACACCTGAGCAATTATTACAAATAGTAAATAATTTAACTCCTGAATTATATAATGAAATGAAACCTTATATTGATTATAATTATGAGGTAGCTAAATTAGATAATTTAGAAGACAAAATGAGTCAATTTTTTAATAGTTTTATAGAAGCAAATAATTTATGAGAGTACAAGTATTACCAGATGTAGGAGTTTACAAACATAATGTTCATTATGATTTCAGAGGTGAATTATGGACATTATGGAAAGAAGGAGAATTTCCTAGAACCGATTTAAAATTTAATCATGACAAAGTATCAACCTCTAGGAAACATGTTTTAAGAGGTATCCATGGAGATACTAAATCATGGAAGTTAATAGAATGTCTATATGGTGAACTATATTTTGTAGTAGTCGATAATAGACCAGATTCACCCAATTGTCTCAAATGGACAAGTATGATGTTATCAGACAAAACTAGACAGTCAGTATTATTACCTCCAGGATTTGGAAATGGATTTTTAGTAATGAGTGATTTTTCTATTTTTCATTATAAATGGTCTTATCCCGGTAAGTATCCAGATGTAGAAGATCAATTTACTTTAAAGTGGAATGATCCTAATCTAGGAATTGAATGGCCTATTGATAATCCTATTTTACAAGGAAGAGACAGATAACTTGGAATTACAAACTAAAAATATTATATTAACAAAGTATGAAAAAAGCACTTATTATTACTTGGGAACGTTTCCAAGATCATGAATTGGTTTTTCCTTATTATTCATTAAAAGAAAATGAATTTGAGGTAACCTTAATGGCAAATAAAGTAGGTAGAATTTATGGGGACATGGGTTGTCATATGCCTTGTGATGTCACTACTGATATTTTCTTAGATGAAAATACTCGTAAACAGTATTTGAAAGACTATGATGTTGTATTGATTCCAGGTGGAGTTAAGTCACTTGAAAAATTAAGACAAGAAAAAGGTGTTCTTAAATTTATTCAAGAATGGAATGCAGCTAATAAAACTATTTTCTCTATTTGTAATGGAGCTCAATTGTTGATCTCAGCAGGTATTCTTAAAGGTAGAACAATATCAGGTTATTATTCAATTGATGTTGATATTGAAAATGCTGGAGCAACTTATAGTAGAGGTCCAGTAGTAGTAGATGGTAACATTATCTCAACTCCACATTATGATTTTATGGGTGAGTGGATGAGAACATGTGTTGATGTACATGAACAAAGAAGTTATAATCCAGAAACAATTATTTAATGAAGAAAGATAACTACGATATTAATGTGGTTAAAAAACCTTGGGGCTATGAATATCTTGCCTATGAAAACGAGAACGTAGCCTTATGGTTTCTTCATATTAAACATACCCACTCTACATCATTACATTGTCACCCTAAAAAGACTACTGGATTAGTTTTATTAGATGGAAAAGCTGAAGTATCATTTTTTAATCATACTAATGTTTTACTACCTGGCGATAAAGTGATGATTAGAAAAGGTTTGTTTCATAGTACTAAAGCCACAGATGAAAAAGGTGCATTTGTATTTGAAATAGAAACACCAGTTGATAAACAAGATTTAGTTCGCTTTAGAGATAGCTACGGTAGGGAAGGAAAACCATATGAAGATAGTACTCATGAAATGCCTAAAGCGGAAGATTGTCTTTGGATTAATGATGAACCTAAAGATTATAGTTTTTCAAACTGTATTTTATCTGTAAAAAACATTACTGACATATCTCAATTTATTGAAATTGAAGACAAATATAATGTAATGTTCTTAAAAGGTGGGTTGCAAGCTGATTATGGTCAAAATGTAGCTGGACCTGGAGATGTAGTTTCGGCAAGTGTTATTAAAAAATTAACAGATGTATTTACTAAAGTAGATCCTCAAACCCTTATAATGATTATTAAAAGTAATGGCTAATTTTTATCCTCCAGGAATGGAACATGAAAAACAGAATTTAGCTATTGATTTTGATGGTGTAATTCATAACGCCAATAAAGGTTGGGGTGATGGAACTTGCTATGGTGACCCATTACCTGGTGCTATAGACGCTATTAAACGTTTATCTGAAAAATATATTATTGTTATATTCACTGCTAAGGCTAGAACAGATAGACCTCTTGTAGATGGTAAAACAGGAGTTATGTTAGTTTTAGAATGGTTACAAAAGTATGAGATTGCTAAATATGTATCCTCAATAACTGCTGAAAAACCAAGAGCAGATTTATACATTGATGATAATGGTTATCGTTTTGAAAATTGGGTTGACACATTAAATTTTATAAAAAGTTATGAATAATTATAGATTAAAAGCATTTAATAAAGCTTCACTTTGTAGACATTTTGAAAACCAAGTCTATAAAGCAGCTCAAGAAAAACAAATCAAATTTCCATTTTATCTATCAGCTGGTCAAGAATATATACCCGCTGCTATTTACACTTTATTAGAAGAAAAAGGTATTGATCCTAATGTTTTTATTCAACATAGAGGACATTCACATTATCTTTGTAAAGGAGCAGATCCCATTCAATTAATAGATGAACTATTAGGTAGAAAAGAAGGTTGTGCAGGTGGTATGGGAGGCTCAGCTTCAATCCATTCAATTGAAAAAAATATTTTTGGACATGATGGTTTGATGGGTAGTCAAGTTCCAATCGCTGTTGGACATGCTTATGAAACCCGTAAACCTACTGTTGTAGTGATGGGAGATGCATCCGCTGAAGAAGATTATGTTTTAGGAGCATTAGGTTGGGCTTCAACTAAAAATTTACCTATTTTATTTGTGGTAGAAGATAATAATTTATCTATATTAACAGAGAAAAAAATGAGACGTAATTGGGAAATGGATGATGTTGCTAAATCATTTAAAATGAAAGCAGCAAATATTAATGATGATCCTTTAGTGATAGAAGCATTTTTAAAAGATTATAATTTTGAATATCCAATGCTTTTAAATATCAATACCACTAGAAAATATTGGCATGCTGGAGCTGGTACTGATGGAGATTATAAAACTCGTTATGAAAAAGAATTAAAATCATTAGGCGAAATGGCTCAAAAAATTGATTTAGGAAATAAGTTATTTATAGAAAAGTTATGGCAACAACAGTTAGAGAAACAATAAAAGAAATTACTCGTAAACACCTAACTGAAGGTTTAGGTAAATGTTATGGACAGTGTTTAACTGCTGTTGGATGGGTAGGTGGTACATTACCTGAAATGTATGAAGAAGATGGAATGGTTGAATTTTCAATGGCTGATGTTTCTAATGGTTCAATAGCAACAGGTATTGCTTTAGCTGGAGGTAGACCCATTTATGTAGTTCGTTATCAAGGATTTCAATGGTATAACTTAGTATCAATAGTTAACTACGCTGCTAAGTCTAAAGAAATTTGGAATCGTCCTTGTCCTATATTTGTAAGGAGCATTGCTATGGAAGGTGGAGTAGGACCAGTAGCTGGTTCTTCACATCATTCATTAGCCCATAGAATGCCAGGTATTAAAGTTATATCTCCTATGACACCAGGTGAATATGAGTATGCCTATGACTGTTTTATGAATGATGATGAACCATATTATGTTTCTGAACATAGAAAATCATATGATAACACTGAAGAATTAGAAAATATTATTTTACCTAATGCTGATTTTACTATTTTTCCAATTTCAATCACTAGATTAGAAATAAAAAAATTACTTGAATTAGCTAAACAAGAAAATATTAATTTAAATATTATTCATCAATTATGGATTAAACCATTTACTATTGAAGATAGTTGGAAAATTGCTTTAGATAATTCTAGGTTTGGTGGTTTAGTAACTGATGATGATTATGTAGAAGGAACAGCAAGTAGTATAGCTAATGAATTAAGTTTGGCTACTGGGAAGAAAGTCTATACATTAGGACTAGAACCTCGAACAGCAGGTTTTCACCCATCAGTAGATAATTTACCTCCATCAGCAGAAAAAATGATTGAAAAACTAAAAAATATTAAATATGGAATTTAATTGGCCTTTAATAAACGACAATGTATCAACAACAGATAGACAAGTACTATCTGATTTTATTTTAAGTGGTGAAAGATTAACTAACGGACCTAAAGTTAAAGAATTTGAAAACATTTGGTCGGATTGGTTAGGTACTAAACACTCAGTAATGGTTAATTCAGGAGCATCAGCAAATTATATTTCAATTGCTATTGCTAAAGAAGTAATGGGTATTGGAGAAGTAATAGTACCACCATTAGGATGGGTTTCTGATTTAGCATCAATAGCTCAATTAGGTATGAAACCAGTGATTGTAGATATTGATATGAAAAATTTAGCTATTACAGCTGAAAATATTAAAAATGCAATTACACCTAACACTAAAGCAATTGTATTAATCCATTGTTTAGGTTTTAATGGAATTTCAGATGAAATCATTAAAATTGCTAAAGACAATAATATTATGTTAATTGAGGATTGTTGTGAGTCTCATGGTGCTACTTATAAAGGACAAAGAATAGGCACATTTGGAGATATTTCATTATTCTCATTTTATTTTGGACATCATATTACTACAGTTGAAGGAGGTATTATTTGTACAGATAATGAGAAACTATACAATCTAGCTAAATTATTTCGCTCACATGGTATGACTAGAGAAGCATCTTCAGAAGTACAAGAATATTATCAAACTAACTTCCCTGAATTGAATCCGTTGTTTACATTTGCTGTAGCTGGATTTAATATGAGAAGTACAGAAATTAATGCTGTGTTAGGTATTGAGCAAATGAAACGTT
>Ga0164292_10002601_pt1 | contig 14751 bp, 19 predicted proteins | sample GEODES117metaG_FD_111486 | JGI IMG/M metagenome (GOLD analysis project Ga0164292, IMG submission 111486) | Eutrophic lake water microbial communities from Lake Mendota, Wisconsin, USA - GEODES117 metaG | ecosystem: Environmental > Aquatic > Freshwater > Lake | place: USA: Lake Mendota... | reverse complement strand
TTGGTCGATAGACAATTCTCATTCTATCATTCTCAACAGAACTGGAGTGGTGTACCAATCATTGCTGCCAATATGGACACAACCGGAACGTTTGACATGGCAGCATCTTTATCCAAGCTAAATATGATCACATGTCTTCATAAGCATTATAAGATAGAAGAGTATTGTGAAAATATTACCAATCTAAATACATATTGGTACAGTATGGGTATACAAGATTCAGATATAGAAAAACTATCCGCGTTAGTTGATAGAATAGATGATGTGCCGAATATTTGTATAGACGTTGCAAATGGGTACACAGATAATTTTGTAAATTTTTGTCGTAACATACGCGAAAAGTTTGGTAAGCGTCCAATTATCATGGCTGGTAATGTATGCACACCAGAAATGGTGCAAGAATTAATTCTTCACGGTGGAGTAGATATTGTTAAAGTTGGAATTGGTCCCGGCTCTGCTTGTACAACAAGATTAAAAACCGGAGTTGGATATCCACAGCTATCAGCTATTGCTGAATGTTCTCACGCCGCTCATGGTTTAAAAAATGGAGACAGGCACCTAGGATTGATTTGTGCTGATGGTGGATGTAGAACACCATCTGATGTAGTAAAGGCTTTTGCCGCAAATGCTGACTTCGTTATGCTTGGTGGTATGCTAGCAGGTACAGAACAATGCGAGGGCGATTGGACCTATGAATATAAAGCTGGACTCCCAGAAAATTCATTCTGGCAACCGTTCCCACCGGGATATGAAACATCCAAAAGAAAAGTATCATTAACATTTTATGGTATGAGTTCTCATAAAGCTCAAGAGAAATATGGTGGAATTAAAAACTATAGGGCTAGCGAAGGTAGAGTTATTACCGTGCCTTATAAGGGCGATGCATCTACAATATTAGATGACGTACTTGGTGGCATACGGAGTGCCTGTGCGTATGTTGGTGCATCATCTTTGAAAGATTTACCAAAATGTGCAGAGTTCATCAAAGTAAATCGCGTACATTTTGATAGGAGTGTTTAATGGCTATACCAGCTATTATTATATCGACTCTGTGTTATTTATTTACATGTATTAGTTGCTTCCATCAAGGAGACAGACCACATGGAGTAATGTGGGCTGGTTATGTTTTTGCAAATTTAGGATTATTGTGGTATGAATTTACAAAGTTACGATAAGTGGGACTTAAGATTTTTAGATTTGGCTAAACTCGTTTCTGGCTGGTCTAAAGACCCGTCTACTAAGGTAGGTGCGGTTATAGTAGATTCCGATAAAAGGGTTATATCTATGGGATACAATGGCTTTCCCGTTGGAATCAATGATGACCACTATAGGCTTAATGATAGAACAACAAAATATAAGATTATATTACACGCTGAATCTAATGCACTATTATTCGCAAATACAAATTTAGTAGGTACAACGCTTTATACATATCCATTTATGCCATGCCCTAGGTGTGCTGGAATGATAATTCAAGCTGGCATAAGTCAAGTAGTGTCATATAATAGTATACCGGATAGATGGATGGAAGATTTTCAAATATCAAAAGAATTGTTTGATGAAGCTAGAGTATCCTTAAAATTATATGAAGGAAATACTATAAATGGGTAAACAAGACGTAGCCGACATGGAGATTGTTATACAAGAATGTATCAAAAATGATAAAATTACATTTTTAGCAACCTTAATATGCAATCTTCAAAAAGAATATCAAGAGCTAGCAGAGTTATCCACAGATGGAGAGTATAATATTACGTGGACACACCAACAAACTTTAGAATTTTTAACATACAAGCCAGCGACATAATTGTTTTACGGCATAATTAAGTATATAATATGGGAGGAAACATGTCTGTGTTAGATATGGCAAAAGCGCATCTTCAAAATGTTCATGCCAAAGTAGAAGAACTAAAGCTTCAAAAGAAGCGATTAGATGATGAGATTCAACAACTCACTCAGTATATTTCGAATGGCGTACAAACAATAGAAAATGCAGAAAAAGAAAGTGGTACTACGGGAAACTAGCAAATGGAGGATAGCATGACTTATTGTGATTTTTTTGATCGTCTGGAAAATGTCTCGCGTTCATATAATTGGAACGTGCAAGACAATAAGGTAGTGGCTACTATTAAGAGTGGCTACTTCAAGGGTTTTACACTAAATCCAATCACGGCACTAGCACACAAGGCTGGCTTTGGATTTATCCGTAATACCAGAGAAGGTACAGAGTTTGCGGCTCGTTTGTTGGGTCTACCAAGATCATTTGCTAGAGATGTACACAGTGCAACTCTGGGAACTTATAATCATGGCAATACCCAAGTAGTTCGTGGCAGAATTCGTTCAGCATTGGAGGTATAATTCTATGAATATTAATACATGGCTTGGTTGCGGTAGACTAACAAAGGATGCAGAACTTAGTACAACCCAGAAGGGTACATCGATGGCTAAGTTTCGCATGGCAGTAAATGATAGACGAAACGAGGATACTCTATTCCTCAATGTGCTATGCTTCGGAAAGATGGCAGAAGCACTAAAGGATCATCTTACCAGAGGTAGATTAGTAGGTGTTCAAGGAAAGTTAAAGATTGATGATTATCAGGACAAAGATGGTAACACGAAGAACTCAATTTGCGTCATGGCAGACGAAATTTCTCTTGGACCATCCAACACTGTATCGCCGGAAGGCAGCAAAGATAAGTCCGAATGAATCACTAGTCTAAGGTAGATGCTGGTGGCCCGTTTGCAGGGATGCTGACGGGCCATCTTTTTTTTAAAGATACAGCTTGACAAATGCCGATACCTAGTCTACAATAAGTAGACGGAGGCAAATTATGAATCATCCATTTGAATTTTTGGGCAACGTTGTGGCTGTAATCTTTATTGGAGTTATGTGCTGTTATGCTATTTCAGCATATCTGGACGGCTCCACTATAAAGCTGTCTGATTTAGATAAGGTGACGCTAGGTTATTTTGATAATCCTACACCTGTTATTATTACTCAAAACACAAACAACTTTGAGTCTCAGCAACTGTATTTAGACTGCATTGAAGCGTTAAAGAGCTTGGGTATGAAGAAAACAGAAGCTAAGAAGAAAGCTAAAGATATCTTCCAAAACTTTACCCCTCAACCAACAACCATAGAACAATTTTTAATGATAGCACTTAGAAAATGAATATATTGCATCAGTCATTTGAAATAGCATTGAATTTACTTCCTAAAGCCAAAGAAGAACGATGTACTAAAAACAAATTTTTCCACTTCGCATTCGGATACAAAAAAAATAAACTTCTTGCTATTGGACAAAATAATCCCGAAAAAACACATCCTCAAGCACTAGCTTTAGCCAAACGATTTAATATAGATTTGGCATATCCATATTTTCACGCTGAGACGGATCTTATTTCTAGACTTTGGGGAAAACATTACATAGACAGTAGCTTAAGAATGGTTATTATCAGATTGAACAAACATGGCGTGTTACGATGTAGTAAACCGTGTCCTCGTTGCGACCAAATAATAAAGTCCCTTGGTATTAATAAAATATGGTGGAGTAATGACAATGGATTCGATCAATAATCTTAAAGATGTAACAGTGTATCTCGTTGGTGCTATGGATAGAGTTCATGATGGCGGTATGACATGGCGGCAAGAGTTAACTCCTGTATTAAAAAATTTTGGTATCAAAGTTATCGATCCGTGCAAAAAGCCCATTCATGGGGTTGTTGAAGATGATGAAACAAGGTGGTGGATAGACTATTATAAAGAAACTGGGCAATATGACAAAATAAGAGAAAAGTTTGGTGTTATTCGCAGTGCCGATCTTAGATGCGTAGATACTTCCGACTTTATTATCGCAAATATAGACCTAGATGTTCATGCTTGCGGCACCTATGAAGAAATAGTTACAGCAAACAGACAAAAGAAACCGATACTTGTACTGTGTAAGCAAGGCAAAAGCATGGCACCGAATTGGTTATTCTTTATGCTTCCACATGAACATATATTTAATACTCTTGAAGAGATGATGGATTATCTTAATCATATCGATAAGTTAAGAGATACCTCATCTTTATCACGCTGGTTCTTTTTTAAGGGAATATAATGATAACTGACTTTCCAGAATATTTATTCGAACCGCCAGACCACATAAAAAGCGTCTACTCTTATAAAGTAAACGCCGGGAAACAAATATGTAAAAAGAAGTCTATTGTATTTTGTGGTATCTGTAGAGATGTAGAGGATACAATACAAAGAAATATTTTACGAATACAAAGAACCGGCGATCTATTTAATAGACACACAGGCATTCTGTATGAGAATGACTCCAAAGACAATACTGTAAGTATTATATCCAATAATATTTCTCAAGATTGGACGTTCATATCTGAGCATAGAAATGACAAAAACTATAGATCGGATTTGCATAACGGAAAAGACCCGTGGCATTTTAATCGATGTAAGATATTGGCCGAGTGTAGAAATAAATATCTAGAAGTATTATATTCTAACTATAATGACTATGACTATATGTGTGTGATGGATCTAGATATTAAAGGTGGATGGTCATATGATGGTATTTGTCATGGTATATTTACTCTAGAATCTCATCAAAATTATGCCTGCGTATCTTCTTATGGCGTTTTGTCAGAGCCGTATGGAATTGATTCTTTGGAAGAGCATAATCAAACATCATATGTTATGTATGATTCTTTAGCCTTTAGACCGCTATCATTTACAGAAGGAATTCATATCCTAAGAACACCAGCATTTAATAAAATTGTATTTCGCAGGGGCGATGACCCTGTGGAGGTTAGATCAAATTTTGGTGGCTTATCGATATATAAAATACCGCTACTAAATAATCACAAATATGGAGCAAAAGAGTGGAAAGATGGATTTGTAGACCCAGATCATGCTATTTTAAATCAAAGTATTATAGACGATGGTAACAAAATCATTCTTGATCCTAGCATGATTGTATCATATTCACAACACGCATTAATGGAGACATCATGATCAATATAGTAGCACCAATTAATCAGCTTGGATATGGTATAACCGGCTTAAATATTGTTAAGCATCTCAGTAAACTAACAGATGTTTCTCTTATATGTATTGGTCAGCCACAAGTCACTACTCAAGAAGATGCTGATATAATAAAAAAAGCTTTGCAAAATGCTAAATTTTTAGATTTTGATGCACCATGCATTAAAATATGGCATCAGCATGATATGACTCAATTTGCGGGAAGAGGAAAAAGAATAGGATTCCCCATATTTGAATTGAATAAGTTTACTAACTTAGAGAAACACCACTTGCAGTCACTAGATTCTATTTTTGTATGCTCTGATTGGGCTAAAAACATAGTACTACAAAATATTGAGTTTGATAGTTCCAATATCCATGTTATACCACTTGGCGTAGATACATCTATATTCAAAAGCTCCACAATAAATGTAAGTTATCCAACGCGATTTTTTAATTGCGGGAAGTGGGAGATTCGTAAAGGACACGATGTATTGGTTGAATTGTTTAATTCAGCATTTGATGTCGATGATAATGTAGAACTTTGGTTGATGTGCGAGAACCCATTCTGTTCACAGGAAGAAAAATTAAATTGGGAAAATACATATTATAGATCAAAATTAGGCTCTAAAATTCGTATAATCCCTAGGCAAAATACTCAGGAAGAAGTGTATAGTATTATGGCACAAACACACTGCGGAGTATTTCCTTCTAGAGCAGAAGGCTGGAATCTTGAATTATTAGAAATGATGGCGTGTGGAAAACACGTAATTACCACAAATTATTCTGCTCATACCCAATTCTGTAATTCTGAAAACTCCATGCTAGTCAGCATAGCAAACGAAGAACCAGCTAATGATAATAAATGGTTTCATGGTCAGGGAGATTGGGCAAAAATTGGCATTGAACAGTGCATTGAATTTATAAAACACATGAAAACTATTCACAACAAGCGTCAAGCTGGAGATTTAAATATCAATACTGCTGGTATTTCCACCGCACAACAATTTACTTGGGAACATTCCTCTAGAGAAATAATGAAACATGTTCTATAACTTTTTTTCTAAAAAACCAGAATCAGAACCAGTACCCGTAGAAGAAAATGAAGATATTAATACGTTAGCATCTATATCGTATTCCATTAAAAGAAATGAAACAAGTCCAGTTATTGATATAGAGCTAAATGATTATGATGATGAATCCGCTACAGCTTTGTGTAAGCTGTTAGACATTTTGTCTCAAGACAAGTGTTACATAGAGACGATAAATATGTTAAAGCTTGGATTGCTACAAGATGCACAAGAGGATTTCTTAGTTAAGGTCTTTATACACTTAGGATCGAACTCAAAAGATAAAATAATGCAACTCCATCAGCATAATTCGAAAGATGAGCCTTGTGTAAAGCCTTCCGATGTGTTAAGATAAACGCAAAGGAGTGATGTAAATGAACAAGTACAAAAAAATTGGATGGCAAAAATACGAAGATTACATTGAAAAACAATTAACTTCACCAATTCTGCACACTATTATACAAAATGTTGCTATGCAGCACATTGAGCATGACAGTGTAGAAGATGAGGATGATGATGAAGAAGAAGACTTTATATCTAATTCAAACGAGGATGAGTCAAAGCATATAATGCATCCAGCAATGATGTTACCACTAACTAGCAAATTAATGGATGATGTAGCACTATTATCTACATTTGATTGTTGGATAGGACACACAAATTTTGACATAACTAACAATATAAAGTCTATTTTAGATTCTGTACCCGGAGTAGAGGTATTAAAGGTTCTTAGCCGATATCGATTTTTTGTTGGTATCGGTCACATGTTCGATTTTGCTAAAGTAAGAAAAGATATTGAAAAAGCTATTATAGGAGATTTAGATGAATAATACTGATATAAACGAAAAAATTGAGAATGCGTTGAAAGATGAGAATATATTGAAGATTATGAACAAGGCTGCTCGTAGATTCATGAATCAGCTTGACAGGGATATAATCTACACCTGTCAAATCAATGCCTTATGGAAGACATTTCTGAATCATGAGCCATCCAAGGGTGCAAAGTTTACAACGTATCTATATAATGGAGTCTTTATAGAGTGCATGAAGGAAATTAAGTTTGTACAAAAGTCTAAAAGAACTGGTGGTAAATTACACAACAATATAGCTGAACATAGTAATCAATTTCTATTTATGGATATAATGGATGAGCTAAAGAATCCACTAGATAAAGAGATATTTCTTGACAGGCTTTCTAATATGACGATAGCGGAAATAGCCAAAAAACATAACATCAATAGAGAAAGCACTAGGCGTAAAATGCACAAAATACTGAAAAGTATTAAGCAAAAATTCATCTAAATGCGTGTATACTACTGTAGGAACCGGACTTTCAAAGGAAAAGGACATGATTAATCCATATATTTTTAAGGAGAAATTCTATGTCAACAACTACAGCAAAAGGTTCCGGTTCTACAGTTAATAATGGCGGAACAGTAGTAGGTGGTGGTAATGTTCCAGCCGGTAGCCCAATGACCAAGGTTATTGGAGTCAATGAACTCAATACTGGCAGAGAGTATGGTTCACAGGTAGCCGTAGATACGGACGGCGGTGCTTCAAATGCTGATCCTCACGGTGTAACAAAAGCAAAAACTTCTGGCACTTTTGCATATACACCAGAAAGAGGAAGCAATTTTTTAATTCGTGGTGCTGGTGATAATGCATCCAAGGTAAATAACTCTGCTTCTACTGTCTTGTCAACTCCCGGTGGCGTTAGCACACAGGGCAGCATACACAAGACTGTAGCATCTTACAGAGTTGGTTCCTACTCCAATACATCTTTCAATGTGTTGGCTAGACCAAATGGCAACGTTGTTCCCGGCTTATCAAAAGGCACTGGTGCTGGCACCCAAACAGAGTATGTTCAAATGGACGGCTCTACTGCTGCAACAGACGATGCCGCTACACCAACAAGGTCAGTTCCCGGTGAACTCACCTATATGTTTGGCAGTGTAGTTCCAAAGCAAGACGATTACAAGGCTAAGAATAGCTACGAGTCTTGATTTTAACAAATCGGCATATGAGCGTCATTTATTGGCGCTCTATGCCATATTTGGAGCCTCATGAATGATTGACTTCAAAAATCCAGAGAGCATCACACTTATTTGTAGTCTACTTGGTGGATTGGGTACATTCTTTAGCTTAATATGGGTTAAAGCAATAAAACCAACTATTAAATTATTACAAAGTCAAGATGATCTTATAAAGTCTTTACATGCAATCAAAAAAGAATTAACAACAAATGGTGGTAATAGCTTAAAAGATGCAGTAATAGAGCTTAGAAATACATGCGGCAGAATAGAGATAAGACAAAAAGTCATAGAACAAAGAACAAAAGCCGCACTACATTACAATAATGTAGCATTATTTGAAACAGATGACCAAGGAAGGCTAGTTTGGACAAATAATAGTTTTTATGAACTAACTAGTGACACTATATCCAATGTGGATGGATACGATTGGCTAAGTTATATTCACGAAGATGAGCGTGAAGAATTTTTCAATGAATTTCAGTCTTGTCTTCAAATGAATCGCAAATTTGTAAGAATTGTTAAAAACTGTGAAGATAAAGTAATTAAAGTGCTAGGTTTTCCATACAAAATAAATGATAATGCCCACGGTGGGTTCTTGGTCAGTATTTCAGAAATAAGGGAGATATAATATGTTAACTTCAAAAGCTTATAGCATGGATCTTAATGACGTTATTAATGTAGGTAAAAATGCTTTACTAGTAGGCGTAGCCGCTCTTCTAACTTATGTTGGTGAAAATATCGCTAACATCGATTTAGGGTCAGCTTCGGCATTAGTAGTGCCAGTGGTGGTTGTTCTAGTGAATAGTGCCGTAAATTGGATCAAAGATCACACTAACAAGAAGTAAGAACTATGATTTTTAACAAACCTAGAGATCTCCTAAAAGCCTATAAAGAAGGCTTCATGGGAGCGTATTGCGACCCAAAAGACACAGATAAACTTTTGGGAGAGCTTCCACACCCATTATTCGGAGCGGCTGCTCATGAATTATATGGTAGCGGCAAGGGAAAACTCGCACTCATATTTAAGAATGTTCTTAAATTTGATCCAGACTTCGGACCATGCGAAAGACAAACTACTGGAGATTGTGTTAGCCATTCTACACGAAATGCAGTAGATGTTACACGCTGTTCAGAAATCATGGGCGGTCAGCGAGAAGAATACATAACTAGGGGTGCTACAGAAGGTATATACGGCAGTAGGGGTCACGGTGGACAAGGAATGAGTTGCTCTGTGGCAGCTAGATTTGTTCACCAAAATGGTGGCATTTTACTACGCAAGCCTTACGGCGGAATAGATTTATCAGAATATGATAGCTCAAAAGGATCACGATGGGGAAGCCAAGGTGTTCCATCAGAAATTATAAAAGCCGCACAGAAACATCAAGTTAAAACTATTAGCTTAATTAACACTATAGAACAAGCTAGAGACGCTATAGCGAATGGTTATGCTATTAGTGTTTGTTCTGGTTCTGGATTTAGTTCTAGAAGAGATCAATATGGTATCGCTTCTAGGAGCGGCGGGTGGAATCATGCGATGGCATGGATAGGAATGGACGATACTCAAGAAATATATAAAGAAACATTATTTTTAGTACAAAATAGCTGGGGAGTCTGGAATAGCGGTCCAAAAAGACACGATCAGCCAGAAGGTAGTTTTTGGATTAGAGAAAGTGACGCTGCTGAAATGTTATCTGGTAATGGCTCTTGGGTTTTTAGTGATGTTGATGGATTTCCTCCAAGAAAAGTTACTTGGACAATCAGTAACGTGTTTTGAGGTAAATAATGCCTAAATATAATGTTTTTGTTGCAGCATCTTCTAATTCACAAAACCAAGCTAGCATTGGTGCTAATGCATCAGCTATCAATAATTATGTTGCTCCCAAGTTACCCAACGTAACTATACAGAACGTTGCCGCTGGATTGGATCACACTCTATTTTTAATGGAGAATGGGCATGTATATGCCTGTGGTGGTAATAGCTTTGGTCAATTAGGAGATGGAACAACAACAGCAAAAAATATTGCTATTTTAGCATTCTCTGGGCAAACCTCTACGTGCGTTAGTATTGCTGCTGGAAGATCCACATCATACGCTATTACTGAGGATGGTAAACTATATGCTTGGGGATCCAATGTCTATGGTCAGTTAGGAACGGGAGATTCTATAGATAGAACAACGCCAACTAGAGTTGGAACAGCTAGTAATTGGATCAAAGTTGTTATAGCTAATGGATCAACTGCTTATCATATGTTGGCACTAAATAGTGCTGGAGAAATTTATGGATGCGGTTTAAATACTAGCGGTCAACTCGGACAGGGCGATACGGCAACAAGAAATGCATTAACGAGAATAGGAACCGATTCAAATTGGACAGATATAGCAGTTAACGAAGTAGCATCTTATGCCGTTAAATCTGATGGTACTCTATGGGCTTGCGGAGGCAATACAAATGGATCACAGGGTAATGGATTATCAACTGGAAATGTATTGACTATAACCAGAATTTCTTCTTTGGTCAATATAACAAAAGTATTTACTTGTAATTCTGGACTTGCTGCCGCACTTAATTCTAGTAATCAGCTATTTATTTGGGGTGGAACCAATAGCAATGCTGTATTAAGAACTACCGGAACTATTATTAGTGGCCCAAGTTTAATTTCTGGGTCTTGGAAATTCTTTACAGCCAACACAACATTTTCTATTGCTATAGCTACAAATGGCGACGTTTATGCCGCTGGAACTGGCGGCGCAGTAGTTGGCAGAGGGCCAAGTGGTTCTATTGTTTTTAATAGTCCTTTAGACGATATTAAAAATGCTCAATCCGCCTCTATATCCACAACGCACTCATTTATATTAGTACAACCAACACAAAAGCTTGTATACAGTGTTGGCAAAGATGCCGGAACAACTAGCAGCACAACCATATCCACTCCATTATATTATGGGTATCCAAGAGCCTATTTGCCAAATAACAATATTAAGCAATTCATTGTTAATAAAAGGAATGATGCTGGCGTTAATATAACATCAGATTTCAAGATTATTTTAACGGACGATAATAAACTATATGGGTGGGGCGGAAGTGTTTATGGAGTTTTTGGTGACTATGGATATGATACCATATTTAACCCATATAGCTCTATTCATAAAGCTCCATTTTCTTCTATATACTATAATTTTAATAATGAAGAATGGAAAAAAATTGCAGCGGGTGTTTCTCATGCTGCATACTTATCCATAGATGGAACGCTAGTACTGGCCGGTACTCAATACTATTCATCTTTGGCATATAGTACTGGTGTAGATGGTACAATACAAAATAATATATCAATAACAACAATCTTCAATGATGTTGATTGCGGCGATTTTTTTACTATTGCAATAGGTGCAAACAATAGACTATATGGATGTGGTATCAACAACTATGGTCAAGTTGGAATAGGAAGTGCCGGATCACAAGTTCAATCGATGACCCAATTATCGTCATCGGTACTATTTTCTAAAGTATCTTGCGGATTAAGTTTTACTTTTGGATTGTCAGTAAATAATCAACTATATACTTGGGGTAGAAATCTTTATGGTCAGCTTGGTTTAGGAAACAATAACGATCTATATTCTCCAACATTCGTTGTTACAAACAATGATAATATAGTAGATATCGCCTGTGGCTATAATCATGGAATTGTATTAAAATCTAATGGCACAATATGGGGCTGTGGATTAAATAATGTTGGTCAATTAGGAACCGGCGTAGCCACAACATCATATACAACACTAACACAAATAGGCACCGCTTCAAACTGGGTTCAGATATTTGCTTTTGCAGATAATACAGTAGCCATCAATTCTTTAGGTGAAATTTATATTTGCGGATCCAACGCAAGCGGTCAAATTGCTACCGGATTAAATTCACCGTCCATATACAGAAATTTAACCAAAATATCGCAGCTATCTGTATCAAATCCAACAGTAAATCCCTCTACTTTCGTTGGAACAGCAGACGGCTGGTTCGGAACAGCATATGCTGATTCAAACATTCCTCTAACTACGACAACAACTACCACCACGGCGCAGCCATGTTTTATAAATAACTTAAATACAAGTATAAGTACAAGCGGACCAACTGGTACTATATTCGTTCAAGGTGTAGGGGGTGCATCCTCAAAAACTAAAAAAACATCATTGCAAGCTATAGATGCTGGAGTTACTGTCGGTGGGTATACCAATAACACTGGCACATTAATAGTTTTTGATGGTGATCAATCTGGCTCTACATTTACTGTCAATGACCTAATAACATTCCCATTCTCGGTAACAGCATTTAGTCTGTCTGGCAGAGTCTCAGCAATTGCTACTTATAGAGTTAGTGCGATAGTTGATATTAGCCCTATATCCCCAAATTATCCAAACACTCAAGCATTGGCCGTTGTATGTTCTGATGTTGCGACCACAACCACAACTACAACCACATCCACAACCGCCGGTCCCGGCGGATCTACAACTACTACCACAACAACAGCCGCACCAAATTATCCGCCCTATGCATATGTATCAAATGCTGACTCAAATACTATAAGTATTGTAGAAGTATCAACCGGCAATTTATTTGCCAATATTAATTTGCCGGGAAGCCCGACAAGATCATTTGTGGATGGAACTGGCAACACTGCATATGTTATCTTACAAAATAGTGGATCATTAAATAGTTCACTGTGCATAATTAATACCAGTAATGGATCAATAAGATCTACATTAAATTTACCATCTGGCTTTAAAGCTACATGGATATCTGTAGATACAACAAACAAAAAAGCATACATATCATCAGATTCTACTACGTCCATATTAGTATTGAATACTATAACCGGAACTATTTCTGAAGTACTTACTTATCCAACCCCGATAAGATCTACTTTGATTGATATTCCTAATGGACTTATGTATTGCTGTGAAACTACAAGCGATACAGTTGGAGTATTTAATCTATCTTCTAAAACTAGAACAGCAACAATATCTGTTGGTGGATTCCCGTATGGTTTAGCATTAAATTCATCTACTAATAGGTTATATGTATCAAACTTCAACGCTAACAACATTAGTGTCATCAACACACTAAATAATACGGTTACTTCTACCATATCTGGTGGATCTAAGCCAATACAACTTGCAATCAATCCATCCACACAAAGGCTATATGCAGTCAATTTATCAGCTAGTGGCACAGTTACGGTTATCAATACTAGCAACGAAAGTATTGTGTCTACTATAAATATTGGATCTTATCCACAATCTATAGCTTTAGATACAACATATAATAGAGCAATTGTTACCAGCGGAGAAGATAATCAAGTTCAAATTCTGAATCTTTCTAATAATACAGTATATGGCGTTCTCAATGTTGGAAATAATCCACTATATGTTTCTATCGGTAATGTTTTAGTATCGAATACAACTACCACAACAACAACAACGGGCTTACCGGGAACAACAACAACTACGACCATAAATCCAGCGTTGGCTTGTATCCCAAGTAAACAATTTTTACGCATTCAACTCAGAAGAGGAACGAATGAAGAATTTGTTGATTCTAATTTGATCCTAGCTTCTGGCGAACCAGCGTATGCTCTAGACACAAATATTTTTAAGATCGGTGATGGCATTAGAAATTGGACGCAATTGGATCCCATCGGCGTTGATATGTCTAATCCAACCGATATATACGTTGAGCTTCAAGACATTCTAGTTGGTGGAGATAGAATATCATTCAACTATGATAACAACAATCAAAAAATTTCTATCAATTCTGCCTTAGAGCCACAAGTGTTTCAGCGTGGAGATTTTAGCCTATCTGCTAATCAAAACAATCTTAACTTAGGTATAAGTGCCGTTGTCAAAGTAATACCCAGTACAAACATAAACATTACTGGAATACTAGCTGGACAAAATAATGAAATGAAATTAATATACAATGGCGGCAATAATAATGTAACAATGATGCACAATTCATCGTCTAGTTCAGTTGGAAATAGAATCTTCAATTATACAAAACAAAATTTTATACTATCTCCAGATCATGGTGTAACTATAATATACGATAGTTCTATTCAATCTTGGAGACTATTCTAAGGGGGAAATATGTCTGTTAAAATTAAACTACGCCGTGGTACATTATCAGAGTGGGTTGCTGCTAATCCTGTTTTAAGAACTGGTGAGCCGGGATTTGAAACCGACTCTGGAAAACTCAAAATAGGTGATGGAACATCTACTTGGTCGCAGTTACCATATTTAACAGGAGAAGGTGGCGGCGAAGTTGTATTAGAAGACATCGATGATAGAGTGGCAGACCTACTCGTTGCTGGAGATAGAATCTCTCTAGATTACAATGATAACGATAACTCATTGACTATTAATTCTGACGCTACATATGACGCTGCCGTAGAATGGACAGCTAATCATACATTGGCAGACGGTACACGATACTTAGCTAATGATTTGGTTTATGTTAGTGGTAGATTATACAAAGCCAATTTTGATAATGAAAGCCTTCCAGTAACTAACACCCAGTATTGGACAGACGTTGGAGCAGGATACAGACTAAATATAGACGGTAGAGATATTCCAA
>Ga0164292_10002600_pt1 | contig 14756 bp, 9 predicted proteins | sample GEODES117metaG_FD_111486 | JGI IMG/M metagenome (GOLD analysis project Ga0164292, IMG submission 111486) | Eutrophic lake water microbial communities from Lake Mendota, Wisconsin, USA - GEODES117 metaG | ecosystem: Environmental > Aquatic > Freshwater > Lake | place: USA: Lake Mendota, Wisconsin... | reverse complement strand
CGGGGCGCATTGTCGTGTTCCCATCTTCTTCCCTCACCACGGGAGCCCCACGCATGTCCGCGAACTTCTCGCCGATCTTCCGCCGCGCCCTCTGCGCCGCGGGTGCACTTTCCCTCGTTGCCACGGCGGCCAGTGCGCAGCAGCAGCGCGCGCCGCGCGATCCGCGAACCATGGGCGGCGGCAACTGCGCCGACAACGTGTACAACTGCAAGGACACGCCCAATCCGCTGCCGGCGCCGAATACGGTGTGGCTCGAGGAGATGACGTGGATGGACGTGCGCGACGCCATCGCCGCCGGCAAGAAGACGGTGATCATCCCCACGGGTGGGATGGAGCCCAACGGGCCGTGGCTCGTGACCGGCAAGCACAACTATGTGCTGCATGCCAACTGCGACGCCATCGCGCGCAAGCTGGGCAACGCGCTCTGCGCCCCCATCGTGAAGTTCGTGCCCGAAGGAAGCTACGATCCGCCGTCGGGGCACATGACGAGCCCCGGTACCATCACGGCGCGCGAAACGACGTTCCGCGCGCTGCTCACCGACATTGCGGCCAGCCTCAAGGCGCACGGCTTCGAGAACATCATCTACATCGGCGACAGCGGCGGCAATCAGGCCGGCCAGCGCGCCGTGGCTGACTCGCTCACGGCGCTGTGGAAGGGCGCACCGGTCATCGCGCACATCCAGGAGTACTACGACTACGCGAGCGTGGCCAAGTACATCGAGGGACGTGGCGTGAAGCCCACGAAGGCCGACGGACTGCACGACGATCCCGAAATCACGATGAACATGTTCATCGACGATCCGCGCAGTGTGCGCTACGAGGAGCGCGTGAAGGCCGGAAAGGCCGACATCAACGGCGTGTCGCTCAAGGACAAGAAGCAGATCACCGCGTGGGCGAAGGAGATCGTCGCCTTCCGCGCGCAGGTCACCACCGACGCCATCAACAAGGCCATCGCCAACAAGGGCACCCTGCCGGCGCCGGCGCGTCGTAGCGGGAACTGATTCCTTCGGGTCTCTCTGGTGGTGAATGCCGGTGACAGGTCCTGATTATCCTTCGTGGATGATCAGGACTTGTCTTTTGGTGGTCGCCGCGGGCCTGGCCGCCTCGGCCACCCGCCCACTCGCCGCCCAGCCGTCGCTCCGTGCGCAGTGGGTCACCGCCCCCGTCACGCTCGACGGCAAACTCGACGAGCCCGTGTGGCGCACCGGGACCCCGGCCACCGGGTTCGTGCAGCGCACGCCGCAAAATGGCAGCCCGGCATCGCAGAAGAGCGAGGTGCGCCTCGCCTACGACGCCAACGCGTTGTACGTGGCGGTGCGCAACTTCGATACGGCCCCCGACAGCATTGCGCAGCAGCTCGGTCGTCGTGACGCCGAAGATCTGTACGCCGACTGGTTCTACGTGGGCTTCGACAGCTACGGTGACAAGCGCACGGCGTTCGTCTTCGGGGTGAATCCGCGTGGCGTGCTCAACGACGGCTATGTCACCAACGACAATCTCGACGACTTCGACAATACCTGGGATGCGGTGTGGAACGTGGTGGCGCGCATCGACAGCGCCGGATGGACGGCCGAGTTTCGCATCCCGCTTTCGCAGCTGCGCTACGACGTGGTGAATGGCCGCGGAGCCGTGCGCCCGTGGGGGATCAACTTCTCGCGTACCATCGCGCGGCACGGTGAAGACGCCTACTGGGCGCCCACACCGGCCGACGCGCCGGGGTTCGTGTCGCGCTTCGGCACTCTCACCGGACTCGACTCACTACGTCCACCGTCGCGTACGGAACTCATTCCGTACGTGCGCACACAGCTGGAGAGTCAGCCACTCAGCGCGCGCAACACGTTCGTGCCCGGGCAGAAGCTGGCCGGCGCCGTGGGTGGTGATGCGCGCGTCAAGCTGCCGCAGTCGCTTACGCTGACTGCCACGGTGAATCCCGACTTCGGCCAGGTGGAAGCCGATCCGGCCGTGGTGAATCTCACGGCGTTCGAAGTGTTCTTCCCCGAGCGGCGCCCGTTCTTTCTCGAGAACGCCGACGGTTTCGCCTTCGGCCAGACACGCACGCTCAACGACAACGACCCGCCGCGCTTCTTCTACAGCCGTCGCGTGGGGCGCGCGCCGCAGCGCCGGCCTTCTGGCGACAGTCTGCAGGCCACACGCGTCACATCACAAACGCCCATTCTTGGCGCGCTCAAGTTGAGCGGTACCACACCCAGCGGATGGCAGGTGGGTGTGCTCAATGCCGTCACGGCGCACGAACATGCGGATGTGCAGCTCACCAACGGTCGCGTGTCGCGTGAACCCGTCGAGCCGCGCGCCAACTATCATGTGTCGCGACTGCGTCGACTGCTACGCGGCGGCAACACGGGTGTCGGTGGGTTTCTCGCCGATACGCGACGCGATCTGAGCGATACCGTGTTGGCTTCGCGGTTGCCGCGATCGGCAACGGTGGCGGGGCTCGACTGGGAGCACGCCTGGAACAATCGTACCTACGCCGTGAGTGGGGTGTTCAGCGGCAGTCACGTGGCTGGTGACGAGGCGGTGATGCGCCGCTTGCAGACAGCCAATTACCGCAGCTGGCAGCGTCCCGATGCCGACCATCTCGAGTTCGATGCGACGCGCACCTCGCTGTCCGGGCACTTCCTCGCGCTCTCGTTCGCCAAGCTTGCCGGTCAGCGCGTCCTCGGCAGCGTGACCTACGAAGAAACGAGCCCCGGCTTCGAGTCGAACGATCTGGGTTTCCAGACGCGCTCGGATGTGCGCTCGCTCTCGAGTGCGTTGCGCTTTCGCAATCCGTTTCAGAACAGCTGGTCGCGCGAATGGGGCGCCGCCGTCTTCCAGACCGCGTCGCTCAACTTTGCGGGCGATCGCGTGGAGACGCGCACGAGCCTGATCGCCAGCACCACGCTGCTCAACTTCTGGGAGTTGAACTACCGGCTGTCGTATTCGCCCGAAACGCTCAACGACCGGCTGCTGCGCGGTGGTCCGCTGGCGCTGCGTCCCACTGAAACGCTGCACTCGCTCGAACTGTCCACCGATGGTCGCAAGCCAATCATCGTCAATGTGGAAGCGCAGCGTACTACCGATCGTAGCGGTCGTGACGTGCATCAGGTGGAGTTGGAGCTCGACTGGCGTCCCCTGCCGCAGGCGCGCATTCGAGTGGGGCCGAGTTATCAGGGCGGCATCACCAACGCGCAGTACGTGCAATCGGTGGGTGACGTCACCGCCGTGGCGACGTTCGGCCGCCGGTATGTCTTCGCTGATGTGCGTCAGCGCGAAGCACGTCTCGATACGCGGGTGGATTGGACCTTCTCGCCATGGCTGTCGCTACAGCTGTTCCTGCAGCCGTTCGCGTCGGCCGGTGAGTTCTCGCGATTCAAGGAGTTCACCACCCCGCGGGCGTTCGCGTTCGCCGAGTATGGTCGCGATCGCGGAACGGTCCGCGCGGGCGCGAATGGGCTCACGGTGGATCCTGACGGTAGCGGACCGGCCGCATCATTCCTGGTGCCGCGCCAAGACTTCACCGTGCGCGCGCTGCGCGGCAACGCGGTGCTGCGCTGGGAGTATCAGCCGGGCTCGTCGCTCTTTTTCGTGTGGTCGCAGCAGCGCGAAGTGGAGCTCGATGCGGCCAACTTCGGCGTAGCCAACCAGGTTGGGCGCGCTTTCGCCGACCCGGGGCGTCACGTGTTTCTCATCAAGTACTCGCGGTGGATTGGGCGCTGAGACGATGAGTCCAAAGGATTGAGACGTTCGCCGCTCCAGTACCCTGTCCACCGGATTCATTCTGCCATGCGCACCATCGCCGTCCTCGCTGCCGCGTCATTCATCGCCTGCTCGCCGGCACCGGAGTCGAAAGCTGCCGACAGCACCGCCCCCGCCATCTCGGCCATTCCTACCTTGCCCAAGGTGGGGCCGGTGGAAACGGATAGCGGCCCACCGGTTCGTCTTGATTCGACGGCACGCGGCGCGCGCCTGGTAATGGACCCCAAGCCTGGCGATCAGATCAATGCGCTTCAGCCGCCGGTGCTGCAAACGACCGACGGCCGACGCCTCGAGTTTCGAGGGTCGGCCGTCACCAAGGACAGCGCGTATTTCGTAGGTGATGTGGTGCTGAGTCTCGAGGCGAGCGCCCTGCCACTCGAAGGCACCCTCATCACCAGCTACTGCCGCGCGGGCGAAAAGCTGTGCCGCACGGCGAAGCGCGAGATACGATTCGGCACCTGACCAACGTGAACGGTGCGCGCGTTACTTCGCGCGCGCCCGCTCGATCGTTGTCGTAGTCGTGGTGCCTTCGGTCACCTGCTTGGCGAGATAGACCACACCGCCCGGGCCGAACCCCAGCACGCGACGGCCATCGGGGATGAGTACCCGCTCGGTGACTTCACCCTGGCCATTGATCACATCGTACACCGAACCCGCGGGCTGCGGCTTCGTGGGAATGGTGAGCACCCACAGATTGCCATCGGCATCGGCGCGCGTGCTCGTCGCGAAGAACGGCGGCTGATAGTCGGGCAGCTGGCTCGGCGACACCACGTTGATCTTGGGTGCACTCACCTGCGGCGCACGGGTGGGACCACCGGCGCCCGGTGGACCACCGTCGGCGCGAATCCTCATCTGCACACGCGGTGCACCACCGCCTCCGCCGCCACCCATCATGTTGCCGAACGCGGTGGCCATTGCCGCACCCTGCCCCGGGTTTGCTGCTGCCTGCTTGTCGAGCAGCGTCTTCACCGAGTCCACGAACTTCGCCTTGTCCTCGTCGGTGAGACGCTTCCAATCGAAGGCCATCTTGGGGCTCGAACGCCGCGACCCGCTGGCGTCTACCCAATCCACGTGGTAGTCGCGGCCACGCACGAAGGCGATGTCACCATTCGGCATCACCGCCCATTCGTCCACGATGGGAAGCGGATTCACCTCGATGTTCACACTGATCTTGCCGTCATCCGATCGCGTGATGTTCGGCAGCGAGATGGGGATCTTCACGTAGCCCACGGTGTCCACGACACGCGTTTGCAGATTCACCCGCGTGATGGGCATGGTATCGGGCATGGCGCCCATTTGCGGTGTGCCGTTGACCACGTTCATCCGGATGTTGGGCATACCGCGATAGACGAGATGCCCATTGCTGTAGAACGCGCCCGCGCCGATGCCACCGGCGGCGAGCATCATTGCATCTTGCGCACGCGGCACACTCATCACGCGCGCCACTTCCCCGCTGCTGTCGATGACGAGCATGCTGAGTGACTGCGCATCCACGAACAACGTGGAGTCGCCGCGGAAGGCAATGAGACTCGCGACGCCGCCGCCATACGAGTTGGGATTTCCCGGCGTGGTGTCAGCCACCACCTTGAGCACCTTGAACGTGCTGTCCATGAGCAGCACCCGACGGCCGCTCATGTCGTTCACGAGCAGCTTACCGCCGGGCAGTGCGCGGATGTTGTTCACAAGGCCGAGCGGCTCGGCCGAGGTGGAGGCCACAGCGCCGAGTGGGCGGATGGCGGGGCGGGAGGCGCTGGTCCCCGGCTGGGCGTGGAGCGTGCCTGTGGTGGCCAGCGACAACGCGGTTGCAGTGAGTATGCGTTTCATGACGCGAGTTGGATGCTGAGTGACGGAGGAACTACGGAAGCCCGAAGGGCGGAAGCTCGAAAAACGGAAGCTCGAAAAACGGAAGCTTGAAAACGGAAGCTTGTATGGCGGGACTATTGCCGCATGATGATGGTCTGCATGCCGCCGCCCATTCCGCCGGCCATCATCATGCCACCACCCATCATCATGTTACCGCCACCGCCACCGGCCGTTCCTGAGCGGATGGTCTTGAGATAGCGGTCGTCGAGCGCGAGGGCGATGAACTGCGGCAGGCGACGCTGCTGCATCTCGGTAAGCAGCTTTTTCACCTGCGGCGCGTAGCCGCGGAGAATGTCGATGCTCGCTTCGCGGGCCCGCACGTACTGGAAGTAGATGCGGTCCTTGTCGTACCCATCGGGGAGCGACGCGAACTGTGTGGCGATGGGGGCCCAGATGGAGTCGAGGCGCACGAGATAGCGCCGGTTCATCGTCGCGATCGCATCGGCCTGATCGGCACTCAGCTTGAGCGTGTCCTGATCGCGAAGGATGGTGGCCAGTGGGTTGGGCACGCCACCGTTGCCGAACTGCGCCTTGATGGTAGCCGCATTGGCCTTGATCCCTTCGGTGCGACGGCCGCGATCGAGCGCCTGCGTGAGTACCTGCCGTTCGCGCGTGAGTCCAATGTCGTAGCGCACCTGCGCCGTGACCGTGACCGGCGCGCGGAACTGCTGGAACTGCGGGTTGGTGGCGGCGAAGCGCTGGTTCACTTCGTACTTGTAGCGGCGCGTGGCCGGATCGAAGCCGCGTACGTACAGCAGCGACTGGTCGAGGAAGGGCTGCTGTCCCCACCCGCGCAGGTTCTTCTCACCGTGCAGCAACAGGTCGGCCGCGCCGATGGGATTGCTCACGTTGAACGTGATGTTCATGCGCTGCGGTAGGCGTAGCTTGAGCGGGTTGAAGCCGATGCTGAGGTTGGCGCTCGTCACCCACGGCCCCTGGCAACTGTTGCGCGCAGCGAGCGTGCCGAGTTGCCGCGCCAGGCATTCACGGGCCACGCGTGACCCACTCTCCAGCAGCGCACGCATGCCGCTGGCTACCAGCGGGTCGCCCGCCGAGGCCGGGTCGAACACATACGCCCGGTCGTTCGCGAAGCCGTCGCCGTTCACATCGCCGCCGATCGTGGGCGTGAGCGGTGTCCCCGAACGGAACTGGCCGAACCATCCGATGCGGATGAGATCGAAGGCGTTCCAGTTGAGCGTGTATGTGATCTGATGCCGCGAGTCGAAGCTCGAGCGCGACCAGTCTACCGCGAACGGATCGCCTGCGGTGCTCTGAAAGCCACGGAACTGCTCGCGCACATTGCCGTAGGTGTAGCTCGTGCTCCAGCTGAAGTTGGTGCTGAAGTTCGTCGGCGAGAGGCGCACGCTGAACTGGCCGCTACGCGAGCGCAGATCACTGAGCTGCTCGGTGACGCGCTGATACTGCGGCACCACGCGGCCGTCGCCCGCGGCGATCCCGCCGGTGACCGGCACGATGCTGTTGGCGTTCACGAAGACGGGCCGGCCCCCTTCGTTTTCGAGGGCAAAACGCTGGGTGCCGGCGAAGTTGCGGTCGACGAAGCTCTGCTGCTGCGTGTTGAGCGAGTAGGTGGCATCGAAGCTCGCGTTCAGGCGGTTCCACAATACCGGCCCGCTCCAGCTGAGATTCGAGCGCACGCTGCGCGGTGGCGCGAATCCGTCGGCGAAGGTGGTCACGTTGGGCGCGCCGAAGGCGAACACCGATCCGGCGGTGCCATTGGCACAGCGGCTCGGAATGCTGCCGAACGACGTGAACGCGTTCCAGTCGGGCGTGGGCACCGCCGCGCCGACACACGCCAGCTGCTGAATGGCGCTCGGCAACCCGGTATTGTCGATGGCGTTGCCGATGAGCGTGGCCTGCGGCGTGTTCTGGAAGACGCCGACGCCACCGCGAATCACCGCGCGCGGCCCGCGGAACGCGCCTTCGAACGCGCCGATCTGCGGGCCCGTGCCGTACTGCCACGAAAAGCCGATGCGCGGACTCACGAACACCCCGTTAGGTGCGCGATCGTTGCGCACGCCGAGTCGCTGCTCGAGATCGGGATTGCGCGCGGGGGTGTCCAGAAACTGGTTGGCGTCTACGCGCACGCCGTACTGAATCTGCAGCGTCTGCGACTTGCGATACGAATCACCCAGCGACACCGCGCCGATCATGACATCGCTGTTGCGTTCACGCGGTGACAGTGTGCGCGTGAAGCTCACCGGCACGCCCGCCTGCAGATCGGCGAGAGAGTTGTAGGTGTACGTCCCGAGGCGGTTGATGGTCTGGTCCTGCGCTGAGCCATCGCGGCGGAACTCGGTGCCGAGCTTGAGCCGGTGCTTGTTGTTGCCGCTGAACCACGAGAGCGTGTTGTTCGCCATCAGGCTCGTGGTCTGCTGCGTGGTGTTGAGGAACTGATTGCCGCCGAAGCTGAGCAGCTGCACGCCGCTCGTGCCGTCGGTGAAGTTGCTGTTCACGCGCACCCGTCCCGCGGGCAGGGCGAGATACGGCGTGCCCACGCTGTTGGAGCCGTTGGCGCCGATGCTGGTTTCGCTCAACACCCCGGCGCCGAGCACCGTGAAGTACCCGCTATGGCGTCCCTGTAGCCCGCCGGTCCAGCTCGTGCGTTCGGCGCCGGTGTTGGGAAGCGCCGTGGTGAGCGGGGTGAACGCGGGATTTTGTGTGTTCCAGTTGGCGTTCACCGTGAGGTTGTACGCCGCACCGCTCGCGCTCGACGGGGGCGCGAAGTCGATGGCGCCGAGCAGCGACCCCTGATCGGTGAGCCGGCTGCCGGGGATCCCACCACTGGTGATGGGCACCCGGTTGTTGCCGAGGATGCCGAGCAGGCGGGTCACCGAGTCGGCGGCCACGCCGCTCGCCTGCAATCCGGCGGGTGACGTGTTGAGGAGCGACTGCAGGTCGCTGCTGCGCCGGCCGAGCTGATACGACAGGCTGTAGAACGCCTTGTCGAAGACGAGCGGGCCGCTCACGTTGCCGCCGAGCGACGCGTTGGAGAACTCCTGGCCGGTGGCGCGGGCGGCGGCGTCGGTCCACTGCAGCGGCGGGGCGTCACCCACGAAGCTGAGGCCGCGCTGGCTGAAGTTGGTGCCGGAGCGCGTACGCAGCTGGAACTGGCCACCGCTGAATCCGCCCCGTGACACGTCGTACGGCGACGTGATGAGGGAGCTCAGGACGCCGGCATCGCGCGGGAGCCCCGCGCCGCCGAACATCATGCCGTTGAGCGTGGTGTTGTTCTGGTCGGCCCCCAGCCCGAGCACCGAGAACCCGTTGGCTCCCCCGTCCTGCCCGGGCACGAGCTGCACACCGGGCAGGGTGGCGGCGAGCGCCGCGAGGTCGGTCATCTGGTCGGGGGGCAGCGCACTGAGGTTGCTGATGGTGCGTTCGGTGCCCCCCACGTCCTGGCTCACCTCGCCCCGCGACACGCGCTGCCGTTCGGCGGTGACCTTCATGGCATCCAGCACCGTGCCCACCTTGGTGAGCTTGGCGTCGGCGAGCAGCACGTCCTCGTCGGCCGCGCGCTTCACTTCGAAGCGCTTCTGGGCGTAGCCGACGGCGGCGATGGTGACCATGTAGTCGCCGTCGCCGTTGGGGAAGGTGACGGTGAATCGGCCGGCCCGGTCGGTGCGCGCGGTGCGATTCACATTGCCCGAGAGGGAGGTGATGACCACCTGCACATTCTCGAGCGGTTCATTGGTTTCGCCGGTCACGCGGCCGCGGATCACGTCCACCTGCTGGGCAGATGCCGGCGGGGCGAGGAGCGTGAGCAGGGAGACCAGCAGGGCTACAAAAGGAAAACGACGGAGCACGTCGGGAGGTGTCGAGGGTGGGGGGCCTGCCGAGGGTACGGACGAGGGCGGGCTTCCGTTTCGACACGGGGAGAGAAGGAGGGGTTGCTGCGTGGTTCAGGCGCGGTCCCGCGCGTGGTTTAGGCGCGGTCCCGCGCGTGGCTGTGGGCGTGTTTTTCGCGTGGTCCCGGGCGTTTTCCTACGCGCGATCGCCTACGCGTTGGCGAAAACGCGTTGGAACTGACGCGTTGGCACGAACGCATTGGCACAAACGCGGAGGGGCGCTGGCGCCGACGCGGGCAACTACGGGCGACGGGCCTTCGGCCGTCGCGAGGGTGGGGGCGTAGGTGCCCGCGTCGGTGCCCGCGTAGGAGCGTTGGTGCCGGCGTAGTCGCACGCGCCTCTCCGCGTCCTTTCCAACGCGTCAGTTCCAATGCGTTCGTGCCAACGCGTTTGTGCCAACGCGTAGTCGATCGCGCGTAGGAAACGCCCCGGACCACGCGAAAAGGACGCCCACAACGACGCCCCGCCTACGCGCCAACCACGCCCCCAACCACGCTCGGGACTACGCCCCAAGAGACGCCCCTAACCACGCACGGGACTCCGCCCTGCGGAAACGCGAGAGGAACGCCCCCTAGAATTCCCCGATGAACCCGATTTCCGGCGTCAGTTCGTAGCCGAACTTCTCCCGTACCGCCGCCTGCGCGTGCGCAATCAGCGCCCGCACGTCGGCGGCCGTGGCGTGTCCCAGGTTCACCAGGATGTTCGCGTGGATATGCGAGATCTGCGCGTCACCCACGCGGAAGCCCTTGAGGCCGCACTGGTCGATGAGGCGTCCGGCGCCCACGCCTTCGATTTTCTGGAAGATCGAGCCGGCGCTCGGGTGGATCCCCAGCCACGGGTGGCGCGAGCCGCGCCAGCTCAGGTTCTCCTGCAGGATCTGGTGCAGGCGGAACGGGTCCCCCGCGGTCAGCTGAAAGCGGGCGCTCAGCACCACGTCGCGGCGATGGTGGAACACCGTGTCGTCGTACCCGAACTGGATGTAGCTGGCGTCCACCACCCGGCGATCCCCCTCCTGCGACAGGATCTCGCAGTCGCGGAACGCTTCACTGATGAACATCGTGCGCTCCCGCTCGGGCGCCGGCGAGAGGAAATGCAGGTTCTGCCAGAGCGCCCCGCCCACCGTACTGGGGATGCCGATGTAGTGCTCCAGCCCCGACCAGCCGGCCCGCACCGTGTCCAGCACCAGATCCTGAATGACGGCGCCGCTCTCGCTCCAGAGCACGCCGTCTTCACTCATCGTATGCGCTGCAGCCCGGTTGCGGATCACCAGCCCGCGGACCCCCCGGTCGCCGATGAGCACATTGGCGCCGAGCCCCAGCACGAACCACGGCATTCCCGAGTCACGCGCGGCGGTGATCGCCGCCGCGAGATCGTCGGCACTGGTCGCCTCGTACAGCCAGTCGGCGGGGCCGCCGATCTGGAACGTGGTGTACGGGGCGAGTGGGGCGTTGGCGGACAGCCGCGAGGCGTCGAGCGTCGAAAGCGCAGCAGGAAGGGTCATCGGTCAGATCAGGGTCGGCGTCACGGTGAGCCCGGACGCGACGGCACAGGCACGGACGCGCTCGTCGAGTGAGATGAGTTCGATGGGGCCGAACTCTCTCGCCAACTCCAGGGCTGAGGCAACATGCAGCGCGTCGAGTGTGCGGAAGATGGGGCCCGCGAACGGTCCCGACGCACGATCGAGCACGGGATCGTCGAGGGAGACGACGAGCCAGCTGTCCACAAGCTCCGAAAGATACTGCTTCAGGGCGAGGGCCTCGATGTGGCTGAGCCGCGCCGTACTCGCTGCCCGGTGAATCGCACGATGACACTCCACGAGCGTCAATGCCGACGTCACGACCCGATGCGCGTCGTTCACCGTTGTCCGGATGGCGTCGCCGGATACCGGTTCACCGAACAACCACGCGAGGAGGGCGCTCGATTCGAGATAAACCGTTCGCTCGAGGATCACGAACCCCGTCTCATCGTTCGTCGCGGTCTTCGGTGAGAAGCTGCGCGGCCGTACCCGGCGGGAGCTGGACCGGGCTCGCGTCGTAATGCCACTTGGGTCGCTCGGCCAGCTTGAGCACCCCCTTCGCGGCCATGGAAGCCAGCTTCTGTTCCACCGGCGACAACGCTGGGCCCGACAGCCCCGGTTGGCGAAGCTCGGCGATTACCCGGCCGCGGTCCGTCACCAGCACGGTTTCGCCGTTCTGCACGTCGCGCAGAACGCGACTGAGGTGAGCCTTGAGCTCACGGATGCCCACGGTGCGCATCCTGAAATGTAGTCACATGTGACCACATCTGCCAATGAGTGACTGCAGCGACGACCCTTCCCGAACCGCAGCAAGGAGGACCTCGTTATGCTGAGACGGGGCAGTCTCCGCACCCTTCGACGCGCGTCCCTTTCTCGTTCGCACATGACCGCTCATTCGACCATATCCTCGCGACTCGTACGCCGATTCTCCCGATGGCGACTCGCTGCGGCCCTGGTTGCTGCCGGCTCATTAGTCGCCGCTCCTGCGCTGCTTCATGCCCAATCCCGCGCCGAGCTCGAGAAGGTGTTGCGCCGCAAGGTGCTCACCAATGGCATGGAAGTGATCGTGGTGGAGAACCACGGGGTGCCCATCGCCACCCTCGAGATCAATGTGCGCAACGGGGCGTTCACGCAGACGCCGGAGTACGCAGGGCTCGCGCACATGTACGAGCACATGTTCTTCAAGGCGAACAAGGATCTCCCCGACGCGCAGGCCTTTAACGACCGCGCGGGGGAGCTCGGGGCCGTGTTCAACGGCACCACGCAGGAAGAACGGGTGAACTACTACCTCACGCTCCCCGCCGATTCGGTGGCGGGCGGGCTGCAGTTCCTCGCCAGCGCGCTCATCAGCCCGCTCTTCCGCGACGACGAACTCGCGCGTGAGAAGGAAGTCGTGCTCGGTGAATACGATCGCAACGAAGCCCAGCCGGGGTTCCGCTGGCAGCAGCGCGCCAACGAGTTGTTGTATCCGGGACAGGGGAGCCGCAAGAACACCATCGGCGATCGCCCGGTGCTCAAGAACGTTACGTCGGAGCAGATGCGCACGATTCAGCGCAAGTACTACGTGCCCAACAACTGCGCGCTCATCGTCACGGGCGACGTGAACCCGGAGGCGATCTTCGAACTCGCCGAGAAGACGTTCGGCCGCTGGCCGCGCGGCGCCGATCCGTTCGTGGCCGATCCCATTCCACCCATTCCCACGCTCGATGGCAACAAGGCGTCGATCAGCGAGGAGCCCATCAACGCCGTAGCGGTGCTGCTGCAGTGGCAGGGGCCGAGCGTGGGGAAGGATCCCGGAGCCACGTTCGCGGCCGATGTGTTCAGCGATGTGCTCAACACCCCAGGCAGCACCTTCCAGAAGAATCTCGTGGACTCGGGGCTCTGGCTCGGAGTCGGGGTGAACTACTACACGCTCAATCAGGTGGGGCCCATCTCCATCAGCGGGCAGACGACCCCCGACAAGTTCCGCGCGGCCATGGCGGCACTCGAGCGCGAGATCGCGCGCTTCAACGATCCCACCTACGTGTCGGTGCGCGAACTCGAAGCGGTGAAGGCGCAGCGCGCCGTGTCGAGCGCGTTCGGTATCGAAAAGGCCAGCGAAATCGCGCACACCATCGGCTTCTGGTGGAGTGTATCGAGTCTCGACTACTTCATGAGTTACACCGATCGCATGGCGCAGCAGCGTATCACGGACCTCATGCGCTATACGGGCACCTACATCGTGGGGAAGCCGCGCGTGACCAACGTGCTGTTGTCGAGTGAGGTGCGGCGGGCGATTGGGTTGACGGAAGCAGAACTGCTGAAGCCGTTTGTGAAGGGAGGGATCAAGCCGTGATTCCGTCAACTACACAAACGGCTCGGCGCTGGCGCCCGTTCAGGGTTGAGGGTCGTGCGCTCAGGGCTGTGAGTGGGTGCATTCCTCTTCTGCTGACGGCGAGTACGGTGATGGAGGCCCAGGCAACGCGTGCGCCAGCGCGGCGTCCCGTGGCACGCCCCGCGACCAAGCCCGTGCCGGCCAAGCCGGCAGAGGAAGCGCCGTCGTCGCCGGCGATCATGGGCGACGATTCGCTCACCATGAAGTTCGAGGTGAGCGGGATTCCAGTGATTCTGCGTCGCGTCACGGCCAACAATGTCGTGGCGGCGAATCTCTATCTGCTCGGCGGCGCCCGACAGCTCACGCCGGCCACGCAGGGCATCGAACTCATGCTGCTCGAAACGAGCGAGCGTGGCACGAAGAAGTATCCGCGTGACCTCCTCCGCTCCAAGATGGCGGCGCTGGGCAGTGCGATCGGTGTGGGCGCTGGTGCCGACTGGACGAGTGTTGGCCTGCGCGCCACTACTACGGGGCTCGACAGCACCTGGGCGATCATGGCCGACCGGATCATGGCCCCGCGCATCGAAGCGGTTGACGTGGAATTCGTGCGCGAGCAATTCGTGACCGCCGTAAGCCAGCGCAAGGACAGTCCCGACGCGTTGCTCGACTTCCTCGCCGACAGCATGGCCTTCTCCGGGCATCCGTATGCGCTCGAGCCCACGGGTACGGAGACGTCACTCAAGAACATCACCACGGCGCAGCTCCGTGAGTATCAGGCGACGCAGATGGTTACGTCGCGCATGATGCTGGTGGTGGTGGGGAACGTATCGCGCAGCAAAGTGGAGCGCCTCGTGCGCGAGACCATCGGCCGCTTGCCGCGTGGCACCTATGCATGGAGTCTCCCTGATCCGCCGGCCGATCTCCCCGGCGGCTACGTCGTGGAGAAGCGCCAGCTCCCCACCAACTATCTGCAGGGCTACTTCCACGGACCCAAGGCCACGAGCAACGACTATGCGGCGCTGCGGCTCGCCTGCGCGGTGCTGTCGGGGCGGCTGTTCGGGGAGGTGCGCCAGCGTCGCAATCTCTCGTACTCCGTGAACGCCCCCTTCGTGGAGCGCGCGTTTTCGCTCGGTGGGCTGTATGTGACCACCACGCAGCCCGACGAAGTGCTCACCATCATGCTGCAGCAGATCAAGGCGCTGCAGGACGGCATCATCACGCAGGAAGGGCTCGAGCAGCTGGTGCAGCAGTTCATCGTCACGTACTTCCTGGACAACGAAACCAACGCCGACCAGGCCAACATGCTCGCGCGCGCCGAGCTGTATCAGGGCGACTTCCGTCGCGCGACGCGGTTCGTGCAGGAACTGCGTGCGGTGAAGCCGGAAGACATTCAGCGCGCCGCACGCACGTACATGAACCGCGTGCGTTGGGCGTACGTGGG
>Ga0164292_10002598_pt1 | contig 14762 bp, 7 predicted proteins | sample GEODES117metaG_FD_111486 | JGI IMG/M metagenome (GOLD analysis project Ga0164292, IMG submission 111486) | Eutrophic lake water microbial communities from Lake Mendota, Wisconsin, USA - GEODES117 metaG | ecosystem: Environmental > Aquatic > Freshwater > Lake | place: USA: Lake Mendota, Wisconsin... | reverse complement strand
GTTGTTCCTGCAAGTCCCTGAAGTCCCTGAGTACCTTGGAGACGTTGAGCACCCTGAAGTCCTTGAGCACCCTGTAACCCTTGAGTACCCTGACGACCTTGAGTACCCTGACGTCCTTGTGTTCCTTGTAATCCTTGAGTACCCTGAAGTCCTTGCGTCCCTTGTAATCCTTGAGTACCCTGAAGACCTTGAGAACCCTGAGAACCACTACCTTGTAATCCTTGTAATCCTTGAGTACCCTGAAGTCCTTGAGTGCCTTGTAATCCTTGAGCACCCTGAAGTCCTTGTGTGCCTTGTAAACCTTGAGTGCCTTGTAAACCTTGAGTGCCTTGACGACCTTGAGTGCCTTGTAAACCTTGAGTACCCTGAAGTCCTTGAGTACCCTGCAATCCTTGAGTACCTTGACGACCTTGAGTACCCTGTAAACCTTGAGCACCCTGAAGTCCTTGTGTTCCTTGTATTCCTTGAGTACCCTGAAGTCCCTGAGCACCTTGCAGTCCTTGAATACCAGCGGCAAATGGAGTAACCCAACTAACTCCAATACCAGTAGAAATTAAAACACTACCAGCAATACCTACATTTCCATAATAATCTTCTACTCTTGAGGTAATACCAATTTTACCACCAACATAAAGATTTTTTTCAATACCAACACCACCTTCCGTAACGATTGAACCAGTATCTTTATTTGTTGATTCTGTGGTACTAGTTACATAAACTACATCATTAATTTGAGTGGTTCCTGCATTTGAATCTAGAATAAGATTTCCACTATTTGTACTGACCGTATTTGTATCAAGTTTAATATTATCAAATGTTCCTACACCAGTAACATTTAAATTATTAATATTTACCTGAGTATCAAATGTTGAGATTCCACTTACTCTTAAACGATTAAGTGTTGTAAGACCAGTAACACCTAAATCACTCTCAATATTTACTTTTTGCTTAAATGTTGATAGTCCGGTTACATATAAATCAGTTACATCAATTGCTCCGATAAACTTTGTTGCCGTTACAATACCCGTAAAATAAGCACTTGTTCCGGTAACAAATCCAACTGTTGTAACTCCAGTAACTTGAAGATTTCTAGTTGTTGTGGTTCCTGTTACTCCAAGAGTTCCAATTGTCGCTATTCCGGTTATAGTAAGATTATCAATAAAGGTTCCGCCTTTAAAACTAGATATTCCTAAAACATCTAGTAAAACCTTTGGTCTAGTACTTCCAATACCAACACGATTATTAACTTCATCAAATACAAAGTTTGAAGCTCCATCAACTAATCCGGCAGAATTATGAAACTGAACTTGTTGATATGTTCCTCCTGCCCCTGCTCTAATTGTATCTTGATTTGTCCAAATTAAACCACCAAAATTATTTTTAACTAAAATTTGATTATTAATTCCTGGATTATTAAAGTAATCATAAATTGTTCCAGTAAGTCTAAGGTCTCCCTGAACGTGCAATTCTTGTGTTGGATTTGTGGTTCCTATACCAACCAATCCAGTTGGTTGTACCGTAAAAAGTGCTCCACCACTACCAACATTTAACCCATTACCAATTGTTAAAATTCCAACAGAACTATTAAAGACTAAATTGGAAGATGTTGCAAAGTCATTATTTTCTTTAAATAAAACTCCACCATTATTTCCTGGTGGAGATACTGTTATTGTTGCGGCAATTGCAGGAGACCCATCAGGATTCAAATAACCCTGTACCGTAATAGCACTTCCTTTAAAATTAAGTTGACTAATACTACTAACTCCTCCCGGTGGAGTTATAACACCTTCTTCATAAACAGTAATTCCCGCAGGAATTAATCCTCCACCAACCGGAATCCAATATCTTTCTCCCGGATTTTCTAAAAGAGATATAAGTTGATATTGAGTTCCTAATGGTATTGTTGGTCCCGGTACAGCAGGATCTCCAAGATTTGGTTCTGCCTGGTCAAGATCCAAATACCTATATCTATCAGTAGATAGTGAACCCTGTGGAGTTCTTTTGACTCTATTACTAAGGTATCTTGGCATAATTATGTCGTACTATTTTCTAGAATGCTGCAAATAAATTCCATATGAAGTGGTCCGACGTGACCTCCATTCAAATAAGTATGAGCAATACCAACAACTACACCAGAATTAGTTACAAAGGTTTTAGAAGTTCCGACACTACCAATTATAGAATCAACAACGAAAGATTGTTGAGGTGATGGGAAAATAGATGTGGTTAGTCCGAATGATCCGCTACAAGTAAATGCCAATCCACTCATCGTAACCTCATCATTTACATTAAAATTATGTGGTGTAAGTGTGGTTACAGTAGTAATTCCACTTGTATTGTCATATACGCAGTTAGTAACCGAAACAATACCTGATTGAGTTCCTTGAATTACAACAGAATCATTAATTACGGCGGTTCTTTCTAAGACTAATCGTCCGTCAACAATTACTACAGCATCATTTGGAGGTATTTCTACATTTTTAATGATTCTAATATCTCTAGTATTTCCAGAAGTTCTTGATGATGTACTTTTTCTTCTATGAGTAAGAGAGACTGTTGGATAAGTATTGACACCCACATTTGCAACCTGAGCATAAAGAAGAATTGCAGAGACTCCAATAGGAGTTGTATATACTGTCTGTTCTCCTGGAGCAACCGGAACTGCTATGGTTAAAAATTTATTAAGTGGTGCGACTGCCATATCTTATCTCAATGCAAGTATGAGTGGTGTAACTTCTGCCTGTATTGCCTTACTAAAATCTCTTCCTCTGATAGTTGCAGATGGTTGATTAATTTGAAATCCTTCACCGATATCAAAATTACCTTTTTGGTCTGTACTTGTAAATGGAATTTGTGCCCCATCTAAAGCAACAATCTCATTTTCTTTAATAGAAACTCCACCTTTAAACGGTGTTGATGTATTTATGTCTGTGCCAGTACCGATATATTCAAAAGAATGAGAGCTTGTAAGTATGCGACTGATTCTCTTTAATGAAACTTCTTCTCCACCAAATAGTTCATATGGTATAAATTCGTTAAAAGTGACTGTTGTAATTCCAGTAACAGATGTTGTTTCTGTTGCAGAATCAACCGCATAATAAATTGGTTGAGTAACAACATCTGCAGTAGCAGTTCCTCCGTCAATAAAAACTTTAAGATCTTGCGTTGGTAAATAATTTCTTCCACTATTTACAATATCTATTGCCGTAATTGCACCTGTTACTTCATCAATTGTCGGACTTAATTCCGCAATAATTCCTTGAGGTCCTTTTGGTTGTTGAGATTGATCAATATTATCATAAACAAATATTGTTGGAGGTGTTGCAGGACTATATCCAGACCCACCATTTGTAACTTTAATTTCTTGAATTTGAACCATTGGTTCTTGAAGTATTCCGGTTCCTTGAGCATCTGGATAATTATTTAAATTAATCTTAAAGAAAAGTGCCTGGCCATCATAAGGTCTTCTTTCAAGTCCACCACCATCTTTCATATTAGCAAAGGTGACTTTATCACTTCCGGCATCAACACCAGGTTGAGTTCTAGTTGGAGGGAAAGTACTTACAATGCCAGTAAATTCAGTAGAACCTAATCCAACGGCAACGAGTCCAAAATTACCAAATGATGAGTTGGAGTTTGTTAGGTCACAAGAACCACCAGTATCCGCATAGATTGCAATATCGCAGTTGATTGTGAAAATAGAAACTAACTGAGCATATCCATTATTAGTAATTGATACTCCGATTCCTGCCTCATTATATTGTGTGAATGAATCACAAACCATACACTTCAAATCATTACCAATTGTTGCTGCAGTTGCATGGTCTCCATTAATTTTCATACCAATACTGCTACTCATAAAGTTGGTGCAGTTACGAATATATGGAGACCTCCATCTTCCAGTAGGTCCTTCTGTAGCAGGACCCGGTTCTAAATATCCAGTTCTAACTCTTGAAATCCCTGCTGGTGGTGGGAATGCCACTGCCGCACCTCTAATAGAAATTGGTGCAGCTGCATCAAATGGATTTTTACTATAAGCAAAACTTAAGTTCTCGATTAAACATCCTCTTCTCACATAGAATACGTCATCATCATTTTGTGGGCATATTGTCACAAGTCTCAAATCTTGACCACTAACAGTAACATCAGTTCTCAGTCCAATTGGGTTATTTTCAAAATAAACGCCAGAACGAACCATAATAGTATCGCCTGGTTGTGCAACATCTGCTGCTGCACCAATTGTAAGTTTTGCCGCTCCTTCGGTTCTTCCATTATTATCATCATTTCCATACTTAGAAACATAAATGATATTCTTAGAGTCTGCACCGGAGGGAGACCATACTATCTTTCCGTCCGGATATGTGGTTCTAGGAGAAGAAGTGGGCCCATTATTAATAATTGTGGTTACAATTCCTGCACAAACAGTAATTGCGGAGACGACATTAGAGCAACCATTAATGTTTGTATTAGACCCAACAACAGGATCATCTGCTAAAGTTAAATCTTTAATTTGAGGAAAACTAGATCCTACACTTTGATATGATTTTGGAAGGGGTGCATTATTAATTACATATCTTGCAATTTGTGCTGCAGTTGTAATGGCAACAATTGTGGCATCTTTTACAGAATATCCATTTATATCATTTCCTGTAATATGAATTAATGAAGGTCCATTATAATAAGATAGTCCGGCACCAACAGACCTAGAGTTTCCACCTCTCGTAATATCATAGGTAATCGCTTTAAGAATACTCTTAATGTCATCTTTACAATTTACGGGATCGGTTGCAATTCCCGAAGAATTAACAATAGTAAATGCCGGACTCTTATAGTCTGTACTTGTTAAAAATCCAATAGTTTCATTTGCAATAAAATCTAGATTAAGTCTTATAAGATTTGCCGCATCAAAGAATCTACCACCTATGATGCCTCCAGATGTATCAACTCCAACGGTAGTTAAGACATTTCTAGGGACCTGATATTGCTCTGATCTAAATCCAACATTTTCATCTGTATCGTATATTGCTCCACCATCAAAGAAAACATCTTTTTCTTTGAATTGAATGTCTCTTCTTGGATTATTTGTACCGAATCCAACAGATCCTATTCCAGTCGTTGTAATTACTGTTCCTGCCGTGCCAACTTGAAGAGTTGTTTGAAGAGTCGTGGCACTATCAACATTTAAAGTTCCATCAACATCTAAGTTTGCCTGAACATTTACTAAATTAGTTGCAGAATCAAGAATTAGGTTTCCAGTTCTAGTATTAATGTCTGCTGCTCCTGCAGATCCAATTGTTACCTCACTAATATAGGCATTCGTAAATGCTGTTGAATTATTGCCCAAATAAGCACTTTTATCGGCATCGGGAATTATTCCAGTATTTACCTGAACCTGACCTACTAAAGTTGATGTTGAATCTACATTTAAAGTTCCGTCAACATCTAAGTTTGCCTGAACATTTACTAAATTAGTTGCGGCATTAAGATTTAAGTTTCCGGTTGCAGTATCAATAGTATTATCATTAGCACCATCGGCAATTCTAATTTCACCGATATGTGCATCAGAAAATGGTAATGCCGCAGTTCCTAGATATGCCGCTTCATCAGAGATTGGTACAATACCAGTATCAACGGTTACTAGTCCTCTTAATCTTGAATCTAAATCAACATTTAAAGTTCCGTCAACATCCAAGTTTGCCTGAACACTTACTAATTCAGTTGCTGCATCAAGAATTAAATCTCCGGTTGCAGTATCAATAGTATTATCATTAGCACCATTGGCAATTCTAATCTCCCCAATATGTGCATCAGAAAATGGTAATGCCGCAGTTCCCAGATATGCCCCTTCATCGGAGTCTGGTACAATACCAGTATCAACGGTTACTAGTCCTCTTAATCTTGAATCTAGATCAACATTTAAAGTTGAATCAAAATCAACCGCACCTGTTGCGTGAAGAGTCCCTGTTATATCTAAAGTTGATACTGGACTACTATTTTGAATACCAACTTTGGACATTCTATAAATGTCTGATCCAGATAGAGACCATCTATCGGAAATAACTATATTGGTAAAACTTGTGTTAACTCCAATAGTAGCTGATACAAGATTATCGGGATCAGTACCATCAAGAAAATTTAAATTAGCAACTGTTCCTTGAAAGACATTTTCATCATATATTCCAATTGTTTGTAATGGAGTTCCTATTCCAGAAATATCTCCCCAAAAAACACTAGATCCATCACTTAAAAGAACTTGACCTGATGTGCCTTTGTTTGCAAATTTGTCTTGAAGAGCCCCCTTAAGGCGTATATCTTGCTCAAAGGTGCTGATACCTAAAAATAACGCACTTCCATTTACGGTAAGATTTGATGTTGGAGTAGTCGTACCAATTCCAACTTTATCATATACAATTAAATTATCGGCAAGTAAATTAATTAAGTCTTGAGGTGGTTTATAAGTTTCACTAAACTCAATATCAGGTTCAGTTACAAATTCTAGTTCTTGTGAAACAAAATACTTTTTAGCGTAGGTGAAAGTACTGAATGCTGTCATTTCTTTAAGTTACTTTTTTGTCGTAGTGATAACCAGCAATTGACCTTTCAGAATTATCTCCGGGATAATCTTCTATGTCTCCTTCATACTCTGCTATTAATTTTTCAGTATCTATTCTTTCACCAAATATATGGTAAAAACAATATATAGGGGTTTTTTCTTTTGATTCCAATATAATTTCAGTACTATCAAGTTTTTTTACAAAAATATCTTGATGAAATTCAATTGGAGTAATGGAAACAGTAATTGTATCAGGATCTACAAGGTTTTCCCAATATTCTGGAAGTTTAATTATATTTTCATTCATTAACTTTCCACGAACATATACTGCCGCTTCGGGCCCTTCAACGCAACTATGAGTTAATCTCCAACCACTTTTAGTTGGGTGAGGAATGTCAAAGTTCTTCTTTGCCGAAAGTTTGTGCTTTCCTTTATTAGAATAAACTTCTCCATCTGCATTAACATTTCTTTTAACATTCACAAATTGATTAACATTCACACTTTTTTTGACATTCACAAATCCATCAGTATTAATATCAGGAGTGGTAGGTTCTTCGGGATTTTTAATTACATTCAAAGTTCCATAAAGATTAGAGGCAGCACCATTTCCTGGATAAACTTCCACACCAGCCCACATTATTGGTGCTTTATTAAAGTTTATTTCTTTACTTAGATAAGTCTTGTCTGCCATTTTATTTCTTATCCAGTATATTTGCCAGTATCACCAGCATAGAAAGCATTTTCAACAATATCATCACCGGCAGGAGATCCTTGAGGGAATATTCTTTCACCTGTAGAAGTTCCCTGTGGAGCAAGACTTCCGGTTTTTGCTATACAATCTGCCTGATTTGATTGAACTACAAATCTAGAACCTGCCTTAATATTTACATTTCTACCTGCGGTCAGATTAATGTTTTCATCGGCATCAATAATTATATTTTTTGCTCTTATTCTTACATCACCATTTCTTTCTGCCGTGATTGTTACATCTCCATTCTTACCGGCAATTACAATATCAACCCCTCCACCGGAATTATTCTGTCCTGCAATAATTTCAATTGACCGATCATTATAAATTTTAAATAATCCATTACCATTACTTAATCCAAATACATTAGTATCTTTATCATCAGTAATTCCATAGAAACTATAGATGTCAGATCCACCTAAACCTAATTGTTGGTCCCTAACATCTAGACCAAAATTAGGTCCAAGTTTCCAATAATTTCTTGCTTGCCAGTTTATTTCTCTAGTCATTTTTATACCACACAGTCAATAACTTGCTTCACTTCACCTTGGAATGAACTTCTAAATCCAAATACAGGTTTTAATCTTGCTCCAGAACCAGTTTGTGTTATGACTTTCAAAACTGGTAAATCTGTAATGTCCGTAATATTTATCGGCGTAATGCTAGAGATTGAACCACCATCAATTACAACATCATATTGATTTCCAAAGTTATCAGTTACAATATCTCCATCTTGATAATTATATCCAGGATTTAGAATTAAAACTTCAGAAATTGTGATGTTCTGTTGGTCCGTAAGTGTGATATCGGCACCAGTACCTCCAGTGCCAGTATCAACACCAGTACCTCCAGTACCAGTATCAGCACCAGTGCCAGTACTAATGATATCGCCAACTTGTGGTTGATTCCCTAGAGTATATCCTTCACCATCGGAATTAATCACAATTGCCGTAACCTGTCCGTTCTCGATGACCGATTGAGCCACGGCACCGTATCCTTTTCCACAATTATCAGTGATTGATACAAATGGTGGATAGGTATAACCAGAACCTCCTGATGTAAGAATTGCACCAATAATGCTTCCAGTACCTTCGCCAATTGACCCAAAGACTGGAAGTGCCGATGCTCCAGAACCACCCCCACCAAAAATATTAATTGATGGAGGATTACATACGGTTGGTGTTCCACCAAAACAATTACTCAATCCACTACCAATAAAGTCAGGGTCACTAATTTCTGGATTTAAGAAATCAAGAGGTCCTATAATACTTTCAATACCAGATAATCCAGATTCTGGGTCAGAAGCAATAGCATTAGCATTATTCGCAAGTTCTAAGATAGCATTTACATCAAATGGTGGAGATTGTGTTGGTCCAGAACCAATCGTCCATTTCTCAACGCCCGGATCGGTTTCTTCTTCTCCGCAGTTGAATGATAGTGGAATGCCAAGAAGACCTTCTGCATTTTGTCTTATACTATCTTTAAGATTAAAATTACTAAAACTTAAGAGTAAAGAAACAGCTCCAAGAACTCCGGACATACCTGCTATAATTAAATCAATAATTCCATTCAATAATCCTCCAAGAAATTGGTCAATAACACAGGATACAAAGTTTGTCACATTTTTTAATATAGCACAAACCATATCACTTATAAGACTTCCAAGACTTTCTATAATACTTGAAATTAAACAAGGAATTAATTTTTGTAATTGTTTTACAGGTTCAATTGTTGCCTTCTGGGATTCTACCCCTGCTAAATGTGCCGTGGATTTACTTTGAGTTGCCGCCTTTGTTGTGGAGTTTACCGTATCATATACTTGTTCGGCACCTTGTTGTAATACAGGTTGCAATTCTTCGTAAGTACTATTCACAACTCCGGAAACTATTTCTGTGGTAATCCCTTGTATTTTTTGAGATATTTGGTCACACAATTCTTCTACTTTAGCGTTAATCCATTCTTGTGCCAGATTTGGAAATGATTTTAGGTCTTGCAAATACTTAATCGCATTTTCAAGTTCTGTGGCAATTTTTTCCATCTTGGAACCTGGTATTGTGGTCCCAAGTTGAAGTGTATCACCAATTACACCAGAATATGCAATTTTATCATTACTATTTGCAACTTGTGGAGGTAAATGAACCGGAGACTCTTGTGCTGATGTTGTCTGCTCGTTTGTTTGATTTTGTTTTAATTTAGATCCATCATTTGTTATTTTACTGGTATATCCGGTAAATGGTTGAAATGGTAATCTAAATTCTTCGTTTGATGCTCCTTCCTTGGTTTTACCAAATACTCCTATAATAACGGGAAGTTGAGCATTATCACCATCCATAAAGAATCCAAAGACCGAATCTCCTGGTGCAACTTTTATACTAGTTCCATAGTTTCCTGCGCCACTGCCATCACTTGTGGATAATAGGACTTGTGCCCAAGGAAGATCATCATTTGATAAATCAGCTTCATTTGTGGGATGATATCCCATAATTCTAACTTTACGTCTATTTCCCCATCCTCCCTTATCAAGTTGGTCTTTTTGAGCACCTTCTGGAGCTACTTGACCAATCCACCAAAGAAACCCATCTCTTCCAATAAAATTAGTTTTAAGTAAAGACTGTTCCATTTATTTTTGTCTAGTATTTGTTCCGTAACGCCCAAATGTATCTCTAATTAAAGTCATAGAAGTATAAGAACCTTCCGTATCAAAGTGGTGGCATAATGCTTTTATCATATATAGACCACTTTGTTCATCATCATATGTTGCTCCGTCTTCTCTGGAAATTTTAGGAAAATTGCAAGTAATAATATCTCCTGCTCTTAGATTGGTATTTGAAGGTACGGTCATACTCAAAGTTTGAGTAAACAAAACATTATATCTCATTATTGCCTGAGACTGATATTTTCCAGGATCTGCATTTTCTTGCTTAGAAACATCTTTTTCTACAGTTCCAACATCTAAAACCTGAGTTATAATTCTTGTCGGCAAATCTCCAAGTTTCTCATTAGAGCTATTTGTAATCTTAGGCAATTCTAAAATCTTTCCTAGGTTTGCAGATTCACCGGCATAATCTTCAAGTTTAAATGTTGATGCATTAAATGTAAAATTAAGAGGATCATAAACTACTCTATAACTAGAATAACTACCCAATCTAAGTTTCTCAATTAGATTTTGATTTCTGTTTGTGGTGTATTGTAAAATCTTAAAATCATTATCTCTCTCATATCCAGTCTGGTTTACATCAGTATAATCATACACAAATTCTTTATCATTAAAAGTTTTTCTTGGTGTTTGTGAGATTAAATTATCAATTGACCTAAAATTAAATCCATCCTGTGTTTGGAAAAATACATATCCTGCCGTTGCATCTTTCTTTGAAGTTTCCGGAACTCCTTTAGATGCCAACCATACTAATACCGTAAATGGTTTTCTAAGATTACCAATAAAACCGTACTTATTTTGAGTCTTATCAATTTTATCAATCTTGTCTGTCTTTAGATATTCCTTAATGATACTTTCCACAGAATCGCTGATTGATTGACTAGTTGGAAATTTCTTAGGAACTCTTATGGTTTCATTTGTGATTGCTTCTCTTGAAACTAGATTAAGTTCAAAGAATTCTCGTTGTGATTCTGAAATAACATTCGTAATACTAGAAACATAAAGATAGTCTTTCTCGTCGGTTGCAAAATCTAGTCCGGGATTTGTGGCAGAATTACCGGCAATTTTCAAAGAAACTCTCTCACCACCTCTTAAAGGAAGACCATTATAAATTGACTGAAATTTTCCCGTTGCATTTCCTTCATTATCCTGTGCCTGAATAGAATCACCGGTATTTCCTACCTGAATCTTTACAGTGATTGTTGGTGAGAAAATATCTTCATAGTAATCAATAGAAACTGTACCAGTTCTAATATCAACCGTTCTCTTTTGGTCGTTGGATTCTAGTATAAGTTCTTCGTAGATTGACTTTTTAATTGACATTATGTGTATGCTAAATCTAGTAGAAGTTTCTTTGTGATAAAACTATTTAACGGATTAATTACAATAGGAATCATCATCGCCCCTCCACCACCAGCAGAGACTTGTGGTTGTGGTGCAGGAGGTTCTTCTTCTATTATAAGAATACTAGGTCCTGCTGGTTGTTGTGCTAATTGCTGAGATGCTTGTCGTCTCTGTTGAGTTCCTGATGATGCTATTTGTGCAGGTGTTGGAGTTGATATTTGTGCTGGTTGTCCTGGAGCCCCGGTTAATTGTTTTCCGATTGAAAGAAGACCAAGATATGGTCTTGGATTAATAGAATCACCACCTCCAGGTCTTACCTCAAAATGAAGATGTATCCCAGTACCAGAACCAGTATTTCCAATTTCACCAATTGTTTGTCCATTATAAGATTGACCCCTTTTCACCAGTACCTTTGCTAAGTGTGCAAAACGATATATTGTGTTTCCCGATTTAATATCAACATAGTTACCATATCCACCACTATATCCTAAAGAAACATCAGAAACCGTACCTGATAGTTTTAATGCAACATAATATCCTGGTCCTGCTGGAGCAATATCAATTCCGTGATGCATTCGGTATTTGCCAGTTGTAGGACTTAATCTCATTCCTCTTTCTGATGTAATTATTCCTGCTGCTCCTCCGGGTTTACCTTTAAATTGGTCTATAACTGATGTTGAAACTGCTGGTGCTGTTTGTGCTGGTCTTGGTGTTGATGGTACTTGCTGTGCTTGTTGAGTGGCACCGGTTTTCACAGATTTAAGTTTTGTTAATCTCTGTTCCCAAGTTCCTTTTGATGCATTTCCACCAGCATATCTATCGTTATAGGTAGAATTTGGACTTCCACCCAATATTGCAGCATTTTTTGGACCTTGAGGAATAGCTCTCCAAGTTGGTGCTAATTTACCAAGAAAATCTTCATCACTTAGTTTGCCAGATTTCCAGGCATCATATGAATGTGAAGTTTTTAAAAAGTGTAAAGTAATTTTATCTTGAACTTCTGGAGTAAACTTTGTATTTGCATTGTAACCAGCTGCTATCGCCCTGTCTAAAATATACGCTGGCATATGTTGATATCGGCCGATAGCACCTTGAGCATTTTGTGCCAACCAACCAATTGTTTTGTCTGTTGCCCTCCCTTGAGTTTTTCCTCTTGACGTATTAAATCCCCCATAAGGGTCGCTCTGACTTGCTTCTCCATCTGCAATAAAATCCAAAACTTTTTTATCTACAGCATCACCAGAAACTGCTCTACCGCTAGAACTACTAGAAGGTTGCTCTTGCATACTTTCATTTTCATATTGAGTTCCAAAAGGTTTTGCGTTTTCTCCACTTACAACTCCTTCTCCAAGAGATGTTGTGAGTAACTTAAATCCTTCATCAAACTGACTTTGCATATCATCAAAAGTACCACCCAAATCTTTCAAGGCACTTTCAACTCTTCCTTTACTATCGGTAAAATCAAAGGTTAGAATATTTTTACCAACGGCACTTAGAAGTTTTCCAAATCCTTTAAACAAATTCACGGTATTATTAAAAAATCCAGTTATAATAGTATAAAGTCTCTGTATTCTAGCAATTAATTCCTGTGCCATCGTGATAATTGATGGCAAATTAGTAAGCAACCAACCAACTAATAGTGTTGACAGGAAGTCCATAATTCTTCCCAGAAATCCTTTGGTACTTGAGGCAATTGCTCTTCCCTGCCTCTTAATTGCACCACCAATACTTGATGCCTCTAAAAGGTCTTCTTTATTTTTTCTTCTTTCCTGTTCTTGTCTTCTTTGAGAAAGTATATAATTTCTTGCTATTGATTCTCTTTTTACTTTTGTTTTTTTCAACATAACCTCGTTGAGGTTTTCACTATTCTTTCTCAGTCCAGAGAATGAATCTTTTATGGACTTAATTCCAGAACGAATATTAAGTAAACTTTTGGATGGTTTTACTGCTACTGCCATCTTATGTCACCACATTATAATTTACTTGTGAGTAGAGCACATAGAAATTATCTGGATTTGATGCTGATATTGATGGAACTTGATTTACCGGACCACCAGTAGGAGCGGCACCTGAGGATTGTTGTTGTGCCGAAGACCCAACTCTTCTATAAATTACATTTGGTGCTGGTGCTGGTGCAGGACCAACATTAACTTGAGTAGAAATCCTATCAGTTTGTGCTGGAAGTGGTCTTATATTTACCTGATTTGATTGAGATGAAACCTGATTACTCTCCTCTGGTGTTATATTGAGTTCTCCATATTGTGGTGCCTGAGTGAAATCAATTGAATCAGCCTGAGTCTTTAAATCACTCATTTGCTGCTCAAATGTTTTATCACTAGCGGCAGTGGTGGCAGCAGGAGCAGGAGTTTGTGTAGATTTTGTAGATGATGGTATTACTGGACTTTGTGCCTTTGATGTTGGTGTTGGTGTTGGTGTTTTAGGTTTATCTGCACCAGTAAGAACATCCGCACCTTTTCCACCAAGATACCAACCTATACCACCACCAATCAAACCTCCCAAAGGTGAAGTAATCCAAGAAACTGGTCCACCCAAAAGACCAATTTTTGCTCCAAGAGCTGCTCCGGACAGTGACCCCGCTACACTACCCCCGGCGCCGGCACCTGCTTGTAGATTTGTTTGTCCCTGAGATTTTCTAATTCCAAATTCTAATGTTCCAAAAATAGCATTAAGTACACCACTTCCTTTTAACCAATTAAGACCTCCACCTTTTGGAGCAGGAGGTCCGCCTCCTTTTGGTGTAGTTGGTGGCACAGTAGGAGGTTTAGCACCAGGAGGTGTTGTTGTTGGAGGAACTATTGTAGTTGCCGGTGGTTTTTGTTTTCCAAGACCAAACAAGGCTGCTCCAGCGCCTTTTAAAAGATTTCCAAGTGCTCCAAAAAATCTACCGACTGTATTCTTAAGCAACCATCCACCAATTTTAAGAGATAATCTAGTAATGGTTCCGGCAATAGCAAGAAATCCACCATTTAATAAGAATAATGTTGCGGCACCAATTCCAAGAGCCTTTAGAACATTATCTCTAATTTCTTCTAATTTTTTACCATTATCTTCGGACAGTGCTCTAAGAGTTTCAATTCCTTGATTCGTTAACCATCCAAGCAATAATGTTCCAAAAAATTGTGCCAATCTACTTAAAATAGATTGTGTTTTTTGTGCAATTGCCTGAACCGGAGCAATTAGTGCATTTTGTATTGCTTTTTCTAGAAGACTTTCTCTACCTGCTCTTAATCCTAATTCTGTTGCTCTTCTTTGCTCTTCGTTTTCTTGCTTTACACGATTCTGTTCTAGAATACTATCGGTGTTGATTGCCTTTGCAACGTTATTTAAGGAGGCATTAAAAACAGTAACTTCACCTCTTAAACTTCCTACTAGTTCTTGAACTCCATTTACGGTTTGGGTCTGAACAAATATTACCTTATTTAAATTAGCAACCTCAGAAC
>Ga0164292_10002596_pt1 | contig 14764 bp, 13 predicted proteins | sample GEODES117metaG_FD_111486 | JGI IMG/M metagenome (GOLD analysis project Ga0164292, IMG submission 111486) | Eutrophic lake water microbial communities from Lake Mendota, Wisconsin, USA - GEODES117 metaG | ecosystem: Environmental > Aquatic > Freshwater > Lake | place: USA: Lake Mendota... | reverse complement strand
TCTGTGCCGCGTGTTCCATCTTAAGAAAGGGGTCGAACTTTAGCATAATGCTGACGGTCTATACGTACAAAATTCGCAAACCGACAGACGCAATTGATTTTTCATTGATACCATTGGACACGCTAGTTGAATCAGCGTTGGCAGTGCTGTCTCATCAAAAAAATGCAACGATCTGGTTTGGGTATCTTGATGGGTGGATGCTGACCCCACAAGAAGAAACGCTTCTTCGTAAGGTGATTCGCACATTCCCATGCATTGTTCTATCGCGATTTCCGCTGAGTTTTAGTTTGGCTTGGAAAAACGAAATCGATTGCATTTACACAGCAGAACAGCATGGAGACTCCAATTCTCACAACCATGGTGGTTCTGTATACGACGGGAGTTCGTCTGGACACAACCAATCTCGTTCACAATTTGCCGTTGACCTCTAACATTCTGAAGATTGAGAAGCAGGGAGTCCTCAAGCGAGGTGCTTCCAAGAAGGATAGTATTCGCCATCGCAATCCCCCGAGTCCTCCCAAACGGACGACGGGATTTGGACACAATAGCATTACTCTGGTGCTCTTGTCATCCGGAGACGGAACCCATCTCGAAAAGGAGATTACCGTCAAAATCTTCCAGAACGGCGTGTTTCATATTACAGGCGTTCTGGATGAGTCCTATGATCGAGATGTAGTTGCTCGACTTCATTCGCACATTACTACACATTGTCCCGATGCAGTCCTTGAGGGAGAGTGGTGTTTGACGAATCGTCGTGTGGTCCTGATGAACTACAAGACGAAACTCAAGGGAATTACCAATTTGTCTCGCGAGCAACTGTATGCGACAGTTCGCAGACAGGGACTCAAGACCAATTATGAACCAGATGTGTATCCGGCAGTCAAGATTTACTTCCCCAACGTGAAGTGGATTGCCAAAGTCTTTCGAACTGGACAAATCATTCTTACGGGGATGACGACGGCGGAGGAATGCGCAGAGTTGACAACGAAGTTAGAATCTGTCCTTGCACAAATGGCGTGATCTTGTGAACGACGCGAGAGATCCATTCCATTGACAAGAGTGCGACAGACAACGTACTGCCCAAAATCAAAATACCCCGTTTTGACTGTTCATTTGCTTCGATGTGGAACAGGTCTAAGAAGGGATCCAAAAAAGAGGTTTCATCTCCAATCAATTTTTGCTCGACCTTTGAAAGAACACATCCATTGGTGAGAATGTGTTGAATCCACACGAGCATACAAAATCCAAGCAGGACGGTCTGCAACCAAAATGCTGGGTATAACGTATGTGAAATCACAATCAGTGTCCCCAATGCGATTGTTCCTGCGTGATGAATGGCGCGAACAATTCGTCCTTTTTTGGCATTGTCAGATTCCCAGAAGAAGAGGCGATGAACGACCCACTCCGTCCAGTCCGTTGCGGTTTGTTCCATTGTTTTAAAGAGAAAGAGGAAACAAGAAGTATGCAACCCGCGCGCGAACTGACTCCCGAAGAAGTAGCGGAGGGAAATCGAGGAATTAATGACCGGATTCTGAGTGCCACGCAGGTTCAGGCACTTGTAAAGGCAATGGATGCGAGCAAAAAGAAGTGGAACCGTCTCAAGCGCCAGGGAAACACGGCAGAGTACGAGGCAAAACTCAAACAGGAAAACGAGACACTCTACTTCAACTACCCCAGTCTCTTCCAGTTGCATGCAGAAGATCGTTTGGATGCAACCTTCTTTGAGATGCTTCAGTTGAAGCGAAAAATTGAGCGCGGTGAAATCACTGCCGAACAGGCATCTACTCTAGTCGGTCAGCAACTCTACAATCGATTTGTTCCTCACGTCATTTCGAACCAGGCACCTCCTGCACCCCAGATGTCCTATGCAGACTATTGCAAGCAGATGGGTCAGGAGTAAATGACCTTTCGAAGTCCATACTTTCGAATGCACTTCTCGAGAAAACACTGACATGCAGGACAAGGTTTTGAATTGAGAAGTTCGTCGTGTTTGTTTACGCGAACAACAATGAGCACACACCCGTTCAGTTGTGACACGTCACCAAGACGTTTCACGACTGCGCGTTCCGCATGAATGCTTTGATCATCCCATCCCGATCCTCGAGACCGAGACCCAATTGAATTTCGAGCATGTGCCACGACCTTGTTCCGTCGAAGCAGTGTGGCATAATGAAGACTTGTGTTGTGGACTGGTTTGTAGACCTCCATGCTTTCTGTGAAGAGATGACGTCCAAATCCGTTTTACGAAGCATGGCGCAATGTCCACTCTCGTGCCATACGATCAAATTCTGCGCGATTGGTTGTGTAGATGTGCGCAATCTCGGGGACAAGGGGGTCATTGGGATTCGCATCGGTCAGCAGCGAACTAATCGACAACAGGACCTTTGTAATTGTCAGTGCAGGACTCCACTGATCCTTAAGAATGTCGAGACAGATCCCTCCATGGGCATTGATATTGGGGTGAAAGATCTTGGTCTTGAACGTGATCTTGGGGGGTTTGAATGGATAATCGGTTGGAAAGTGTATGTCGACTTCAAAAACCCCACCTGAATACGGACTTCCTTCTGGTCCAACGATCATACCTGACCAATGATAAATGTTCGATTCCTCGACAGGACCTGCGCTGCATCCCGGAACGGGTTCTTTTTGAAGATCGGTGAATTCGCGCAAAATACGCTTCGCAGACATTGCTTTATACTCAGTCCTTACTCGTAAATTGTCAGTCGAACCTGAAGAGTCGAAGACCATGAATCGTCTGGGCGAACGGGTAGTTTGTCTCCCACGAGGTTGTATGTGTTGGTTCCCAACGTAATCTGCTTGGAAATCCATGACGATGGGATTGGAATGCGTTCAGAGTACTGACCCTCATTTTTGGTGTAAATAACAATCCATCGTAACTTGTCTGCATCAAATGACCAAATTCGATCTTCAATTGAAAAGGATTCTGTGCTCGAGTACACTGGAGTAAACCATTCCAAAATACACTCTTTGAGACGACGCTGCTCATCTGGAGTAAACAGATCAAGGGGGACTGTTGTTCCATTCTGAAACAACGTGACATTTAACCCATAGACTTCACTCATTTAGTGAGACACGAGAGAGAGTTCTCCACCGCGCAGACGCAAAACCAAATGAAGGGTGGACTCTTTCTGGACATTGTAGTCCGCAAGCGTGCGCTGATCCTCCAACTGCTTTCCGGCAAAAATGAGGCGCTGCTGATCGGGAGGAATGCCCTCCTTGTCCTGTATCTTTGCCTTCACATTCTCAATCGTATCACTCGATTCTACGTCAAGTGTAATCGTCTTTCCCGTCAACGTCTTTACGAAAATCTGCATTTGTTTCTCTAGTCTATTTATTCTTTAAGTTCGGTGCGGAGTTCCATGAGGAGTTCTCCCAGACGATTCTTCCCAGGCCACTTGCTGGGAATCTTTGCCTTGGACGTGTCTGCCCCCGTTCCAATGCTCCAGTACTTTTCACGAGGATTCGCCTCGCCAATTGGGCGTGTTTTTGTCTCGAGAAGTTTCGCTCTGAGTTCGGGGTGCTGCATGAACTTGGCACGAAGCGCCGTTCGCATGACCTGGTCCTGAACTTCCTTCCACTCGTCTTCCTTGAAGTCCTTGACCTTGTCTCCGTAGGTCTTCACGGATTTGGAACTAGTTGTCTTCATGATCTTCTTTTCAATTTCAGCATCTCCAAACTTCTTTGCTTTGGACCACTGATAGAAGTGTTCAACAGATGGAAATGTCACGCCATCAATCTGCATTGGCGCCTCAAACTGATTGCTCAGTTCCTTGAATTCATCGGTTGGACCGAAGAACAGGATAGGTTCTTCTCCTTCCGGAACCTCAACTTTCTTCCGCTTAAGAACCGTCTTTGCCTTCGGTTTCTCTTCCTCTTTCTTCTCGTCGCCCTTCTTCTCCTCGTCCTTCTTCTCCTCCTCAATCACGGGAACTGTTACTTCCTGAACCTCTTCCTTCTTGGATTTAATTTCGACGCGCTTGAAGGCGAAACTACGATGGAGGAACGAGAACGCCTTGTGGTCGTTATCAAAGGTAAAGTCCTTTTGGTTGCTGTAATGATCTCCAAACATTGTTGTGCGAATCAACTCGTATCCATTCTCTGCCAGAATCTCAGTAACCTTCCCGAATGGAACCAGATATTCCTTGACAGGGCGTTCGAAACTCTCCAACTTCACGGTGATCGATTTCCCAAACTCCTCTGTCCAACCTGCACCATCTGCATAGTCCTTGCGAATTTCGCCCCATACCTGTCCACCACCCCCCGCAGCAACCGGACCTGTGGCAGCAGAGCGGAACATGTACCCCGACGTTCCCATGAGAAGACTGTAGACTGCCTGTCCATCCATGCACGTCCCGAAGAAGATGTCTTTGCCATGGGCAGTAAGATTGCCCACAAACTTCCGGAAGTTCTCCTCTGTTTCGCAAGCATAATGAATTGCAAACTGGCACGAGATGACGTCAAATTCAGAAAGTCCTGAAAATTTTTCGAGGTAAGGAGTGGGGGCAGGTTCTTGGTTTGTGAGTAGTTTTAGATAGCGATTCTCTTGGTCCCGAAACGGTTGTGTCATATCCGCCACAATGAACAAGACCGGGGGCATCTTTTCCCCGGGTGTTTCTGCTCGAGTTTTCAAATACCGCATGCATGCTCCCTGACGGGGCGCATTTATATTGGAATCGGACAGATCGATTCCAACAACTTTTGAAGGTTTGGTTTTCTTCCATTTGTGCATGTCATTGCCTCGCCCCACGGCAAGTTCCAGAAGTGTGTTTCCTGATTTCACGTAGGTAGAATACAAGTTCTCTTTGATTTTGTTGTGAAATCCAATAATGTCCGTCATCATCCTGTCTCGCGATTCGAGTGCATCTCGGTAGTACAGATCATCCTCATACGTATCATCTGCCGGCGAGGAGACGAGCGTGCGGATCATTTCTTCTGTCACCGGATTGTGAATATTGGTCCAGATACTCTCTGCCGTATAGATATCATTTCCAAACTGCGCCTGGTTCAAAACGCGATATTGATAGGTCTTATCGTACCTCGTTCGCATTACTGACCACCGCCCAGTTGTAACGTCTCTCGCACATTCAATGATCGTATTGTCTTCTACTTTCTGTCCTTCCTCATCCACAGGAACTCCTCGTGCGTTTACCGGAATAAGAATGTCCGACGCAGTTAGAGACCTGGGTGCTGCAGGTTGAAAGGGAGATGGTGCACGACCTGCCTGCTGCGGGAGGTCTGCTGGAATCTGTGGCGGGATGTATTCTCCCGTCAACGTCTCGCAAGGAAACAGAATGTCAGATCCCGGGTTTCTCGACACATATAACGTTCCTTTGACCACCTGCTTGTTCAGCACAGGGTCATAGGTCTCTGTCGGTTTGAAACGGACCAGGAAGTCAATCGAATTCTGGTGAGGCGGTTTCCACTTGTAGACCGTTGTCCAGGTATCCCCTTTGCGCTCTGTGACCGGAGCCACAGGAGATGCCCTTGGAGTGAAGATGAGTCCATCAGTAGGATACTCAAATTTGGTATCCAGCAGACGGTTGATGGCAGTCTCCATCGCAGGACCATCTCCTGCAAAGAAGAGTTTGGTTTCGATGCGAAAGGGGTTTTTGGTAAAGGCAGGTGTGAACGATTTCGCAATGTCTGCGACGAACAGATGCGAGCACCCCAGGCGAGATTTGGTGGGATCCTTGTGAATGTCCTCGTCTGTTGTCATGAGAGGAAGGCGATCCACGCGCTTGGTGCGAAAGACGTACACATCAAAGATACAGAAGAGGTTACGATCTACGAGGTACTCTCCGTCGATAATGTCTCCTGTATGCGAATCGTCATTCGCAGTCAATCCCGTCCACGCAACGGTTCCCTTGCGTGTAATACGAAGGAGTCGGCGGTCGCGCGCAACAAAGAGCATACACCGCTCGCCATCCGCCTTGTTTGTGACTGTGTACCCTCGCAAAACATTGCTTTGGCGGTCTGCAACAATGTGGCGACGAACAAGCGTCACGGGGTTTAGAAAGCGAGTCTTGGTTGCCTCGAATTCAATGCGATATCCCTGCACATCGGACTCGGTAAGTAGAAACGGACTCTGTTGAAAGGACGCAACCAGCGCCTCGGCATGGGTGAGCAATGATTTCATCACCGTCTCCGCATCTGCTTCTTTGTTGATCACCTCCAATTCCAACTCATAGGACGGGGATTGGCGCAGGACTTCTGCCAGAGTCTTTGTGGTCTTCGTCTTGGACTTTACAATGGAGAAATCGATGCGAAGCATTCCATCGGTCGTCTTCCACGACTTGCGATGCAGGATGCGCACGTGACTCTTGGGATCCATTGGAGAACCACTGAAATCGCGACGAAGTTGATCCTCGTGACGAAGTGTGACCCGAAGTTTCACGTCAGGAATATCAATCATATCCTTCATTCGGTCGCCATTCTCTGGAACATCAAAATACTTCCGCTTGCGTTCTACAGAAAGCGGTAGTCCTCGAAAACTGCCAGATGTGCACAATTTATAAATAGTCTCCGGTGTCGTGACTGAGACCCGAAGTCCATCTGGATATGTAAACGTTGCGCGATGCTCATCGGTGAACCCCCCTGTCGTCAGTTCCTCGATTGTCTTTGTGAGTCGATCAACGTCGTCCTTTGTGCGAACTTGACCAGACAACACCTTGACTTCGAGTTCTGCTTTCGGGTCCTTCGACGCAATTGACACCAGTTTAGTGATGTCCGCGCGAACACTCGCAGAAATGAGAGTCTCCATACTTATTTTAACGCTAGGTTCTCTTTAGTCCGTTTTCAGGGAAGGATAGAATAGAGAACAATGGAAGCGCTGGTCGAGTTGATTAGACAACTCGAAGACTCGAATCTTGAAGAACGCCCATACTTGGCAAACAGTGATCATCCCATCGTATCAAAAATTGCCAACATGCTGGAAGAAATCTTCATCACAGCAGGCGGGCATTTGAATTATGATTTGAAGGACAAGTTCATGGATATGTATGGATATGAGTTGTATCCGGTGGAACAGGATCGATGGGGGTGGGTTTTGGGAGGACTCCAGACAAGCAAGGGTACCATTACTTTTGGGTAATTCCCTTGCGTTGAGCAGCATCCGTCTCCATCCACTTGCGCTGATCAAGGAAAAAAGACACCATCTTGTCGAGTTCTACAAAGCATTCGGCGGGGAGGTTGTCAGACGAAACGAGGACTCCCGATTGTGTTTTCGTGTACGTATCTGTGTAGCGTTTGATAATTGAGAAGAGTTGTGCATGTTCCTGTGGATCAAGTTTCTCAATCTTCTCTTTTAGCGCTTCCTTCTGACTGCGATTCATTTGTCTTTGACCCTTCATTTGGTCGCAGACGTTTGCGACGCGTTGTTGCCTCTGCTGCCTTTGTTGCAGACACCTCGACCGTGACAACCTTCTTGTCGGATCCCTCTGATCCCTTCTGAATCGGTGCAGCAAGCAACGGTTCCGATGCCTCGGTCGACAGAGATGACCCTTCGGTGGCAGGGGTTATGGTGGAGCGCAATTTCCCCAAGACGACGATCGTTTCGTCGCCCTGCTGAAACCGTGATCCAATGACTTCAAATTCGATTTCTTTCTTTTCCTCAATATCCTCGAACTCTCCATTGCCAATGTGAAGGTCGCGAGGCAGAAGAACTTTGATAGGAGAGATCTCTGCATGAATTCCAATCTTGCTTTTGAGTGTCACGGGAGCACGAAACACCTGTCCTGGGTGAGGGAAACACACATCTGCCTGGAACTTGACAACATAATCAAGACCGCCCTTGATAAGGTTGGCGCGTCCAAGTGAGTAATCAACGACTGCGATGCTTCGGGGTTGAATGTACCCTTCTGCAACACAGATTCCCTCATATTTGTTACGGAGTTGAGCAAGCAAACTGGACTGGATGTTCCGCTTCAGGTTGCGAGATTCCACATGCACATTGCGCGTTAATTCGCGGCGTTCAAACAGTGGATCCATGATGTTCTCCTGTATGATTAGCAACGATACGTTTTTCACTGCTTAAACTCCTTTCTGAATGCTGCTTCATTCTCTTTGCTGTCGTACAGAACGGACAATTCTTCCGGGGTCAACCAGAGACACTTGGGATTGGGAAGCATTGCCTGCTCTCGAACCAGGAGTTCGCTATACGCACAGACATCTGGCACTGTTTTCACCGATGCGGGAATTCCAACACCTTCCTTGTCCACAAACTTTGCGAATGCGAGCATTGCATCTTTCTTTTGGTCTCCTGTTCCACAGACAGTCGGTTTGAAGTTCTTGGCAGTTTTCTCATAATGGCGTTTGACTTCGTCACCTTCGACCTTGAGTTTGCTTAGCGTAAACTTGCGTTCAGGTGTCAGGGATGCAAACAGCATATTCTTTGCCGCAATAAACTTGGCAAGCAATGCCGCATTCCACGCCCGGAAATTGGTCTCGTCATCACCAACCGGAGGTTCTGCAGGATCAAATGTATCATGTCCCAACACGATGTAATCGGAGTCGGGGACGTACAGATTCTTTGCAAACGGAAGCGTCTTGGGTTTCGTGCGAAGATACGCGCGTTTCTCTGCATCGGTAAATTCGTGGTCAAAGATGTATCCATTAAGAAGTTCGGGAGGATTGGCAAATCGGGTTGCAGCATCTCCCGGAAGTTTGATTGCCGAACGCTTAGTAGCAAGAATGTCCTCTGCAATTGGAATCGATGCTTCCTCTGTCTTCTCTTCGGCCGGAAGATCAACTCTTCCTCGCACCGGGGGTTTTGTAGTTCGTTCGACAAGGGTTCCGTTTGCAAGTCCAACGGGTGTCAATGCGTACAAGTCTCCCCTGGATTCCAGAAATGCAGGGCGATTGAATGCATCTTTGAATCGGTACCCGGATTCGATGGCATGACGAAGATTGTAAATAACAACATCTTTCGTATACGGTTTCAGCGCAGTGATGAGTTGGTCACGATCCCAGATTGGTTTGTCAATGAGGAGACTTGCAAGTTTCTGGAGAAGTTCGTCTTGCACATCGAGATAGGTAGACAGCGGGCGATTGAACGGATGAAGACGGTCATCGTCTTCCTTGCCTGGGATTATAGTACACTCTTTGACATCGGGCGTCTCCATGAACGAGGGTGCCAGCATTTGGTACAGGGTGTATGATGTTGGTTTGTTGCCTTCCGATCGCTTCTGGGGGACAACTAGGTTTTTCCACTCGTCCGGAAGTGTGTTGATTTTGTTCTGGAGAGGACAATCCATCGCCGATTCTGCAAGGACTTTCCTGACACGCGCAATCTTCTCTGCTCCCGGAACAACGCGAATGCGGTAGGTGTATTCATCATAGCATTCCCGATTGTCATCTGTGCGAATAATGTGAAGATACACGGTACAGTTCTGCTGATCGGGTAACAAGAGTTGATGACTGCATGTGCGCAATCCGCGCCCAATAACCTGTTCAGTGCGACTCATATTCCACCACGGATCCAAGACATGAATCTGGCGAACAAATCGAAAATCAACACCCTCCGAAACAATTGGACTCGACACAATTACCTTGATGTCACTTCCATCTCGGTTTCGAGGATGTTTTACTCGTTCAATCAATTTGGCAAGATCAGTCTCAGACAATGCAGAGGTCAACAGAGCGTATTTGCCTTTCGACGATCCTTTGTATGCCGGATTTGCAAGACGAGGGGATCCATTTGCAGGAGTGTATCCATGTTCCTCCAGTGCCATCGCAAACAAAAGCGCTCCCATTGTTGCAAAGTTTGAGTACACAAACGCAATTCCCTGTCCTGCCTCAATTGACTGCAAGACACTGACAAACTTCGCAGAATGTTCCGGGAGTTTGTCGGGCGTCAAAAACGGAGCGTCAACGTATGCGTACTGGTCTCCAGACTCGGTAAATGCCTTGCGAAAGGATGTATTTCCGGGTAGAACTGAAACCGTTGTTTGCATCAACAACTGACGACGACCTTCATCGTCCGTTCGCTCCTCTCGAGTCAATGTCGTATTCTGGATTCCCGATGCGGTTGATGCAACGAGATAGGGAGTCAAATACGGAATGACAGACGGTTGGTCTCCCATAAATCCGGTAGAGGGTCTCGATTGAATACCCGCAGGCGGAGGCAGACGAAAGGGAAACGTGAATGGGTTTTCTCCTTTGACAAACGAAACGTATTGTTCACAGTACTTGCGGAATTGCTCCCCGGCAGGACCTCCACGAAGTGTTGCATCGTCGTTGAAAAAGTCACTTGCCTTTAGAGATACCGATGGTTCCTGTTTGCCGTCGTTCCACAAAAACAGATTCATATAATACAGAATTTCCTCGTAGCGGTGATACATTGGAGTTGCCGTGAGCAAGACCAATACAACGCCCTTCGCCGTTTTCACGAGAGTTTCCATTGCAGCAGTGATGTCCTTGGTGCCTTGCCCCTCTTCTGCTCCTTCACGAATGTTGTGTGCCTCGTCTACAATGAGGAGACGATTGTCGAATGTCTTGTGAATCCATTTCTCAAACTCGGGTTTTTTCAGTTCCGTCTGCATGCGATTGATAAGTTTGCCAAAGGACGCGTAGGCATAAAACTCGTAGAATTCAGCAATCATTCGGTCAGCAGTCCGTTTGAGTTTCTCACGAATCTCCGGATTGTTCCAGTTCTTGGGTTCGCTCTCGATGCGCATCAACATATCAAGATAACGACGACCCGTGCACTGCTTGGACTCTAACGTGCCCGCGACGGTATCAATGTCAACGCGCGTAATGTCAAACAATTCGCTGGCGAAGTTCTCTTGAACTGCAGCAGAGGCAATCACGAGCACCTTTTTGTCCTGAAACTCGGGGCGCAAGATGTACTCTTCAGCGATCTGAATCGCAGTGCATGTCTTTCCCGTTCCGGTTCCGTGAACCATGAGGAGGTTGCGGGTTGGAGAGTCCGGCGACAGAATTCGACGAAGAAATCGTTGCTGACTTTGGAGTTGAAATCCTCCTCGACTTCCCTCGCATGCCTTGTTTCGAAGCGACCACAATGCTTCCACTGACTTTGGAGGAAGATCGGCGTTCGAAATCTCTGCGAGTTCTGGATTTTTGAGATTCGCCATTGTTCTTTGTCCTGTCAAAAATATCGCGGTTCGAAACAATCCCACCACAAACATTAGACCCGCCACGTTGTTTCGACACACCAAACGAGTTCATCGTTCTCATCTGTCCACGAAATTGAGGAGACAATCTTCCCAGAAATTCCAGATGGAAAAATCGAGGAAGACGTCTCATTGTTGAATCCAACTTCTTTGGGGCATTTGGTCTGCGTACAAAGGTCGTACTCGGAGGCGGGAAATGGAATGCCGTTGAGGGCATATGCATACCGTGCAATTCCTCCGGTAATAGGAGGTTCGGGGAGATCGTATGCAACCCAAAGAGTTACATTGTCACCTGCCTTGGGACTCTCTGGTGAACTACTGATTCCCAACATCACTGCGCGACCAAGTCCGTTGCTGCAATCCCGGACGGAGCCTACAGCAAGAAGGGATGTTAGAAGACTCCAAAGCATTTACTTTGAGGAGTCGTCAACGATGTAAATGAGCGAACTTCACCAAGAGTATGAGGAGGGTCTTGATGCTCTTGGTTCCCGCGGACTTGTCTTTTACAAGTTTTTCAGTATGGTATCTGTACGGATCCGTGAGGATGAAGCGGTGCTCAAATTTGGTCCCAACATGACCTGTGCGTATTCTGATTTGAACAATGCCGAGCGTTTGCGCACCTATGTGCGTGAGCAAAAAGAATGGATTCGAACGGTGGGTCACAATGCAATCCCTCGTGAAATGATATCACGCATGTGGTGGTTGCTTCAAAAGATGATTGATTTTGGAATGTGGTCCATTCAGGACCAGAAGTATATTGTGTACTGGTATGATACGTGTACCGAACAGATTACCAATCCATAAGAATGTCCTCAAGTCTGCACTCCGTATCCGGCATTCCCTCCAATTTTTGATTGACACGATCTAGCGCATCCTCGACGAGATCAAGTTCTTCCTCTGCTCCATCTGGCAACTTGGTCTCATCCACGAGGATATCCACAAACCCAGTTCCACATGGTGGTTTCTGTCCGAACATGATGTTCGCACTGACACCGCGCATACTGTCGCGATCTCCCCAGGTTGCTGCCTCAAACATCACCTTCGAGGTCTCCTCGAACGACGACTTGGCAAGAACTCCCGTCTCATTCTTCTTCATTCCAAATCGGTTGACCGGAACAATGCGTCCGCTGAATGTCATCGTGTCCACGAGAACTGCCAGATGGTGGTAGTTGACCTTCTCCGAACTGAAGACCTCGTTAATCTCCTCGTAGAGCGAGAGTCGCGCCGCCTCAATCCCAAACACATCGAGTACTTCGTGAATGTCGTTCGAGAAGGTACGGGTTCCATCCACACCCGGGAAGACTAGGAGTTCGTAGAGGTTCGTGCCCTCAACATCCAACACATACTGATCAACGGGTTTGTACCCACCCACTGCTTCATCGTAGACAATCTCATTCTTCACCGAGCGAAGGTGAACACGACCAATTCCATCCACTCCCGTGAGAACAGTATCCAAGACCTTGTCCTCGAGGAAACGCAACTGAAGAGGATTCTTCACGATTGCCGGATCAAACGAGATGCGGAACACAATGTTGTACTTGGTGTCCGTCTTGTCTCCAAATCGGCACTCTGCAATCTTTAGTGCCTGATTTGCCATCAACTTCGCCTGGATCTCCGTGAGATCAATCACGTTCCGCATTGCCATCTCGAACTCGTCCAACTCCAGACGCAGAATCCATGCTGCATCACAGCGTCCATCTTCCGTGAGTGTGAACTCCTCATAGCGCTCGAGGAGCGCACGATCCTCATCGATCGCAGTCGTTGCCGCGAGGGGATAGGGGTCGTAGAAGATCTTCACGGATTTGGTGATGTCACGAAGCGTCGTCTTCTGGATCTTCTTCATGATCGCAATCGCATCATTTTGACTCGACTGAATGCTCGAGTTCAGGTAGATTGTATTGCTCGGGCGCTTGGGATTGGAGGTCGCATCCAGCAACTCATTGATTCGAGGAACACCCGAAGTCGCATTCGCCTTTGCCGTACCTGCCGAGTGGAAGGTGTTCAGGGTCAACTGCGTCGTGGGTTCTCCAATCGACTGGGCAGCAAGAACTCCTACCATCTCCCCTGCATGAACCTGCGCCTTGATGTAACGGAAGCGGATGTCGCGCATCAGTTCATCAAAGAGTTCCTGGGACAGGCGGTGTGTAATGATTGCCTTCTTGGGAGCAAGGTAGAAACGGAGCAGGCAGTGGAACACCTTGTTGTTTGGGAATGCCTTGATAAAGGAGGTGATGGCACCTACAACGTGTGCGGGCGTCAAATTGGTCTTGGTCGAGTAGGGGTTGGAATACTTGTCGAGCATGCGCTTGATGTGAACCGGTGCCTGGAGGACATCCATCTTGCGGTGACGGAAGACAGACTTGAAGAGCATCTCGCGGTCGGCGATGATCTCGTCCACCATATCAGGTGCCTCGTCTACAGAATCCTTGAGGAAACGGTTGACCTCTTCGGGCGTCAGGGCATACTCACTGTAGATGTTCTCGAGCGTCATGAAGGCAAGGTTGCACGGTTGATTCTCGACGTAGATCGTATCCACACCGTCGTCGCCATAGTGAAACTGAACAATGCTTCCAGTGACATTGCGAACCGTCTGGTCGTATTCCACGTGCTGATCTTCCATGGTCTTCATCAGGCGGCGCTGGATGTATCCCGTATCGGAGGTCTTGACTGCCGTGTCGATGAGACCCTCACGTCCTGCCTGAGCGTGGAAGAAGAACTCTGCGGGCATAAGACCATCCACGAAGGAATGCTGAACGAATCCACGAGACTCCACGCCATCGTCGTAGCGAGGAAAGTGAGGGAGCGTGCGGTCCTGAAGGGTGTACTGAACGCGCTTGCCCTCAATCAACTGCTGACCAAGCGCTGCCACCATCTGCGTGATGTTCTGCTCACCTCCCTTGGATCCCGAGTCAACCATCTGCACGATGCGGTTGGTCTTGGAAAGCGACTCAATCACCTGCTTGTTGATCTTGGCAGCAACATCCTTGAGTGCCGAGGAAATGTCGTCCTCGAGTTTCTCGCCATCTGAGATGCCCGAGACGTTTGTGTAGCGACCGCTGTGAACATTGGTAAGAATGTCTGCGACTGCCTTGCGCCCTTCTGCAATCTTCTCATTCACGAAGGTAATTGTCTCCTGGTTGGCAATGAGATCAGAGGTGCCCACGGAGAATCCAGTGTACAAGTTGAACTGCGTGACAATCGCCTGGATGTCGTTGATGAGTTGCCCACAACGCTCCGGTCCAAAGTCGTTGTAGAGGACGTGAACCAGTCCAGAGGTTGCTGACTTCTTGAGCACACCCGAGACCAGATCACCCTTGTCGATGGCAATGCCTCCACCGCGATAACTCATTGGCGGGAATGCTGCAGAGATGAGTTCTGCACCCGTCCAATCCTTGTTCTTGCGTACAAACGGACGCTTGATCTTGGCAAGGATGTTCATGGCAATCGGTTCGGGGACAGTGACTCCCGACTGCGAGATGCGGTAGGCACCTGTCATCGTGTCCTGGAACAACTGAATGATGGGGGAGTTCGTGCGGGGAGAGATGATGTTGCGAAGCACAGATGCCAGGAAACGCAACTCAGTGGCAGCAGCAATCGACTGCGGAACGTGCATG
>Ga0164292_10002595_pt1 | contig 14765 bp, 11 predicted proteins | sample GEODES117metaG_FD_111486 | JGI IMG/M metagenome (GOLD analysis project Ga0164292, IMG submission 111486) | Eutrophic lake water microbial communities from Lake Mendota, Wisconsin, USA - GEODES117 metaG | ecosystem: Environmental > Aquatic > Freshwater > Lake | place: USA: Lake Mendota... | reverse complement strand
TGAATTTGACCGGTGGTTGAGATGCTGGTCACGCTGCCCAGCGGCGGGCGATTTGTCGGTCCGGGTTAGGGGAGGGTGATGAGGCGGGCGGAGCCGTCGCTGAAGGTGGCGCGGAGGAGGGTGGTGCCGTTGGAGGAGATGACGCTGGAGAGGCCTTTGCGACCGAGGCCGGAGGGATCGGTGGTGGAGAGGTTGGCGGGGGTGAGGCTGGTGAGGCGGGTGGCACCGAGGTAGGGGGCGGAGAAGGAGGAGCCTTTTTGGAAGACAGCGGAAGGGCGGCGCATGAGGCCGGCGCTGAGGGAGGGGGAGCCGGCGTTGACGTCGCCACGGAGGAGGATTTGGTTGGTGGTGGAGGTGGCGCGGGAGAGGGAGGCGAGGATGGTGTAGTGGCCGCTGGAGGCGCTGACTTCGATGCGTTGGAAGGCGGCGATGAGCTCGCCCTTTGAGCCAGCGAAGGTGGCGCCTTTGGCGGCGAGTTCGGCCCAGGTTTGATTTTCCTGGTAGAGGAAGAGGGCGTCATAGGCGGCGCTGAGTTTGGTGCTGGGTGCAACGGTGGCGTGGACGAGGAGGCGGTCGCCAACGGGCCAGACATTGCGGAAGCGGAGCCAGGTGATGTTTTTGCCGAAGACGAAAGCGTTTTGGCGTTCGCGGGCGACGAGTTTGAGCTGGGCGCCGTTGTGGAAGAACAGGCAGTCGTCGTTGGAGGTGGAGATGCCGGAGCCTTTGACGGTGGCGCGGAGGAAGGGACGGGCGAGGGTGCCGCCCTCGGCGAGGAAGGTGGAGTAGGTGGCGGCGAGGTCGGGGGTGGGGTCGCCTTTGCGGGCGAGGATGGTGAGGGGGGAGCCGGGTTTTTTGGAGAAGACGGCGGTGTTGTTGAGGGTGGTGACGTCTTCGGTGAGGGCGGCTGAGAAATGGAGGCAGTCGGAGTGGAAGGAGGTGCGGGGGGAGAGCTCGCCGATTTTGAAGGACTGCATGGGGACGGTCTGGCCTTCGGCGATGATTTCGGTGGGGGGGTTGCCCGTGTTGGACCGGATGAGGATGGAGGAATCGTTGGGGAGGGTGAGTCCGGGGGTGCTGCTGCGGGAATTGAGGTTGATGGCAAACTGGGCGGCGGAGTGGCTTTGGGAGACTTGCCGGATTTGTTTGAGGACGCCGGGGACGCCGATGATGGGACTGCCGGTGTTCATGAGATCGATGGTGGAGGAGCCGTTGTCGCGCATGAGGACGCGGTTGTTGGCGGAGGCGACGCCTGGGGTGGTGAGGGTGGATTGGAAAAGGCAGAACGTGGGGTCGTTGGCGATGGGGGCGTTTTGGATGGTGCCGAAGAGGTAGGAGTCGTAGGAGTCACGGGACTTGACCAGGCTGTCGAACCAACCGGGGTGGCCGACATTGGAGTAGAGGCCGGTATCTTTGCCTCGGTTGGAGCCGGGGCCGGAGAGGGTGGAGCGAGTGATGGCGGCGCCGTTGGGGGTGAGGCAGGCGTCACCGATGGCGTTGAACGAGATGCCGGGGTAGCCGGGAGCGGAATCGCCTTTGGAGAGGAGGGTGGAGAAGGTTTCCGGCTGGGGGAGGGTTTGGATGAGGAAGACCGCGCCGGCGTCTGTGGTGAGGGTGGCGTCTGAAGGGATGCCGACGAGGAGCCTGCCGGAGGCGAGGCCGAGAGAGGTGACTTTTTTGAAGAGGGAGAGTTCCTCAGAGGGGATGGTCAGTAGCGGGGTGTTGTTGGTTAGGTTATGGAGGATGAGGTCGTGGCCACCGCCGGTGCGGGCGATGGTGGAAACGAGGAGGGCGCCTTCGCGAGCCATGACCTCGCCGGACTTGCGATTTGAGTTGGGGGAAGGGTCGACGGGGATGAGTGAGGAGGAGGTGAAGGGGGCGCTGAACCGGTGGACGCTGCCACTTTGCGTGTCGCCGTTGGCGTTATCGAGAGGAGCAGAGGCGATCAGGTCGGAGCCGTAGGCGGCGAAGGCATTGCCGAAGCCATCACCGACGCTGATGCCTGCGGGTTGGAGGGACAGGACGAAGTCAGCGTTTTTGTAGACGCGCACGGTGGCTTCGCCTGGGACGCCGATGTAGAGCAGATCGCCGCTGGTGGCCATGGTGGTGCCGAAGGCGGCGCCGGCAGCGCCGGTATAAGAGAAACCGATGCCGCCGCCGGTAGCTGAAATACTGTTTACTGAGAGGCCACCTTTTCCGCCGTTGGAGCCGGGGCTGCTGACGAACATGAAGTCTTGAGTGAGGGCGACGGCTTGGCCGAACCGGGTCCCGACGCCGCTGTTGTTGAATTTTTCGAGGACCTTGCCTGTGGAGAGGTCGAAGAGGAAGGCCTGGCCGCCACCGGTGCTGCGTTCGTCGGCACCGACGGCGAGGAGATTGCCACGGAGGGCGAGACTGGAGCCGAAGCCGTCGTTGAGTTTGCTGTTGGGCGATTTGAGGATGCGGATGAGGGCGCCGGTGACGGGGTTGAAGACGTGGACTCTGCCGCTGCCGGGGGTATTGGTATCGTAAGCGGGTTCACCGACGACGGCGTATTTGTCAGAGATGGCGACGGCGGCACCGAACTGGCGGCGAAAGTAGGAGGTCTGGCCGGAGCTGTAGAGTTTGAGAACTTTCAAGCCCGGGAGTGCGGCGGGGAGCGGCGTGGGCAGGACGGGGATGCTGAGGAGGGCGGTGAGAAGGAGGGGCTTCAGTTTCATGGTGCGCGATGGGATTGACTTCGGCAAGGTGCGCGATGGATGACGGGAGCGTTATCGGACTTTGGTCTGATGATGTGTGGCATGGCTTGTTGGGAGAAATGAGGGGGCGAAAGTTTGGAGAAAGTGAGGTGTTGGGTGGCGTTGGTTTGGGATATGAGATGTTTGCTTTTGATGGGACTGCTGTTGGGGATGGGTCATGCGGAGGAGGCGGGGTTTGTTTCGCTTTTCAATGGGAAGGATCTGACGGGGTGGGTGGATGTGAACACGAGTGCGGAGACGTGGGTGGTAAAGGATGGGCTGCTGGTGTGCAAGGGGTTGCCGATCGGGGTGATGCGATCGGAGAAGCAGTATGAGAACTTTGTTTTGCACATCGAGTGGCGGCACATGGAGGCCGGGGGGAACTCGGGGGTGTTTATCTGGAGCGAGGGAACGACGCCGAAGGAGCGGCCGCTGCCGAAGGGGATGGAGGTGCAGATGCTGGAGCTGGAGTATCCGCTGTTGAATCGGGAGAAGGATGGGTCGCCGCGTCACATGGGTTATGTGTCGGGGGAATTGTTTGGGGCGAATGGGCTGGAGGCGGTGCCGGACAATCCGCGCGGGAAGCGGAGCATGTCTTATGAGATGCGGTGCAAGGGGAAGGGCGAATGGAACACGTATGACGTGGTGGCGGTGGACGGGGTGGTGAAGTTGGCGATCAACGGGAAGTTTGTGAACGGGATGCGCGAGGCGACGGTGCGGAAGGGGTATTTGTGTTTGGAGAGTGAGGGGGCGGAGATTCACTTTCGGAACATTCGGATTTTGGAGTTGCCGGGGGGGCGGGTGACGCCGGAGCAGACGGCGGGGGAGGTGAGTGGGGAGTAGAGGGTGGGGAGTGGTCAGTCGTGAGTGGTGGCGGAAGTTGGACAGGATTTACAAGATTGACGGGATTGACGGGATTGACGGGATTGACGGGATTGACGGGATTGACGGGATTGACGGGATTTTTTGAGGGAGTGATTGGGGGGCGCAGGTTTTGGTGATTGGCTGAGGGCTTGGCTTTAACTTGGTGGGTGAGGGGATGGGAGTGGGGAAAGGTTTGGACTTTTTGGGTGGCTGGGGGAGTTTGGGAGGAGATACTTACGTTATGCCGAGTCCCCAGAAAGCTGCTGAAGAAGAGAAATTGCGTGAGGAGGCTTGGATGGGGGATGCGGTTTTGGAGTTGTATGTGCGGGCGTGGGTGTTGAAGCGGGAGGGGAGGATGGATGCGGAGATGAAGCGGCGGTTCACGTGCAATGGTTTTTTGACGTGCTTTGGGGCGCCGACGAAGGTGGAGGCGCGGATTGGGGTGATTTACAGGGAGGAGGGGCTGGAGGCGGCGTTTGCGTTTGTGGAGCGGGAGTTGGAGCCGTTGTTTTTGAAGCAGGAGGCGAAGCGGCGGCGGTGATTATTGATAAAGCTTGGTCGAGGGGGGCGTTTGCTTTTTCCCTTTGATCACTGCGGGAAATCGCGGCACGAAGAGGGGACGTATTGTTTTTATGATTCAGCACGCCATTCAGGTCACGCACACGCACCGCATTTTGTTTACGCGGGGTGTGTTTGCGCCTGGGAATGTGACGCTGCGGGAGCTGCTGCTGGTGGATGCGGGGGTGAAGGTGCCGCGGGTGCTGGTGTTTGTGGATGATCGGGTGGTGGCGGCGAATGCGGGGCTGCTGGCTTCGATTCCGGCGTATGCGAGGGCGCATGCGGAGGTGATGGAGCTGGCGGGGGAGCCGGTGGTGGTGCCGGGCGGGGAGGGGTGCAAAAATGACTTTGAGCGGGTGGAACAGTGCTGGCGGGCGATCGAGGAGGCGATGCTGGATCGGCATTCTTATGTGCTGGTGATCGGGGGTGGGGCGGTGCTGGATTTGGTGTGTTTTGCGGCATCGACGGCGCACCGGGGGATCCGGCATGTGCGGCTGCCGACGACGACTTTGTCCCAGGGGGACGGGGGTGTGGGGGTCAAGAACGGGGTGAATTTCTTTGGCAAGAAGAACTGGGTGGGGAGTTTTGCGGTGCCGTTTGCGGTGGTGAATGATTTTACTTTTCTGGAGACGCTGCCGGAGCGGGAGCGGCGCAATGGGTTGATCGAGGCGATCAAGGTGGCGATGATCCGGGATGCGGCGTTTTTTGAGCGGATGGAGGGGATGGCGGGGGCGCTGGCGCGGCTGGAGCAGGGGGCGATCGAGCAGGTGGTGGAGCGGAGTGCGGAGCTGCATGTGGAGCACATTGCGACGGGGGGCGATCCGTTTGAGCTGGGGTCGGCGCGGCCGTTGGATTTCGGGCACTGGGCGGCGCACAAGCTGGAGCAGATCTCCGGGTTTGCGGTGACGCACGGGGAGGCGGTGGCGATCGGGATGGCGCTGGACATCACCTATTCGGTGAAGAAGGGGCTGATGCGGCGGGCGGAGGCGGAGCGGGCGCTGGCGTTGATCGAGCGGATCGGGTTTGAGATTTTCTCGCCGTTTTTGATGGAGGAAGGGAAGAGTGGGGAGTCGGTGATTTTAGAGGGGTTGGAGGAGTTTCGGGAGCACCTGGGTGGGGAGTTGACGGTGACGCTGGTGCCGGAGATCGGGACGAAGCTGGAGGTGCATGAGATGGAGCGGGCGTTGATTTTGGAGGCGATGGAGGAGTTGCGGGAGCGGGCGGCGGTGAGGTCTTGAGGGCGGCATTGCCGCCGGAGATGGGAGATAGAAGATGGGAGATGGGGGGTGAGTCACTGCCTGGAAGTAAGGGGGCAGACGAAAGGGGAATGAGATGGGAGTTAGGGATGGGTGATTTCGGGGTCGCCGGGGCGGTGGAAGGCGCGGAAGTGGGCGACGTTGAGGGTGTAGAGGGTGCGGGCTTTGGCTTTGCGGGCGGCGACGAGGTGGAGGTAGTCGAAGATGGCGGCTCCGCGAACGCCGCGGGCTTCGGCGTCGCGCATGGCGCGGAGGGTTTCGGAGGGGGTGAGGGTGGTGATGGAGAGTCGGGGGATGAAGTGGTCTTCGAGGAGTTCGGAGGCGAGTTGGGGTTTGATGCGGAAGGCTTTGCGGCCGCCGGTCAGGGTGCTGAAGGTTTCGGTGATCCCGTGAGCGTGCATGACGCAGGTTTGGGAGGTGATGAGGGTGCGAGAGGAGGCATGGCCGAACTCGGAATCGATCATGGCGGCGACCAGCACCGAGGTGTCGATGGAGGCGGTCATGGATGAGCGGGAGGGGTGAGCCGGGCGACTTGGTCTGCGCGCATGTCCCGGACGGCTTTGGCGGCGTCAAAGCCTTCCCAACCGATGATGACTGGGAGGCCGTCTTTTTTGCGAATGACTTGGGCGGAGGAGGCTTCCTCGGCGAGTTCGATTTTGTCGCCGACGATTTCGGCGCGGAGGATGGAGCCTGCGTGGAGGTGGAGGTGGTCGCGGAGGCGTTTAGGGAGGACGACGCGGCCGGCTTTGTCGAGGGTGAGGGTGGCGGTCATGGGTGGAAGAATGGCAGGAAAAATGGCATTTTCAATGGCATTTTGGGTGGGCACGCAGAGGCGCGGAGGAGGAAGCGGAGGCGCGGAGATGGGAGATGGGAGATGGGAGATGGGAGATGGGAGATGGGAGATGGGAGATGGGGGCGATATGCGGTGGAGATTGGGATTGACGGTTTGGGGGATTTGCTTAGAATTTGGGTTTGAGTGATGCGCGTGTTTTCTTTGGTTTTGAGTTTGAGTTTGGCGGGTGCTGTGGCGCGCGGTGAGGTGGAGGAGGTGGTGGGGCCTGTGGCGCAGCCTTGGTGGGGGAATGGGTCGGTGCAGATGCGGTATGAGAATGCGGGGGGGCAGAGTATTGGGAATTTCTCGGGGTTGGTGCCGCTGCATGGGTCGCTGGGGGAGGCGGGGACGCTTTCGGGGTCGCTGCTGTTTGCGGAGCCGTATGGGCAGTGGATTGAGGGTGGGGCGTATCAGGCTGGGATCGGGGCGGGGTTCCGACATTTGTTTGGGAAGCAGTCGGTGGCGGCGCTTTATGAGCCGCCGAAGGGAGTGGTGGGGTTTTTGGAGGAGGGGATTTATGTGGGGGCGAATGCGTTTCTCAACGGGGCGAACACGGGGGTGGGGGATTCGTTTTGGCAGTTGGCGATGACGGCGGAGGTGGGGACGCGGTGGTTGGAGCTGCGGGGGCGGTATCATTTGCCGCTGGATGATGGGCAGCGGAGTGCGCAGCGGTTGGTGCAGGCGTACAGTCGGCCTTTGAATTTTGGAGGGGTTCGGGGGACGGAGATGGTGATTTTGGATACGACGCTTTCGCTGCTGACGGAGAGTTTGAGGGGATGGCAGATGGATGCGACGCTGCTGGTGCCGGGGATTGACCGGTGGGTGGATCTGCGGGTGATCGGGGGGTATGCGAGTTTTGAGAGTCCGACGGTGGGGAGTTTGGAGTATGACTCGTGGCGGTTGGGGGTGGACTTCAGGCCGGTGCCGGCGGTGGTGCTGAGTGCGATGTGGCACGAGAACGAGCGATTGTTTGGGGATCAGTGGTTGTTTGGGGTGGGGGTGGAGGTGCCGTTTGAGACGCGGAACCTTGGGGATGGGAAGGGTGGGTTTTGGCGGCAAGTGAAGCGTGCGTTTCAGCCGAGGCGGCGGCATTTGGCGGAGCGTTTGATTGAGCCGGTGCGGCGGCACAGTCTGCCGATGCAGTTGGGGACGAGTGTGGAGCGGGTGGAGACGGAGGCTTATTATGCGGTGTCGATGATCTTGCCGGATGGGCAGGTGGTGAGGGTGGTGGAGCGGGTTGAGGGTGGGGGTGGGGCGAGTGGGAGTGGGGCGACTTACACGGGTTCAGTGACGTTGTCTGGGGGGAGCGACGTGAGTTACGGATCTTCCAGTACGTTCGCCGTAAGCGGTGCAGTCTTGAATTCCACTGGAGGAAGGGTGTTGGGAGTTGATTCGGTAACTTCGGTCGGGTCGGGAGCGACGTCGACTAATGGGGGGGCTGCGAATCAGCAGACCTCAAGTTCGACAACAACATTGGCGCAGCTGCAGCTCGCGGGCATTACGAATGGTTCTGTTGGTAGCTTTGTGACGGGGTCGAGTGGGTCGTCCATTTTTGCGGTCGATCTCACTGGGGGTAGTACTAGTCCGACGGGTAACGAGACGCTCAATCTTAACGGAGGTAGGCTTATTCTTAGCTCAGCGACTCTGGGCCGATTGATTGTGGCTGCCAGTGGGACATCGGTTTTCGACAATGGGAGTGGAAGCAGTGTGCCGATGCAGGCGATTCTTTTGGGGCCGAATGGGCAGCAGGTGTTTGGGTTGGAGAGTTATGTGACGAGTGAGGCGGGGAGGGCGGCGATTGCGGCTTTGATTGCGCAGGGATTCACTGTGCCGGCGGTGCCTTGAGGTGAATCGGGGATTGTGGTGGGGTGGGGAAATGGGGGCGACAGAGGAATGCGGACAGAGGAATGGGGAGATGGGTGGACCACGAATTTTGCGAAGGGCGCGATTGGAGGGAATGGGATGAGGGGGAGGACGAGTACGCGGACGGGGACGGGGACGATTGGGGGATTTGGGGGGAATCGGGGATTGTGGTTGGGTGGGGAAATGGGTAGGGTGGGGGGATGAATTGGTGGGTTTATTGTGTTCGGTCGATTGCGGGGCTGGCTTTGGGGCTGGTGGGGGGGGCGTGTTCGTCGCCGGAGGCGGAGGTGGAGAACAAGCCGATGTCTCAGTCGATGCAGAGCCGGATGATGGACACGAACATGAACAAGCGGAGTTCGTTTGAGAGTGCGATGGTGACGCAGAACTCGGGGATGGGGAGCTACCTGGAGAAGCAGGGGTACAAGGCGAAGGAGTATTCGACGAACAAGGAGTTTCAGGTGCCGAAGACGTTGAAGCAGGGGACGTTTTCGAGGGCGGATCAGGTAAACGGGATGGGGAGCCAGTCGTTTCAGGGGGCGGGGAAGAAGAGCCGGATGGGGGAGAGTGCGTTTGCGACGAAGGAGGCGCGGGAGGGGTCGATGGAGGCGAGCCAGCAGGGGCAGTTGTTTGGGGGTGGGGACAAGATGTTTAAGACGGGGGAGGTGTGGGATGCGGCGAAGTCACAGCAGGAGAACATGCGGCCGAAGATTTTTAAGCCGGATGGGGGGCGGGTGGATGAGACGTCCTACACGGAGGATGAGATTCGGCAGATGGTGAATCGGAGGTGAGGGGGCGGCGGGGCCGCCGGAGATGGGAGATGGGAGATGGGGGAGGCAAGCTGGCAGCTTGCTCCACGGGGGGAGGAGGAGGGGTTAGGAGAGGATGTTGGGGATGAGTTCGCCGTGGACGTCGGTGAGGCGGAAGTCGCGGCCTTGGTAGCGGAAGGTGAGGCGTTCGTGGTCGAGGCCGAGCTGGTGGAGGACGGTGGCGTTGAGGTCGTGGACGTGGACGGGGTTTTCGGCGACATTGAACCCGAAGTCGTCGGTTTTGCCGTAGCTGATGCCGGGTTTGACGCCGCCGCCGGCCATCCACATGGTGAAGGCGTCTTTGTGGTGGTCGCGGCCGATGCTGACTTTTTTGCCGCTGCCGTCCTGGCCCTGTTTGATGGGGGTGCGGCCGAATTCGGCGCCCCAGATGACGAGGGTTTCATCGAGGAGGCCGCGGAGTTTGAGGTCGCGGACGAGGGCGGCCATGCCTTGGTCGACGTCTTTGGCTTTGGCGGGGAGGCGTTTGTCGAGGCCGCCGTGGTGGTCCCAGTCGGCGTCGTAGAGCTGGATCATGCGGACGCCGCGCTCGACGAGGCGGCGGGCGAGGAGGCAGTTGTTGGCGAAGGAGGCTTTGCCGGGGGTGGCGCCGTACATGTCGAGGGTGGCCTGGGATTCTTTGGAGATGTCCATCAAATCGGGGACGCTGGCCTGCATGCGGTAGGCCATTTCGTATTGGCTGATGCGGGTGGCGATTTCGGGGTCGCGGAGGGCGCGGAGGCGCTCTTCGTTGAGGGATTTGACGGCGTCGAGGACGTGGCGGCGGTCGCTGCGGGAGTGGCCTTCGGGATTGCTGAGGAAGAGGACGGCGTCGCCTTCGGAGCGGAACTGGATGCCCTGGTAGACGCTGGGGAGGAAGCCGGTGGACCAGAGGGCGGTGCCGGCGCCGCCGGGGGGGCCGGAGAGCATGACGACGTAGGCGGGGAGGTCGCTGTTTTCACTGCCGAGTCCGTAGGTGACCCAGGCTCCCATGGAGGGGCGGCCGCCCTGGCCGAATCCGCTGTGGAGGAACATCTGGGCGGGGGCGTGATTGATCTCGTTGGTGTGGAGGGATTTGATGACGCAGAGGTCGTCGGCGACGGTGGCGAGGTGGGGCAACAACTCGGACATCCAGGTGCCGCTTTGGCCGTGCTGTTTGAATTGGAAGGGGGAGCCCTGGAGGGCGGTTTCGGTGCCGATGAAGGCGAAGCGTTTGCCTTCGAGGAGTTCGGGGGGGCAGGCCTGGCCGCTGCGTTTGATGAGTTCGGGTTTGTAGTCGAAGAGATCGAGCTGCGAGGGGGCGCCGATCATGTGCAAATAGATGACGTGCTTGGCCTTGGGGGCGAAGTGGGGGTCGCGTGGGAGGGTGATGTCGGCAGAGGGGGCGGCGGCGAGGTCGCGGGCGAGGAGGGAGCTGAGGGCGGCGGAGCCGAGGGCGAGGCCGCTGGACTGGAGGAGGGTGCGGCGGGAGAGAACGTTGAACGCTGAACGTTGAACGTTGAACGTCGAAAGATTGGCTGACGGGAGGTGCATGGCGGGGGTAACGTTGGACTATGAACGCTGAACTTTGAAAGGATGGCTGACGGGAGCTTTTTGGTGGCTTGGGGGGACTGGGGGCAGGTGGGGGGTGGAGCTTTGAATGCTGAAGATTTAAAGGTCTAGGCTTGGTTGCGGCGGGCGGTGGTTAAGCTGGCGCTGAAGATGCGGATGAGCTCTTCGGTTTCTTGGAGGATGGGTGGAAGGCGGTCGAGGTCTTTGATGAGGGGGACGCGGTGGATGAGTTTGAGCCAGCGGTGGGTTTCGCGAAGTTCTTTGAGGGCGATGCTCATTTTGTGGATGAAGTCTTTTCGGGATTCGGCGGATTGAGCCTCGCCGTGGTGGGCCATGGGTGAGGTGCCTGAGCGGATGAGTTGGTCGGCGATGTGGGAACCCGCTGGGGATCTTGGCAATGAATCCGAAAGGCGGATCATTGTGGCTGCGAAGTTTAAGAGGCGTTCTTCGAGATCAAACTCGGTGGCTCCGTTTGGTTTCGGGGTGCGAGAATTCGACGTGGAGGGTGAGTGGGGCATGGAGGCCGGGGGTGGGTCGTTGAGCGGTGCTTAGTTTTTGGTGATGCACTCGTCGAGGTTGAGGAGGGTGGTGGTGAGGGCGGTCCAGGCTTTGGGGAGGGGGGCTCCGTTGTCGAGCTGGGTTTGGTGGAGATCGGTGAGGACTCTGAGTTCGGTGGGGGTGGGGGTGCGGGCGAGGGCGAGGCGGAAGGCGTGGGTGATCTGGTCGGGCAGGGGGGCGTTGGGTTTTTCGGTGAGGACGCGGGTGGCGAAGGCTTGGGCGGCTTCGACGTAGACGGGGTCGTTGAGGAGGGTGAGGGCCTGGAGGGGGGTGTTGCTGCGGGAGCGTTTGACGACGCAGGCCATGCGGGCGGAGGCGTCGAAGTTGACGAAGCTGGGGTTGGGGGCGCCGCGTTTGAGGACGACGTAGAGGCCGCGGCGGTATTTTTTCTCGCCGATGGAGACGGTGTAGTTGTACTGCTGGCCGCCGACTTTTTTCCAGAGGCCGTCGGGTTGCGGCGGATAGATGGGGGGGCCGCCTTTTTCGGTGCTGAGGAGGCCGGCGATGGCGAGGGCGTTGTCGCGGATGGCTTCGGCGTCGAGGCGGAGGCGGGGGCCGCGGGCGTAGAGGTGGTTGGGGTCGTCTTTTTCGATGAGTTCGGGGGTGAGGGCGGCGTCCTGGCAGAAGGTGGCGGAGGTGGTGATGAGGCGGAGGAGTTTTTTCATGGACCAGCCGTTTTCCATGAAGGTGACGGCGAGGTAGTCGAGCAGTTCGGGATGGGTGGGCGGGGCGCCTTTGATGCCGAAGTCTTCGACGGTGGTGACGAGGCCGTGGCCGAAGAGTTCGGCCCACCAGCGGTTGACGGTGACGCGGGCGGTGAGGGGGTTTTCTTTGGAGACGAGCCACTGGGCGAGGCCGAGGCGGTTGGCGGGGCCGGGGGTTTTGGGGAGGACGGCGGGGGTGGTGGCGGAGACGGGGGTGGTGGGGTCGGTGTAGACGCCGCGCTTGAAGATGGCGGTCATGCGGGGCTGGGGGAGCTCCTTCATGACTTCGGTGGTGGGGGCTTTGAGGGAGGCGAGTTTTTTGTCGATGCCGGTCATTTGTTTTTTCATGGCGGCGAGGCCGGGCATTTCGAGGTCGAAGTGTTCGCGGAGTTGGGCGAGTTGCTTGGCGTTGTGTTTCGGGCGCTTGAGGAGTGCGGCGATGGGGGCGGGGAGGGCGGTGGTGGTGAGGCTGCCGGTGAGGGCGGAGAGGCGGACACGGCCGAGGGTGCGGGCGCCGCCGTAGGTTTGGGTGAGGGTGATGACGAGTTCCTGGGTGGGGGCGAGGCTGAGGGGGGCTTCGAGTTCGAAGGTGGCGTGGTGGGGTTTGGCGAATTCGGGGTTGATGGCCCAGGCGGTTTTGGGGTCGTCGTCGATGGCTCCGGCGGGGTCGAAGTTCTTTTGGGAGAAGTCGGCGGTGGCGGCGGTGAATTTGAGGGGCTGGCCGGCGTCGTCATTGGCGTCGGCGAGGCGGGTGCGGGCTTCGAAGGTGTTGAGGACGAAGTTGGGGCGGTCGGGGGAGCCGCGGCCGGGTCCGGTGCCGGGGAGGTCGGGGTGGGTGAGGGCTTCGAGCTTGAGGCCGGTGATGTTTTTGAGGGCGGGGGCTTTGAGGATGAGGCGGTAGGTGTCGGTGTCGGGGGTTTCGCCGGAGAGGAGGATGGAGCCGTCTTCGAGTTCGCGGTGGGTGGCACCGTTTTCGGAGATGAATTCGACGACGTCGAGGGGGTGCTCGGTGACGGGTTCGGCAGGGGCGGTGCGGGCTTTTTCGAGCCAGGCCTGGAAGGTGGAGTCGGCGTCTTTTTGGAGGGCGGCCATGCGGGCTTCGACGGCGGCTTTTTCGGCTTGGAGTTTTTGGCGGGCGGGGTCGGGGGTGGTGCCGGTCACTTCGAAGGGGCTGCCGTTGAAGGCGATGGAGCCGGGGACTTTGGGGTTGGCGCGTTCGGCTTCTTTCTCGGTGTTGTTGAAGTAGGCGAGGAGGCTGTAGTAGTCGGATTGGGAGATGGGGTCGTATTTGTGGTTGTGGCACTGGGCGCACTCGAGGGTGGTGCCGAGCCAGACGGCGCCGGTGGTGTTGACGCGGTCGAGGACTTGATTGATGCGGCTTTCCTCGGGTTCGGTGCCGGCTTCGACGTTGGTGGGGGTGCAGCGATGGAAGCCAGTGGCGACGATTTGATCGACGGTGGCGTTGGGGAGGAGGTCGCCGGCGACTTGCTCGATGGTGAAGCGGTCGAAGGGCATGTCGGCGTTGAGGGCGTTGACGACCCAGTCGCGGAAGCCCCAGACTTCGCGGAGGTCGTCGCGCTGGAAGCCGTGGGAGTCGGCGTAGCGGGCGAGGTCGAGCCAGGGGCGGGCCCAGCGGACGCCGAATTCGGGGGAGTCGAGGAGCTGGTCGACGAGGGATTCGATGGCGGATTGGGGGTCTTTGGCGGCGGCGGTTTCGAAGGCGGTGACCTGGGCGGGGGTGGGAGGGAGGCCGGTGAGGGCGAGGTGGAGGCGGCGGGCGAGGGTGGCAGGGTCGGCGGGTTTGGAGGGGGCGAGGTTTTCGGCTTCGAGGCGGGCGAGGATGAAGCGGTCGAGGTCGTTTTTGGGCCAGGTGGTGTTTTTGACAGGGGGCGGTGAGGTTTTGACGGGTTTTTGGTAGGACCAGTGGGGCGCGGTGGTGACTTCGTCGGGCCAGGGGGCGCCTTCGGTGATCCAGGCGCGGAGGGAGTTGATCTCTGCGGGTGTGAGAGGGGTGCCGCGGCGGGGCATGGACTCTTTGTTGGAGCGGGGGAGGGCGACGCGGCGGAGGAGTTCGCTGGTGTCTGGCTGGCCGGGGGTGATGACGGGGGCGTGGGTGCCGGAGGTGAAGGCGTGGGATTTGGCGTCGAGGCGGAGGTTGGCTTTTTGGACGTCGGGGCCGTGGCACTCGAAGCAGGCGCGCTGCAGGAGGGGGAGGATTTGTTTGGCGAAGTCGACGGCGGCGTTGGCGGGGGCGGCAACGAGGCAGAGGGTGGCCAGTGAGGCGACGAGGGTCCGGGGCATGGCGTGGGAACGCCGTGGGGACGGGGGATCTTGCGGGGCGGGTTTTTTGAGGTGTGCAAGCCAGCGGCTTGCACCACGGGGGGCGGGCACGAGGACGTCGGTTAGCGGACGATGAGTTTGGCGGCGGTTTGGCCGTGGCGTTCGTCGGGGGAGGAGACGAGGATTTGGGCGAGGTATTGGCCGCTGACCCAGTGGGCGCCGCCGATGGGGCGGACCTGGATGAGGTAGGCGCCGGAGCCGTTGTTGCGGAAGGAGACGATGTTGTTGCTGAAGGGGGCGGTTTGGCCGGGGACTTCGAAGTGCTCCATGATGGAGAAGTGGTCTTCGGTGAGGTCGACAACGGGCCAGCCGCCGCAGGAGACGAGGACGAGGAGGTTGGCGGGCTGGGAGTTGCCGTGGTGGGCGGCGCCGGGGACGGCCTGGGCGTGGACGGTGAGGGGGACGGCGGCGGGGAGGAGGGGTTTGGGGACGAGGGTGGTGGGGAGTTGGGCGTCGCGATCGTGGCCGCTGGCGAGCTTCATGTTGGGGGGGCCGCCGGCGAGGAGGGGGTCGACCTGGGAGGAGGATTCGCGGGTGGGGTGGAGGTGGGCGGCGGGGGGCTGGGGGCGGGGCTTGGGTTTGGGGGTGGGCGGGAGAGGGGGGCGTTTGGCGACGGGGGCCTGCTTTTTGGTGATTGGGGCGGCTTCTTTGGCGGGGGTCGTGGTGAGGACGGGGGGACGGGCTTTGGGGTTGGCGATGGCGTTGCCGTGCGGGGCCTTGAG
>Ga0164292_10002594_pt1 | contig 14767 bp, 12 predicted proteins | sample GEODES117metaG_FD_111486 | JGI IMG/M metagenome (GOLD analysis project Ga0164292, IMG submission 111486) | Eutrophic lake water microbial communities from Lake Mendota, Wisconsin, USA - GEODES117 metaG | ecosystem: Environmental > Aquatic > Freshwater > Lake | place: USA: Lake Mendota... | reverse complement strand
TGAAGGAACTCGATGTCTTCGAAATCCGCGCCTATAACTTCGGCTTCTCATCACCGATCGTGAGCGTGAAGATGCCGCCAGCAAAGAAGTCGATCGGCAACACGGCGCCAAATAAGGGGACGAATCGAGCTTCGATCACCTGCGTCAAAGGGAAAGTGCAGAAAGTCGTCACCGGAAAAGCCCCTAAGTGCCCTAAGGGCTACAGCATCAAGCGTTGATCAGAGTTCGCGCTTAGCTCTTATGTAGTTGCGCACCGAGAGCGCGATGGTCAGAAGAATGAAGAAGGCAGCGATCCAATGGCTTGACTCTTCGAGCAAAGGAATCGAAGCTGCGTAGTAGCCAAGCATCGTGATACCAACTCCCCAGAGGAACGCTCCGATGATGTTGGCGGAGAGGAACTTGTAGTAGTTCATCCGGCTGATCCCTGCGAGCGGTGGCACGATCGTCCTGATCCATGGATAGAAGCGCGCCAGGATGATCGCCGAGTAACCGTACTTCTCGTAGAAGCGCTCAGCGCGTGCGATCATCTTTCGTAACTTGGGTGCCTGATACTTGTCGAGATATGGCCGTCCGAAGTGGCGGCCGAGGACGAACCCGAATTGATCCCCTAAGAAGGCGGCCAAGAAGATCACGGTAACCAGAACCGTGATCGAGGTGTCCTCACGGCTTGCAGCGATGAATCCCGCGGCGAAGAGGACAGAGTCGCCAGGAAGGAAGAAGGCGATAAGGATTCCGGTCTCGATGAAGACGAAGAGGAAGAGGGTCAGATAGATGAGGAGCGGAGTGGTCTCGATCAAGATCCCTTCCGTCCATTCCGAGATGGAGGCGAGCGGAATCGCTAGGAAAGAGAGCCCAGAGAACATGAAGAAGGCGCTCGTTAGGAGTTGAGCGCTGCTTCGAGTTGGTCTGAGTGCGCGTTGATGTGATTAGCCGCGCTCTTTACGATGTCTTGAAGCTTGATTGCACCTCGCTCTGAGTGCACACCGGGGCGGGAGAGTGAAGCCTCACCCACCCGCGAGAGGACATCACTGATCGTCTTTCGCGTCGCTTCGATCAAGGCAACTGAAGTCTTCCAATCACGAGCCGCGTAGTTGAGGTTTCCTGGGTATGGATCCTCGCTATAGCCAGCGATCTCCGGATTCTCCTCAGTGAGAAGTCGCAAGATTCGATGAGCGAAGTGGATCTCGAAGTCGGCCATGTGGTGGACGATAAATGCGCCGTTCCATTCATTCTCTGCCGGGACTTTAGCCATGTCGGCGTCATTGCTCGCACGTGCTATCGAGACGAAACGGTCTCCAGAAACTTTGTATGCATCGATCACTTCGTGGGTCATGCGAGCACTCTAGCGAAGCGGATCAAAGCCCGATAGCCAGACCTTCACATCTTGGGTCGGAACCGAACTCGTATGTCCCATTCTCCAAGACTCGAAGCAACTGCACAGCGGAACCATGTCCATAGGGTGTGATGGCAGCCACTTCATGGCCTTTCGATCGAAGACCTTCGATCGTTCCTTCGGCGAATCGCGACTCCAATTGCAATGTACCGGTGTATCCCTCGACACCTGCAGACTCTCCTGGAGCGATGAGATGTTGCCACCGCGGTGCATCTACGGCTTCCTGTGCATTCATTTCGAGATCGATCACATTGCTGATGATCTGCGCATTCGTTTGGACTTGGATGTTCGCGCCCGGAGTACCACTGACGAGATGGAGCGATCCATCGGAATGAGTGACGATGAATGCATTGAGCGTATGTGCGGGGCGCCTTCCAGGGGCGATGAGATTGGGAGAGGTCTCATCGAGTGAGAACCCAGTCAATCGATTGTTCAAGAGGATGCCAGTTCCTTCCACCGCGAAGGCAGCGCCGAAGCCATGGAAGACGCTCTGGATCCATGAGATGGCATTGCCCTCATCATCGGCGGCAAGGAAATAGGTGGTGTCCTCGCCTTCATTAACTTCTCTAGGAGCAGTACGCGCGGTAGCTATCTCGATCTCATGCAAGCGACGGGAGATGTGGGGCTCACCCAAGACCTTCGTGACGCGATCCTTGGTCTCGGGGAGATCACCGAGAGTCGCATAGCGATCTGTGAAGCCGATCTTCTTGGCTTCGACGAGGAAGTGGATCCGATCCACCTCGCTCATCGACTTCAAGTCGACTCGGTCAGCGAGGAGCATCTCGGAGAGAAGGATCATTCCCTGACTCGGTGGCGGTTGGGCATGGATGATCTGATCGCGGTATCTCGCTCGGAGCGGTTCTTCGATTCGAGTGTGATGTGCGGCGAGGTCCTGAAGTGAGAACCAACCCGAGGTCGCAGCGACGATTCGTTCCGCGATTGATGTCGAATAGAAGGCTTCTCGCCCTTGTTTTGCGATTTCGTTCAGGGACCAGGCAAGGTCAGGAAGAGTGATGATCCCTCCGATCTTTACATCGGTCGGGATTTGTAGTTGTCGGAAGACCTCTGAATCGGGATAGTTCTTGAGATGATGATTGATCCTTTTGATCAATCCTGGTGTGGCAGGGAATCCATCTCGTGCATAACGGATCGCAGGAGCCAGGATCTTCTCGATCGGAAGCCGCCCCCATCGATCGTGAACTGCAAACCATCCGGAGACGAGACCTGGCACGGTGGCTGCCTTGTAGCCATGATGTGGAATTCCTGCTTGGAATTCGCTGAGAATTGCACCATGCGGTGCCTCGCCACTTCCATTGATAGCGAGAGTCGTGCGGTCCTTCCCAGAGTGATAGATGGCGAACATATCTCCGCCAAGATGCGAATCACCCGGTTCGACGACGGCAAGTACCGCACTCGTTGCGATCGCTGCATCGACGGCGTTACCTCCATCACTTAAGACGGAGAGACCCGCACTCGTCGCAAGGGGCTGCCTCGAAGCGACCCCTCCTCGTCGTGAATAGACATTGGCTCGTGGCGACATAGTTCGAATGCTAGGGGTTTCGCCAGTAAGCCTCGCGTCAGTTGAAGGTAAAGGAGAAAGCCGAAGAGAGAGCCGAAGAGAAAGCCGAAGAGAGAGCCGAAGAGAGAGCCGAGAAGAAGGAAGCATCCTTCACCCATAGGCTTGCCCCATGCTCTCAGCCTCGCTCTCAATGCCAATCGCTCTAGCCGCCGACCCTTCGATGAATGTTTCCCTCACGGTTTGGGCGGTGGTCGTCGCTGCGATCATCGCGCTGATCGTCCTCGACCTTGTGACGGTGAGCGCTCATCCCCATGAGGTGAAGTTCAAAGAGGCAGCGCTCTGGTCGGTCGTCTACATCGGCATCGCAGTCGCTTTCGGTGTCTGGGTGCAGTGGTACTACGGCAGCCCATGGGGAACTGAGTACTTCGCCGGTTATTTGGTGGAGAAGTCACTCTCAGTCGACAACGTCTTCGTCTTCGCGATCATCTTGGCGCAGTTCGCTGTGCCTGCCATCTACCAGCAACGAGTACTTCTCATCGGTGTGATCCTCGCGCTCGTCTTGCGCGCCATCTTCATCGCGATCGGCGCCGCGGCCCTGGCAGCCTTCGCATTCACATTCGTGATCTTCGGTGCGATCTTGATCTGGACTGGTTTCGGCCTGATGCGTCACTGGAACGAGGATCCGGATCCCAACGAGAACTTCATCGTCCGTCGCGTCCGCAGGGTGACGCCGATGACGGATGAATATCACGGTACCAAACTCTTCGTCAGGATCGACGGTAAGCGACTTGCTACGCCGATGTTCCTGGTGATGATCGCAATCGGTGCGACCGACTTGCTCTTCGCACTCGATTCGATACCGGCGACCTTCGGTGTCACTCAGGAGCCGTTCTTGGTCTTCTCAGCCAATGCCTTCGCACTCCTTGGACTTCGAGCGCTCTACTTCCTCCTCAAGGGATTGCTCGACAAACTGGTCTACCTCTCACTGGGTCTGGCATTCATCTTGGTCTTCATCGGCGCAAAGCTCGTCATGCTCTACTTCCACGATATCTACGATCCGATCCCAAAGATCCCGACCTCGACGAGCCTTATCGTCATCGCAGCGATCCTCACAATTGCCGTGATTGCGAGCATCATCAAGACGAGGCGTGACCCGACAGCGAAGGCTCATGCTGGTCGCGTGACAGGGGAGAAGAAGAAAGAGGATGAAGGTAAGCAGAAGTAGTAAGACTCCGTGAACCTTCTTTGGCGAGAAGAATCACTTACTTAGTTCTACTCTCTGCCCCGTGCGCGATCTGAGTCATCTTCCTATCGTCCGGCCGCTGGCGAACCGATTTCGAGAAGTGGTCTCCGGCTCCAAGGATGGAAGACCTGATTGGGTCAAGCTGATCGAGGCTGGCGATGATGAAGGACTCTTCGGTCCCGAGTCTGCGGTCTGGAAGATCCACGGAAGTGTCGTCACCATCATCGGAGGCATTAGAGCTCTCCTTCTGCAGGCTACACACCCAGCGCCACTCAATGGCGTCGCATCTCATTCTCGGTATGAGTCTGATCCGTTAGGTCGACTCGCCGGCACTACCAAGTGGCTCACCATCACGACCTTTGCTTCGCGCTCGGCGATCGAAAAGGAAGCAAACCGCGTCAACGCGATGCACGAGAAGGTCACCGGAGAGTTCGTGACAAGAGATGGATCTCGCGCCGAATATCGTGCGAAGGATCATCGATACCTGCTCTGGGTGCACTGCGCCTTTACTGACTCCTTTCTCAAGAGCTACCTGATGGTGGGCGATGGCGTGCGACCGAAGAGCGAAGATCAATCCCAACTCGTAGGTACGGCACTTGCCAACGCATATGTCAGGGAGTGGGCGATGAGCGCGATTCCACTTGGACTAGTTGATGCACCGCAAGATCTTGCGGAATTGGAGTCGCTCCTTGCAGATTTTCGGGTACATGAATTGACTCGTAACGAGAAGACCGAGGAAGTTGTCCGATTCATTCTCAAGCCACCATTCAGTAGAGCAGGGCTCTTCTTCTATTCCATCCTCGCCAAGGCTGCGATCCTCACCCTTGATGACCAGGATCGAGAACTCCTCGGGTTATCTCGTCCATGGAGAATCAACCTCCATCTTTCCAACTTCGCGCTACGAGTCCTGAGCGCGATCTTGGGTCATCGCTCTCCGAGTGAGAGAGTCGCACGAGAACGAATCGAACGGGTCAGATCGCGTAACGCCGATTTCGGTCCGGGATCGTCGAACTCCATCCCAACCCCTCACTGAGGAGCCCTTGGAAGTGCGTCCCGGCATCAGACTCGCCATGGACGATGAAGATGTGTCCCGGCTTCTCACTTGCAGTGGATAACCATGTGATCATCTCGCCGGAATCGGCATGGACAGAGAATTCCTTCACCTCGGCTATCTCTGCGCGTACATCGACAACGGATCCGAATAGTTTGAGAGTGCTGGCGCCATCTGCGAGAGTGCGACCTCGGGTCCCGATGCTTTGATAGCCGACGAGAACGACGGTGTTGCGTGGATCAGGCAGCAATCGTCGCAAATGGTGGAGTACTCGGCCGCCGGCAGCCATTCCACTTGCAGAGACGATGATCGATGAGCTCGCCATTTGGGCGATCGCCTTCGATGCCTCGACTGACCTTGCTGCTTGATAGAACTCTGAATCGAATGGATCGCCATCGACTGCGATCTTGAGGTCTATGTCGATGGCATCCGACTCGAATGCCGCACGATAGACATCGAGTGAGGCGAGAGCCATAGGTGAGTCGACGAAGATAGGGACCTTGGGGATCGACCCTGTCGCAATCAATTCCTTGAGGCGATGGAGAATCACTTCAGTCCGATCGACAGCGAAGGCCGGGATGACGACCGTCCCACCTCGCTTCACAGTGCGGTTGATGACATCTCTCAAAGCATCTCCGGGGATCCGGTGACTTCGATCTCCGTAGGTTGACTCCACCAGGAGAGCATCGATCTTTCCATGTGGAAGTGGATCAGGATCGGAAAGGAGCGGATGGTTCTTACGGCCGAGATCGCCGGAGAAGATGATCCGTCGACCTTCGATCTCAAGTTCGACGAAGGATGAGCCGAGGATGTGAGCGGCTCTATGGAAAGTAACGAATGCACCAGGTGCGATCTCACTCCGTTGATGGAATGGATGGGGCGTGAGGTATTCGATCGCCTCTTGTGCATCGCACTCATCGAAGAGTGGGAGTGGCACTTTATGCTCTGAGTATCCCTTTCGCGCTGCGTACTCGGCATCCTCCATCTGCATCTTCGCTGCATCAGCAAGGACGATCGCTGAGAGTCGTGCAGTATCCGCGGTGCAGTGGATACTTCCGGTGAAACCCTCCCGTACCAATTTAGGTAACAGACCACAATGGTCGAGGTGTGCATGTGTGATCACTGCAGCATCGATCTCTCGCGGTTCGATCGGGAATGGCTCCCAATTCCTCCTTCGTAACTCTTTCAGTCCCTGGTATTGACCGCATTCGACAAGTACCTCGACTCGTTCACCCCTGACCAAGAACTTGCTGCCGGTAACTGACCTGACACCACCGAGGAACTCGATCTCAACCATGCGACAAAAGTACTCGCCACAATCCAAGTGACGAGGCTTCGTGAGATAAACGTGATGGTGCAAGTATTCTTTGCGCCATGGAAACTTGGATCCTTGGTGCGATCACCTTCTTCGTCGCTCTCGACTATGGAATAAACACTTTCGTCGACTTCCTCAACCACAGGTCATCGAAGCGACCGCTTGATCGCGAGTTGTCAGAGCTCTATGACGAGAAGGAGCATCGACGATCCGTCGAGTATCAGGCAGCGAACTACAAGGTCTCCTTCATCTCATCCACTCTCTTCTTCATCCTTCTCATCCTTGCGCTCACCTATGAGTGGTTCGCTGCTCTCGATTCCTTTGTGCGAGACCAGTGGAGCAATGAAATCGTCATCTCTCTCGCCTTCATCGGGATCTTGACGCTCTTCTCCAATCTGATCTCGCTGCCTTTTGGTATCTACTCCACCTTCAAGGTTGAGGCCAAGTACGGTTTCAACAAGTCGACCGTCGCCACATTCGTCTCCGACTTGATCAAGGGTCTCCTCCTCACCTTGGTCATCGGTGGAGCTCTCCTGACCGCGGTCCTATGGATCTATCAGGAGCTTCGTTCGACCTTCTGGCTCTGGGCTTGGCTCCTTTTCGCCGGTTTCTCGCTCTTCTTCTTCATGTTCGGGACGAAGTTGATCCTGCCGCTCTTCAACAAGTTGACCCCGGTCCCTGATGGCGAATTGCGAAGCGAGGTAGAGCGATACTGCGCATCACAGGGTTATTCACTCGGGAAACTCTTCGTCATGGACGGATCGAAACGCTCGACGAAAGCGAATGCCTTCTTCACAGGACTAGGCAAGAGCAAGACCATCGTCCTCTTCGACACGCTCCTGGAGAAACTGAGCACGAAGGAAGTGGTCGCTGTCTTGGCACACGAGATCGGCCACTACAAGCGTAAGCACACTCTCTCGATGTTCCTTCTCTCGAACCTGCAGACCTTCGTCCTCTTCGCACTTCTCGGGTGGCTCCTTGGTGTCGAAGAGTTGTCGACGGCGCTCGGAGCGAGTGAGTCGAGTTTCCATCTCTCGGCACTTGCTTTCTTCCTTCTCTTCTCTCCGGTCTCGATGTTGCTCGGTCTGCTCAACAACGGACTTTCGCGGCGTAATGAGTATCAGGCCGATGATTTCGCACGGGAGACCTACGATGAAGGCGGGTCCTTCCTTCGTGAAGCGCTCAAGAAGATCAGCACCGATGCACTTGCCAATCTCTCACCCCACCCGCTCTATGTCGCGGTCAACTACACACATCCACCGATCCGTGAGAGATTACGGAATCTTGCTTAGTTCAGTTACAAGTGGTTCTTGCGTTGCATTAGTAGGCTCACGCGGTGAGTGAATCGGCCTCGAGACTTCCACACGCATTCAATCGTCTCTGGACATCGAGCATCGTCAGCAACCTTGCTGATGGATTGCTTCGTACCGTGGTACCGATCTATGCGATCTCGTTGACGGAGAGCCCGATCCTCATCTCCTTGATCTCCGCGATGACTTTGCTGCCATGGCTCTTCTTCGCCGTCATCATCGGAACCTTGGCTGATCGCATCGATCGAAAGAAGCTACTCATCTATTCGAACCTGCTGCGCACGTCGGTGGTCGTTGCCATGGCCGTCGCGATTTCCGCGGGAGTGATGACGATCTATCTTCTCCTCGCCTTGATTTTCATAGCAGGCGCATGTGAGGTGAGCATCGACACCACTGCACAATCGATGATCCCGGAGCTCCTTGAGAAGGATCAATTGGAGCGCGGTAACTCTCGTCTCTACATCGCAGAGACCGTCATCTCACAATTCATCGGTTCTCCTCTGAGTGGATTCTTCTATGCGATCGCTGTCGTCGCACCTTTCTATTCGGCCTCCGCAGGTTATCTCGTCGCACTCGCGCTTTTGGTGTTGATGCCGTACCAGAGCCTCAACCGCACCGTCCGTGAGGCGAAGGAATCCTCCTCATCAGAGGATGCCCGCGACCGATTCATCCATGAACTCAAGTTCGGGATCCGATACCTCTTCACCCATCAGAGGCTGCGTCAATTGGTGATCATCACGACGATCTTGGGATTCCTCTTCTCCGCATCGAGTGCCACAGCAGCCCTCTTCATGGTGAAAGAGTTGGGGCTAGATCCCCGCTACTTCGGAGTGGTCCTTGCCATCCAAGGCGTAGGAGGCGTTGCAGGAGGGTTGCTCGCGAATCGACTCTCGACACGCTTCACGCGAGGCAAGACCCTTGCTGCGACGATGATCCTCGCTACCGCACTGATCGCTTTCACCGGTCTCGTCCCGAACATCTATCTCTTCACTGTCGTTGCGACAGTTGCAGGAATGGCCAGCACGATCTGGAACATTCTCTTGATGTCGACCTATCAGGTATTGATTCCCAATCACCTCTATGGTCGCATTCACGGAGCAAGGCGAACCATCGTCTGGGGTCTAATGCCGATCGGTGCATTCCTTGGTGGTGTGATCGCAACCGGAGGTTTGCGACTTCCCTTCATCATCTGCGGAATCCTCGGATTCATCGTCGCGATTCGCGCTCTGCCATTCGTTATCTTGGTAGCCAATTCGACGATCTCTGAAGAGGAGAGCAAAACGGCCTAGTTGAGATTCCTAGGTGAGAGAATGCCCGCATGCCATTCTGGGCTACTGCATCCTCTGATACGGGACTAGTTCTCGCTGAGATCGGTGGCGTCCTTCTCTTCCTTGGTCTCGTCTCCTTCGTCGCGGCCCGCCTCAAGTTCTCAGCAGTACCGATCTTTCTCATCGCAGGGCTTGCGCTCGGTAATGGCGGCTTGATCCCGCTCAGCGTGAGCGACAGCTTCTTGGACCTCGGTGCTCAATGGGGTGCGATCCTCCTTCTTCTCTTGCTTGGTCTCGAGTACACGGCAGGAGAGTTGATCGGGACGATGAGGGAACGCAAGTCATTGGGCTTCTTCGATCTCATCGTGAACTTCCTCCCTGGCGCACTAATAGCGTTGATTCTCGGCTGGGGGATCACAGGCGCACTCGTCCTTGGTGGAATCACATATGTCTCCTCCTCGGGTATTGCCACACAGTTCATCAAGGATGCGAAGTGGCAGAAGCTGGAGAGCACGAAGCGCGCTGTCGCAACTCTCGTCGTGGAAGACCTCTTCCTTGCACCTTACCTACCCGTCTTGAGTGCGATCACTGCGGGTGTCGCACTCACGACGGGTTTGATCTCCATCTCCGTCGCTCTCGTCATCACCGGGGCTGCACTCTTCTTCAGCGCTCGAGGTGGTCACATTCCTCACGCACCGGTGATCCTGGGTGATTCCGCGACGCTCTTGCTGATGGTCTTCGGTGCAGCGCTCGCAGCATCAGGTCTTGCCACTCTGATCGGGTTCTCTGGCGCGGTCGCAGCGTTCTTGGTCGGACTCCTGTTGACCGGTGATGTCGCGATCGTCGCTCGAGTCCGCCTTGCTCCGCTTCGTGATCTCTTCGCCTCGATCTTCTTCCTCTTCTTTGGTCTTGGCACTGATCCACGTGATGTCGTTCCGGTCTTGATCCCCGCCGTCCTCCTTGCCGTCCTTGGAGTTGCGACGAAGACCCTCACTGCCTGGTGGGCTGTACGGGATGTCGATGAACCACGAAAGGTTCGACGCGCTGCCACATTGATGATTCCGAGGGGAGAGTTCTCCATCGTCATAGCAGGATTGGCAGGAACGACTCTCTTCGGAGACGAACTCCAAGCCCTCACCATCGCTTACGTGATCCTCACCGCACTTGTGGCATCATGGATGTTGCGTTGGGAATCTCAACATGAGAAGAGACCACACGCCTGATGATCGATGGGATGTGACGAGATTGAATAGGGAAGTGCGTTTCGCGGCTACACCTGGTGGGCTCTATCCCTATGTGGTCGGAGTCTTCGTCGCGCTCTTACTCATCTCCAACATCGGCGCGGTCAAGTTGATCGAACTCGGACCCATCATCACTGATGGCGGTGCGATCCTCTTCCCGTTGGTCTATATCGTCGGTGACATCCTCTCTGAGGTCTATGGCTTCAAGGCCGCTCGCCGCGCGATCCTCACCGCCTTCTCGATGTCGATCTTGGCAGCGCTTACCTTCTACCTCGTCCAGTTGGCACCACCAGCAATTGACTGGGGTAATCAAGATGCCTTCGAAGCAGTCCTCGGCTTCGTGCCGCGGATCGTCTTGGCCAGTGTCATCGCCTTCGTCGCTGGGCAGTTACTCAACTCATATGTGTTGGTCAAGATCAAGGAGCGAACCAGTGAGCGAAACCTCTGGCTCCGATTGATCGGGTCGACCGCTGTGGGGCAGTTCGTAGATACCTTGATCTTCTGCACCATCGCCTTCTACGGCGTGATCACAGGTGCTGAGTTCCTCAACTATCTCGTCGTCGGATATCTCTACAAGAGCGCAGTGGAACTCGCTCTACTTCCCGCCACCTATCGTGTCATCGCTGCGGTGAAGCGAGCAGAACCTAGCTACAACTAAGCGGTGAATAGCGTTTACTGACTTTTGAGGTAGTGAGCGAGGAAGTCATCTTTGAATTCGAAGTAGAAGCCCCCTGCGATCGCATCGCGGATCCGATCAACGAGGGTGACGACGAAGTGAAGATTGTGGATCGTCGCTAAGGTCGATGCCAGCATCTCCTTCCCGCGGAAGAGATGGTTGATGTAGGCGCGGGAGTAGTTCTTGCAGGTATAGCAATCACATTCGGAATCGATGGGGGAGAAGTCCTTCCGAAAAGGACCATTCGAGACGTTGAATCGACCTTTCCTCGAGTAGACCGCACTGGTGCGCGCCTCACGTGAGGGCGCGACGCAATCGAAGGTGTCAGCTCCATTCTCGACTCCTGCGAAAAGGTCGGTCGGCTCGCCGATTCCAAGAAGGTGGCGAGGTTTGTTCCGCGGTAACTCCTCGTTGACCCAAGAGAGAATCGTTGCCAACTGGGCCTTATCGAGCGCGCCGCCGATTCCGAATCCATCGAACCCGATCCCGGATGAGGTCATCTCAGCAAGATCACGAGCGGCCTTTCGACGCAGGTCCTCATATTGCGCACCCTGTATCACGCCGTAGAGCGCTTGATACGGGCGGTGGACTCGCTCTTTGGTGAGGCGATCGTGTTCATCGAGGCAACGGATCGCCCAGAGGCGAGTGCGTTCTAACGCTTTCTCCTGATACTTGCGAGTGTTATGCAAAGTGGTGCACTCGTCGAATGCGAAGATGATGTCAGCGCCGATCTTGTGTTGGACCTGCATCGACACCTCTGGTGTGAATCGATGCATCGAGCCGTCGAGGTGTGACTTGAATGTGACGCCATCATCGTCGACATGGGCAAGGCGCTCCTTCTTGTCAGCGATGACGTCATCTGCTTGCCAAAGTTCGGCGTCCATGGCAATGACCTTCTTGAAGCCCACGCCAAGGGAGAGCACTTGGAAGCCACCGCTATCGGTGAAGGTGGGGCCTTGCCAATTCATGAATCTTCCAAGGCCACCTGCCTCATCGATCGTCTCGGGTCCTGGTTGAAGGTAGAGGTGATAGGCGTTAGCGAGGACTGCTTGCGCACCTAAAGCCTCCACATCCTGGGGGAGGAGAGCCTTGACCGTAGCTTTGGTGCCGACAGGGATGAATGCGGGAGTCTTGATCACGCCGTGTGGAGTGTGGATCTCACCGGTCCTACCGAGATATTCCTGATGCGGGGAGTGCAATCGCTCCTTCTCGAGAAAAGAGAATTCTGAAGAAGCGGTCATGGCGTCATCTTAGTTCGAGTGAAGGTCAGCGAAGTTGTCGCACTGTAGAGTCGCGAAGTGCGCTGGGGTGCAAAGGGAAAAGTTCGTAAGGAAAAAGTCAGGCTCGGCAAGAACTACTGGCGACTTTGGAGTGCGACTGCCATCTCGAACCTTGGTGATGGAATCTCCTTGATCGCATATCCCTGGTTGGCATCTGCGATCACTCGCGACCCCTTCCTCATCGCTCTTGCCGGGTTGGTCGGAAGGCTCCCCTGGTTACTCTTCACACTTCCCGCAGGAGTGATCACTGATCGAGTCGAGCGACGGAAGATCATCGTCTCGATGGATCTGTTGCGAGGTCTACTCACGATTGCTGTTGCGACCATCGTATGGCGGGCGAGTTCATCGCTACCGGATCTCGACGCTCTGACCGAAGCCGAGATAACGACCAATTGGTCGCTCTATATCGTCATCCTCATCTCCTCGTTGCTCTATGGGATGGCAGAGGTGTTACGAGATAACGCGGCACAGACTTTCATGCCACAGATCGTCGAGAAGGAGAAGTTGGAAGTCGCCAATGGTCGGATGTGGTCGGCTGAGTATGTGACCAACTCCTTCATGGGACCACCACTGGGTTCTTTCCTCATCGGGATCGCCATCTTCATTCCCTTCATCGTCGATGCAGCGACATTCCTCATCGCAGTCATCTTGATTGCAGCGATCAGATTGACCGTTCCGCTATCGAAGTCAGGGTCGGAGACTTCTGCTGAGAAGAAGCCGGTACGTATGCGTGCAGAGATCAAGGAGGGTTTTCTCTGGCTTTGGCGCCATGAACTTCTCCGTCCGATGGCGATCATCCTCGGCCTCCTCAACTTCCTTGCTACGACGTCGACCGCTCTCTTCATCCTCTTCGCGCAGGAGATCCTGAATACCTCGGTCTTGATCTTCGCGATCCTCGGTACGTCAGCTGCGATCGGTGGGACGATCGGCGGTCTCCTTGCACCGAAGATCTCATCGCGACTGGGGAGTGGAGGCACGCTCGCCCTCGCACTCATCACATTCCCGACCGTCGCACTCATCATCGGCCTCACTAGCTATTGGCCGCTGGTCTGGATCTTGACTGCTCTCTCGACGATCATGGCCGTCACCTGGAACGTCATCACAGTCTCGCTTCGACAATCGATCATCCCTGATCACCTTTTGGGCCGGGTCAATAGCGTCTATCGATTCTTCGCTTGGGGTTCGATGCCGCTCGGAATGCTTGCTGCTGGGGTGATGGTCGACCTCGTATCGGAGTTCACGACGCGTGAGTGGTCGCTTCGCACCCCGTATCTCTTCGCAGCACTGGGTGGTTACCTTCTATATGCCTACGGGCGAAGGATCCTCACCACAGAGCGGATCGAAGCGGCGCGAGCAGATGGAGCAGGCTGAGTGACAACGGTGTAACTTCTTTCGTTACCAGTCCGTTACCTTCACTTTATTGCTCATTTCGGTCAATTTCCGGCAGACTGCCGCCACTAAATCGCGAGGTATGGGAGCAGTCGACTTCTCATAGCTACTCGATTTACCTACCCCTATCCCTTAGGAGGATAAATGAAGAAAGCACGAGTAGCGAAGGTTGCTCTCGGCGGATTCGTTGCTGCGGCGCTCGTTGCCGGACTTGTCGGTCCAGCACAAGCTGCAAAGCGCTCCACTGTGGTCGCGGTTGAGAGTAACTCTCTCACCGGTTTGAACCCATCGGTTCGTGGCCAAAACCTTCTCACCAACTCCAACGTTGCGTATCTGACCGGAATGGGTTTCTGGTACTACAACGACAAGTCCGAGATCGTCCCGAACCCAGCATTGGGTTCATTCAAGGTGACCAAGGACACTGAAAAGGATTTCCGATCCGAGTGGCGCCTCAACAAGGGCCTCCTCTGGTCTGATGGAACTCCGATCACTGCACACGACCTCTTGCTCACCCACGCGATCTGCTCGAACAAGTTCTCGATCGATCGTGGACTCGGTGATCCAGCAGCAGGTGCAACGAAGTTCAACGCACTCTGCTACAGCGCTCTCTATGACCGTGCCAATGCTGGCGCTCCAATCATCTCGAGCGACGCTCTTGCAGTGACACACCGCTTCACCTATCAGATCCCTGACTGGGAGCTCTATGGTCCAGGTGTCTTCCCAGTACACGCGCTTGTAAACCTCGCTGAAGGTAAGACCAAGCTCGGTACTGTCGCAGAGAACAACAAGGCGAAGGACAAGTTCCTCAAGGCCTTCCAGGGTAAGGACAGCGCACTTCTCACCAAGATGGCAGAGATTTGGTCAACTGCTTACAACATCAAGACCGTTGATGGCAGCACCAATCCAAACCTCTTGGTCAAGAACGGTCCATACTTGATCGACTCCATCGTTCCAGATCAGTCTGTGACGTTGAAGCTCAATCCAAAGTACAACTCTGGTCCAAAGACCAGCGGTATCAAGACCATCATCATCCGAACCCTTGCTGAGACCGCTGCACCACAGGCGCTCGCAAACAAGGAGAT
>Ga0164292_10002593_pt1 | contig 14771 bp, 12 predicted proteins | sample GEODES117metaG_FD_111486 | JGI IMG/M metagenome (GOLD analysis project Ga0164292, IMG submission 111486) | Eutrophic lake water microbial communities from Lake Mendota, Wisconsin, USA - GEODES117 metaG | ecosystem: Environmental > Aquatic > Freshwater > Lake | place: USA: Lake Mendota... | reverse complement strand
GCGTTTTCCGTCGCGAACAATGACTTACCTTTCGATCTATTCTTCACCGAGATCACCAAGCTTTGGCTCCCTAAACGGCGTCTCCGCAGTCAGAAGGAATGAGCGGTTTAGCCCGGGTATCGACTGCAGCATCTCGTTGCTCGCTACCTCCCGAAACCGAAGATGATCCGAAAGACCGCTTTCGCGCTCGACTAGCAGCAGGAACCGTATGAGGTAGTACTCCGCGTACAGATCTGTTCGGGGGGCGGTTGCCGATAGCCGTTTCTGCGGCGATCCCCGTCTATCCCGGCATGACCGCGCTGATCCCGGCAAAGCCTTTCCCGGTCTCCCAACGCGTGTCAAAAGTTGCACTGGATCACGGGCGAAAGAGAAGTTTTTAAAAATGGAATCCATCATGGCCGTCTTTGATCGTATCACGACTAATCCTTCGATAGCGAACGGTCAACCGTGCATTCGTGGTACGCGGATGACGGTGCGACGAGTGCTTGAGGCGTTGGCGATCTATCCGGATCGCCATGAGTTGCGTTCCGAATACCCTGAGTTGGATGACGAGGGCATACGACAGTCATTGGCCAATCAGCGGTACTCGTAGTTCGTTCCGATGTCACCAAAGCGGCGCGGCAGTACTCGGCCCGTCTGCATCGCCCTTGCACCCTACGATAGGATTGCTGCCCTCGCTCCCTTCTCAACCTTCGCACCTGTGGGTGAGAAGCGTCGGGGATGAGGGGGTGACGCGCGCGCCAGTCGCGCGCAGTCCACCCTCCTCGGGAGGGTCGGCACGAGCCCCGGCGAGTTGCCGGGGAGGGTCTGCTTGCATCGCCCCTGAGTCCGTGATTCGCCAAGGCCGGCGGCTAGCGCCAAAGCCGCTTGAGGGGGCGGCAGCGAGCCTCGGCGAGTTGCCGGGGAGGGTCTGCGCAGACGCGACAGCGTCATTCCACCGGATCGGCGCACAGATCCGCGACAAACCACCATCCCCTCCGCGAATCCCCGCTAACTCCGCGGTTAAACCCCAAACGCCGTTCGTACCAAACAAACTACTGCGATCCATGAAGCCCTCTATCGCCGGCCAAAGTCGAGCGGCACAGCTCGTTACCGGTCCGCTGGTCACATCGCTCACTCATGGAACTGATGAAAGAATGAAACGTCAACGTCATACGTTGTGCGTGGAAGCAAGCCAAACTCGAGAGACTCGAACAACCGTACAAGGGCTTCGCCGTCGACGAGTTCGATGGGTGGGGCTCCGTCTCTACGAGCTTCGCGTTTGGCCTCGACGGTAAATGTTCCGGTGGTAATGACCAGGCCCTTATCGGCACGGCCGACCATTGCCCCACGAAAATCGCGGATTTGCGAAGGGGTGACGGACCCTGCGTACCGTTTGCATTGAAACAAAACGTTGAAGCTCACAAACGGATTGACCTGAAGTATGCCAATGCCATCGATCCCGCCGTCTCCAGACTTTCCTGTAACGTTGACCTGTTGAAAACCAGACTCCCGCAAGAGATTTTGGCAAAGCTTTTCAAATCCCGAGGGTGGCAAGCCGCGAAGGATCGTCAGCACTTCGGATACGTAATCACCGGTCGGGGCGATCGCGTCGTCTGCATCATCTTCGGGGGTCTCATCCAACTCTTCACGCTGCTTGCGTTCGTCGGCAAACCCTTTTTGAACAGACTTAAACAGCATGCGCCAATCGTAAGTGTCTGGATTTAACGAATTCCCGAGCTCAGTAAGCCGCCAAACACCCCGTTTTGACGAATCGAGGATTCCGCCCCGTGCCATATAAAGCCGCGCCCATTGGGCTTGATTCCGAACTCGAGATGATCCGCTGGCAAGCTCGATGTTCTGTTCACCTTCGGTCAAGCCAAGCAGCTCGATGCTGCGGTCGATGACCTCAGATGTGGTGCCAGATCCCCCGGTCTCCCGAAGCGCCTTTACGATCGGCGGAAAGAAGCGAGTGAACTCAGGGCCGTAGGCTATCGACATCAAATTCCTTCAAGAGCGAACTTAGGCATTTATCGATCCGCCGCAAATCAACCTTGACACCCGGAGCGACGCGATCGGCGAGTCGGAATGCGCCGGCTTGTGCTCGCCCATCATGATCGTATTGGTTTATGGACGCACGTACCTGTACGCGGTCGGTTTCCATTCAAACGTCAGTATACCCAATGAATGTTTGGCCAAGGAAACAACCCGACGAGGGTAACTGCGTCTTGACCGTGAACGCGGGCCACAGTTCGCGCTGAGCGTTGAATCACGTGTTACGTTTCGTACCCCCCAAACTGGAGGGATCGAGGCCGACGCAAAGTGAATACCGATCGGTAAGTGCTGAAAAGCAAACAATTGGTTTCAGAAACGTAAGCAATCCCCTTGCCAACACCGTACACAAGCCTGACCCCTGCGAATCCTTCTCCGAAATGACTTCGAAAACCAAGACCCAACTATATACGGTTACGATGCTCCAGTGGTCGTCGAATCGGCGAGTAATAAATAACACAGCTTAAAGTTGACGAATGCGCAGGCGACTTCAACCAGTTGGAGCATTGCGTCAAATCGTAAGGCAAATCGACTGCGATCGAATCAGATTCAAGTTGGTTTACGCAAAAGTTCGGATCCGACAGGCGAGAGATCAATGATTCACGTGCCCTCACGCTCACTTGTGTAACGCAGCAAATCGGATGTTTTGCGATAAAAAAATCCGAAAATACGTTTTATCGCGTATGGTGTAGCGTTTTCATTCCCTTAGAAATAGTTAATGTCGCTAGTTCGATCACGCAAACTTGCAATTAAGAGGGCTTAAGTATGATAACTTTGGATATCACAGGATTTTATTATAGTTTTCAGGTGCCTTACAGGAATGATCTAAAGACTGTTTTCGACCTTATGAAAGCGGCGATGGGCGAAAAAAGTAACAACGGCGGCATAATGACCTTTTCGCTAGAAGAGCCGCCTAAGGATGATTTTTTAAGTTCGATCACCGTTAAATATGGTCCAACAGGCAAGCCAACCTCAAGGCAGACAAACTTAGATCCGACTATACCTCCACTTAGGCCTACAGGAACGTATAGCTTTACCGATGATGTTACAAAACCAGCTAACCGAATAAGCAGCGGGGAGCCGGGTGGCGTTCCGGGACTTTTAACGTGGCAATACTACATCATTGATAAAAATGGAGTTCTTCAATCGGGCGCAGGAAGCGACCGCAAGCGAACAATCGTTCCTATGAAACTATCCGACAAGAATGGTCAACGTGCTCTCCAAGATGGAGACACGGTTGTCTGGCGACTTGTTGGCATCTTTGGACTAAATCAGTTTTTTGATAGAAACATGAAGCTGTTGGTTGAGAAATCAAATGGTAAACCGCTGGGCGTAAAAGCTGCATTTGAAATATTTAAGGCTGAGAAAGTCGATCTATCTTCAGTTTTTGAATGACGAGCTTGATCACAATTCGGTAGTCGTGTTCCTAGGAGCCTGGAATATTTCTGGGCTTTTTGTCTTGATAGGAAAGTCGCAGTTTTTATTTTTATGTTGCCGCATAGCTTAGCGTGTTACCTTAGCCCAGAAACTTGCATGTCAAGGATGTTTGTTCGAAGTCGAAAAGTATTTGATGGTTTTCAAGTTTCAGGTACACCTTCGCGATTCGTAGCTCAGTTGTATTCGTTTACTCCGCCGCAGGGTTTGCCCGCCGTTTCGTTCTAAGCACGTTTCAACAGAATGATCACGAGTTTTTAATATTTCTCTGCAGCCCTCGCACTTGGTTTTTGGGTGTCCATCGCACGCCCGTCACTCTGCTTAGCGGGATGATGGCGATCTCATGGTAATCATCTGTCCGCTGGCTGTTTAGCGGATCCAACACTTGGTCTTTGAGGGCAATCTTCCGACGCCAACAGTAGAACATTCTCAGTGAAATCGCTCTGAGCTGGAAGAACTCTTTGGCAGAACGCCCGCTAGAGGTGTATTCATCAACAGCTTTCCGCTAGGAGGCTTCCTTGGCGGACTTCAGTCCTTGGCCTTTTTTGGACTCCGAGACGTTGGAAACGAAATCCTCAAGCTGAAGCCATTGCAAAAGATCCAGATAACCGAACGCGCATTGATTCACCGATTCACTTAAGGTGCAAATAAATGGGGAAAGACGGCAAGTCGACTCGCACTTGCGGTGTGATGGCTGGCGCTTTTGTTGTGTTTTAACTTGCCAGTCATGGTACCGGAAAAAGCTTGTGTAGAGCGGGACCCTAACCTTGCGATCGCGGCGTCGTCACCAATCCTACCAGCATTTTTACGTTCGATTGCTCCTGTAATTCGATTTCAAGGGTGTAACGACAAAAATACGCTTTTGCGCGTATTGCATTGCAACTTTCCCGTGAGATGTTGAAAGGCCACTGTTAGGAAGTCAGCATGTGGAACACTTGATACATCTAATCCTACAAGTCAACGAGTGAAATCAACGAGCCCGAGCGTAAACGAATGCGAGATTAACTTAGATCGACGGCGAAGCCTGTGTGGTTTTTCTATCTTTGATTTAACTCAACTAAGGGAGGTATTGAAGTCGGTTAAAGGATGAATGTTAAGGATCGTGATGTGCCTCACTAAGGTTTGCGATAGGTGTTTTCCCGAACTGGCCTTTTTAGAAATTAACGGATTTAATTTATGTTTAATTATGTTGACCCCGTAGGTGGTAATATTTTGGCGGCACAGGGGGCTTTAATAAATTACCGTGAGCTGGTCGACTCTTTCTATATGAGAGCTGCCAACATAATCGGAACGAAATTCCAAAAATTGGAGAGCTTCTCTTTAGTCACATCCATAGCCTCCGTTTCTTGGCCGGCATTCCCATTGACGGCCGGTGCATCCGATTTGCTGATCGATCAGCGACGATGGGAGTTGCAAGATGAATACGTTGAATGGCAAGTCGTCAGAGATGTAAGCGGTCAGGTTACAAAGATTACTTTCACGACGGAATTGCCAGAGTACTATGTTGCACTCGCTGAGATAAGTGAAACGGCTCTGGTGGCAGGAATAAAGGACGCTATCCCTGGTGCCGCTCCAACTACTGATGATCTCTTTGGACCTGGCTTTAATCCAACGGTTGCCTCGCCCGAAGAACGTGGTGAAAGATTTCGCGACCAGTCACTTGATCAGCCCAGCGCGAATAGACCACCACGGAAGCCGCCCAATCCCTGGACGAACGGGGATAAAGGCATTTTGTGTCTTTTGCAAAGATTCAATTCGACGGGGGCTCTCTTTAATCTACTAGGGCGTTGTGGTGTTCCCAATCCTGATCCTGGGATTCCGGCAGCTAGTCAGTGTAGCGTGGTGGGGTCTTTCTGCGGACCCGCTCGGAACTCTGACCCCCGTATTTGCCAAGCGGCTCAAACTGCGTCGCGCGTTCCTCTTGGCATTTCCCTTGCAGATGCACCGGGAATCAACATTGACAGGTTGTTGGGCACTTGGCGCATTAACGGAGTTCAGATCGATGTCAACGACCCCACCCAAAACCAAGGGATTTGGACAGTCGACCGAAACGGTCGTCGGGGCACGTTACGGATCTCCCCTGATGTTACTCTGGACGGTGATTCTGTCGACTTCGGCGCCCAGGTCTCGCGTGTCTTAGAGGTTTCGGCAAAAGTTGTCACTGCGTCCGTTGGAAATATCTCCCCGATGGCCGCTGGTCAAATGCCTGTGCGAGGTGGGGTGCAACTCAAATCCAGGAGTGTGCAATGATCGGGGTAATTCGAGCGACCGCACTGGGGATCTGTTTGGTTGTTATTGGTACGTCTTCCGCCACCGGCCAAAATCTAACAAAGCAGATACGTGATAGTGATGTACCCATTTCGATGTCATCGTCGGAACTGTCTGAATTGGGTGACCCTTTTTTTCTGTTGGTATTGAAAGACCACATTAATACCTTTTCGCTGGATGAAATTGAAAAGCTGATCCAGCCCGATGAATCGAAACGCCAGTTATTTGTTGTGAGTGAGCGTGCCGGAGACTTGAATAGTTCATCAGCTTTCAGGGCGGTGTTAGCATTTCAGGGATCAGTCGGCGGAATCGCTTTATCACCAAATGTTATGCTGTCGGTCGTATTCACAAAAGACGCGTTTCCGACCGACAGCACGACTGGCCTTCGATTTATCGAAGCTCTTGGTTGGGACGATAGTCGAGGGCGATTTAACTATTACAAGCTCGACAGGGCTTCCGGTGCTTTTGCGTGGAAATTTCGAGGGTCTTCGAATGATGTTGACCAACTCACGGATATTCAGCGAACGGGAACATGTTTTAGCTGTCATCTGAACGGAGGTCCGGTGATGAAGGAACTCTTGGTTCCTTGGAATCATTGGCACTCTGAAGAATTCCGATTGCGTCAGCTTGATCCATTTGGGTCACCGTCCGTGCGTTGGCCAGTTGCAACGTTGCCTCGTTTTCGTGGAAGCGTTGGTGGTGGCGGTGGTTTACAGAGTGCATCTCAATTGGATCCGCAAATTCGAAGTAGCATTAAAACTTTTGTTCAGGCAAAAGTGCAACGCAATCTCGAAACTGTTTCTGGTGGACGACGTCGGGTCAAGAACGCACCTGCTCTGCTTAAATCATTGTTTGTTATGACCGAGTTCAACATTATAAGCAGTCGAGTGCAGTCAAACGGACACCCTCTATCAGCTTCGACTTTTGGCCAACCCGCTATGCCAGTGTCGATTCCAGCAAGCTTCTTTTTAAATGCTGACTTTATTTCTGGAGGTGGTCTTCCCGGTTTTAAAGGGCTTGGGATTGCCGAAGCGACGAATTTTCCCGGTTTGGGAATTACTAATGTTATGCCACAAGAGTACGCCAAGCTCGTTCAAAGCCGCGGATTAAAAGTAGATGACAAATCTGGCGATGCCGTTTTCAGTTGGTTGGTTCCGGAGCCCAGCAACTTTGACAATCAGATGTGCGATGTGATGGTACGACGAGGAATCATTCCTGGTCAGTTTGCCGCCGCGGTGCAGTCAATCGACCTTCGTACGCCAGTACTTTCGTCAAAACGCGCCGGATTGTTGAGGTTCATTCCATTGGAGTATGAAATTGATGCGGTAAATCCGAGCGATCCTTTGGACATAACATTCTTTACAAATCATGCTCTTACTAAGCATGTCATCACATCCATTGAAGCAATTAGCCCGACTGTTGGCTCTGTTGAGTCGGAATTTCTGGCTTTACTTCGACAAGGGAGTGGTTTTTCGCCTGTTCAAGTTTTGAAGAACCAAATAGATGGCTACGCTGTGGAATTGAAGACCGAACTTGGCAACTCGGTAACGCGGGAAGCTACATTACAAAAGCTTTTCGAACGATTACTTGACACCAGAAAACGTGTCCTGTCAGACGCTAAACTTGGAAAGCTTGATGAGACGGGTGGAAAGTTGTTGTTCCCTACCCCGTGACTTTAGATCTAAATATGTGCAAGCTGTGAATGTGAGAGATTGTAATCAATTTGATTTACTGTTTTTCCTCAATACTCAATTGATCGCGATTGACGAGCCTAGTGAATTTAAAAGGATTTCCTAGAAGACTTTAGATCGCTGAAGCATAGGTTATGCTCCGACGATTTAAGGGTCTCCGACAATGGTGTGAACTCGGTTAGAACCGAGTGAACTCGAAACTAGCCCAATTAAAAATAAAAGGTGTAGTTGATGGATGCAAAAAAACTTGCGAGAGGGGCAAGCCCGGCAAATCTTGGGGGTTACTTAAAGAAGCGTGCCGCGTCTTCACATGGCCACTTGACGCACAAACAGAACAGTTCTTCCTCACGGACAACGACGCATAACGGCCACAAGATCGTGCTTGAAACAATCTACCGTGTGACGATCGACGGAAAGAAATACGATTTAGGCCTTTTGGCTGATGACCAGGGTAACGTTCATTGTCACAGCCTTCCAAACTATCAATTGCAATCGGCGTTAGACATGGTTCGGGCGATTGTTGAGCAGTTTCCCGACGATTTCGAGAAAAAGCAAAAGAAGACGACGGTCGCTCATAAGCATGCGACCTCTCGAAAGGGTGCTGTTAAAAAACCGGTTTCAAAGGGTAAATAATCATGTCCGTAATACGCAGAAATATCGTTAACGACCTCGCTGCTCGCGATGCGTTTGTGCGCGGCGTCTTGATGCTCAAAAATGAGGCGTCTGGAAGCACGACAAGAGACTTTGGGATTTCAGGGCCGGTTGTCAATGTGTCTACCTACGATTTATTCGTGATTTGGCATTATCAAGCGATGATGCAGGCGACACCACCTCCTCCAGCTAATTCGCAAAGGATAAGAAATGCTGCCCACCGTGGTCCTGTTTTCTTGCCATGGCATCGTGTGATGCTGTTGCTACTTGAGGCGAATCTTCAACGTGTCCTTGGTGACATTACGTTTGGGCTTCCCTATTGGGATTGGGCTGTTGACGGCGATTTACCTCAAGCCGCGCAGGTGAGTACGCCGTTGTGGACGTCGGACTGGATTGGGGGAAACGGGAGGCCTGTCACAAGTGGACCTTTCCGGTTTAATCCGAGTGATGCAACAAGTTGGAGGGTTCGAATCGAGGTCGGATCAACTACAGGCGCTCTTCGGAGCGTAAATCGGGGGTTGTCTCGACAAATAGCATCGCCGCCGCCAGGCGGATCGCTTACGTTACCCACGACGTCTCAAGTGTCGACGGCCTTGGGTATTTCGGTATATGACTCATTCGATTGGAATGCAACATCGAATGGATTCCGAACTTATCTCGAGGGTGGGATTGGGCCGCGAATTCATGATCGAGTGCACATTTGGGTTGGCGGTGACATGGCGTCGGCAGCGTCACCGAATGATCCCGTTTTTTATCTCAACCATTGCAATGTTGATCGAATATGGGAATCCTGGCTCACCACCCACGGGAAGACCTACCTTCCGGATATGTCAGCGGGTGCGTACTTGCGAGGCCACCGCATCGATGACCCTATCGCTTCTCCCCTCAGTTCAAGTGTTGCTACGCCGCGGCAAGTGCTAGATGTAGCAACCAATTACAGTTATGACGTACTGCCTTGAAGGGTTCCGTACGAAGTACAAATGATGGACTGTTTTTGTTAACCCGAATTAAATCAGTCGTTTTCGAGCCGAAAAACAAGCCGCTAAAAAGCTACGCTGACAATCCTGATAGAAGTTTATTTGTTTAGCTTTGAGGTAGTAGAGTAGCATCAAAAGAAAACGGTTGGAAGAAATTCAAAAATAAAGATGATTTCCTACGATCCTAAGTCCGGATTGACATTTTGGACAACCTTTTCTGCTTGACTTAACTTAAAATGGAATTCGACGGTTGTTTATTAATCGTGGTAACCATTTTTAATAAACAATTTCACGAAACAGTGATAACGCCCTTAAGTCTGTAAAATGGATAATGTCTCCATCAGCAAGTGTTAGATCTTGAAATCCTTCATAAGTTGCTATCCAACGTTCTTTCCATATCCTTAAATTGATATTTCTATCAGTACTATCGCTGTACAATGACCTAAAAATATATCCTTCGGCGGAGAATGGTCCAAATCCTAGTAAGGGTACGACGAAGTTTAGCAGAAACGATCCTTGCCGCCTTTGAACAACATAAATCGGAAAATACGGAATGGTAATATTACCACGTTGACTTTGCAAAATGTCTTCATTCCCTTGAAGACTCGTAAGTTGAAAAAGGTTCAAGTTGTTCAAGTTCTTATTCCATGAGGCTATGAAGTTGCCGTTTTCTTTTTCAATGAATTGCGGAACGGTGATACTCTTTACAAGTTTCGTCGATAGTCTTCGTGATTCGATTAAGGACGAATAAAAAGCGTCTTTTTTAGCGGTTTGTTCTGCCCAAAAAGTCGCGACAGCATCACCGTCGCGAATAGCTACAAGGGCAATTCGCGGGTATGCAAGAAAAGAACGCGGAAAAATGGTAATTTCATTCGCTCTTTTGATGAGAACGCCGTTCGGCGTCGTATCGCTTGCTCTGAGAAAGAGGTTGACAGCGTTTTTATTGACTGGGCGGTCACCTCCAGCTATCGACTTTGGCTCAGAGTATTTCTGAAGGTGCTCATACAACTGAGCCTCTATCGCATTCGAGGCAAGAACACTCGCAAGTGGGGTCTCATCTTGAATTGTACTTAATGATTGGAAACCGAACGGGAATGTACGGAGAAATACCTCTCCTGATTTGGTTTGTTGAGTTAGTGTGCGGCTTGCTTGACAGCGTAATAGATCGTTTAAAAAATCACTAGCTACCGCGTAGGGAGTTTTTATCAAAAAGATGCAAAAAATAAAAACGTGTAGAAATGAATTTACCATCTGAGTGATTTTAAAATTTTAGTTATGAAGGAAGATCCCACCCCTCAACCAATCTGTCCTTCGGGATTTCAAGTTTAAGAGCCTTGATCACTTCGCTCATATTACAAGCTAAGCCAACTGTTTTGTTTTCAAGAAGAGCAAACAAAATGCCGACGGCAACGAAAACAATCTTGTTATTGACTTTCGCCCTGATGGCAAGTAACGAGCCGCTGTCACCTCCTGTCGCGAGTGCGGCGTTCTTATTGCGTAAGCTTACAGAAAAGTTACCGTAGAATTTGTTGCCGTCAATTTCATAGACCTCCTCCTCATAATTACAAATGATCCCATCTTGAATAAGGGTGCCTAACCCGGAACCGAATTTCCAAAGTTCAAAACCAACATCATGCGGATTTACTTTTCTGCTTGCTATAAGAATCTCTGTTTTTGTGGAAGCATCAGGAGATTCATTAATTGAATGCGAAAGTCCTCTTGCCCAGACTCCAGACGGGGGTAAAGAGAAATTTGTGTTTCCAGAGAGAGGTACCACATATGCGCAATCTACGGATTCCTCTTTCGTTGCATTACGATCCTTTGGAGGGATTGTCATCTTAACGTTGGCGATGTGGCGGTTCCGACTTGTTTTTTTTCCAAGTTGATGAATTTTTGCGTTGTCTGATTTGACAACGTGATTGCAAGTGATTCCGATAAACTTTTGCTTTCCGCCCTCAATAATGTCCGTTACAAGAGTTAGCGTACCAAAATCGTCTAGGTCTCCGCTTGGGGCAATTGGAATACCGCCAGAGATCGCTGTGCTAAAGTCGAGCGGAGATTGAGGATTGGCTTGTCCAGTTAGGAAAAAACCCTTTTTGGTAATCAGGTGGAATGTTCCTTCGACTACCTTAACGCGAATGCCGTTATAGATAGGAGTGATGGGTTCGAGGCAGCATTTTTTTAAAGTTTCCATAGGAAGCTTCTTTGCTACATTGACTCCAATCACAACTTGCAATGGAGATACCTCGTGTCCGAATTTGGTACGGAATCGAGCGGATACCCCCGTTATATGTCCCTTATCAATTGCTTTTTTGATGTCGGGCTCTTTCAAAAATTTACGGATTGCCTTCCGGGCTCGCACAAATTCGGGCTCAAGTTCGTCTAGCCGAGCGATGTGTTCAGCGGCGGCTTCAGCTGGCTCTAATAGCCGCTCGATCTTGTAGGGTTGCCCCGGTTGATAGCTTCCTCCATTGACGTGCGAAAAAGCTACGACCGCCGTCGGGTCGGTATCGACGTGGATTGATTTTGAGCGACGATTAAGCTTGTCTTGCAGTCGCTTGAGTTCGTCCCATTTGTCCGAAGATGCTAACTTTGCTTGCTCCCTCCAAGTCGAGGGGTTGTGCATCCGAAACCCAGGCCCCGCATCGGAGAGAATGGCCTTTAGTCGTCTGTCGGATGTCGACGCCAGCTTTTTAAAGGTTGTTATACCTGCGGCTTTTAGTTTAGCCTGGATCGCTGGGCCGATACCTTCGATCCGCGTCAGATCATCGCCGGACTTCGGTAGGCTCTTTCTTGGACCGGTCGGCTTAGAAGCAGGCTTCGCGGCGCGAGCGATGGATGCTTTCCGTTTGGAAGCCTGCGTCCCAACGCGACGCTTGGACGCTTTCGGATTAGAAACTGCTCTCGCAGTCGGTTTCTTTTTCACCGGCATCGTGACAAGACTCGCAACTTTAGACTGGTCGAACGATTCAAGCCCAGTCTAACTGCCGAATGGCTGGTGTCGAGAAAAACCCACCGATTCGGCGAAAAATTATGCGATTTTAGTCACTGGACTGTTCCACATATTGTCAGATTTTGATCTGACAGATCGGGCAACAGTTATTCCGCCGAGTGCCACGATCCGGAACTTTCGTCTGATACGTCAGATAAACCGATTTCTGAACTGTATTCGACTTGGGGCGCATTTTGTAATAGGTCCGGACGACCGAGGTGCAGCGATACGAATTCCTGCATCTCGCGTTCCCAGTTGCAGTCGGAAATGTCGAAGCGTTTGGTTGCGATTACGGACTTTTGGAAACTTACTTCTTGATTCGACTCGGCTTCGGGAGTCTTTGCTGAAACGGGTTTAGCGTCAGCCTTTTGAGGATCTGGAGTGGCCTTCTGTGTTGTATTTCCGGTAAGCGTGTTTATCGCCGTGCTTACGTCTTGAAGGGTCCGCTCAGTTACCGCTGCTTGGACGTCGGAGAAGTATTGCTCCTCATCCATTGAGGCACCTGTTAAATCAAGGATACCACCTGCAGGGCGCTTGAAGTCAACGAGGAAAACTTTATCAGTGTACTGAAGTTCGGATTCAACATGAAATTGCGCCGGCGTAAACGAAATAAGCGTGTAGCCAACTGCGGCTTTTTCCGCGGCGACTTCTGCGGCCGCTTGAAGTTCCGCTAACTTTTGAACTTCATTTGCTTCGGTAGTAGCCTTTGCGAGCTTAGCCGTTTCTAAAGAGTTTTTTGCATTCACTCGCGCTGTTTCAGCATCCGTGATTATCTGTTCTATCCCACTGCGTTGGGCTTTTATGGCTGGGTCGGTCGAGTCGGCAGGGAGTTTGGATAATTCGTCTTTGGCAATTGTTATCAATGAATTTAGACTTTTTTCTTTGGCCTCAGCGACTGTAATATTGGTTGTGAGTTTCTCTATTTTGTTTTTTTGCGCTACAACTCTATCTCTTGCTGCTTTAGCCTTTTCCTCGAGATTATCTTTGGTAGCCGGTGAAATCGCCAAGATTACTTGTTCTTCATAGATTGTTACCAGCACGTGCGAAGGTACTTTTAGTTTGACAGGAAGTCCGAGGAGTCGAGCGTTGCTTTTCTCAGGGGCGATTGAGTCATTTGGGAAGCGATAGAGGGCGGTCGTTTTAAACGAACGACAACCAGTTGCGACCGCAATCACTGCGGCAAGGACAATCAGATTTCGCATGTTGACTCCTCCATGAGTCTAATTTAGTCGTTAATTTCGAGCGATGTTTGTTATTGAACGCAATGGGGTTGTGTGCAGACGCGTGGGCAATCGGTGCTTGCACTGGTTGTATTGTTCAGGTTGCAGTCTAAGAATTCTGTAACCTCTTGTTCGAACGTCGGTGAGTTGATGTCCAATCGTAGGTAGGCAATTGTCCGATCGGTGGAAATCAAATCACTGGTATTTGGCCGAGCACCATTAGCGCTGATCGGGAATGCGTTAAGAAGCTTTAAAGAGTTTGCGACGAGGTTGGCAGTCTCGGTTATTGTCTTGTCGTCGATCTTGTAGGTGACTTTGTTGAGATACCCTTTGCCCATGTCGTCGGCATCACTGCTGGCATTGGACTTGAAGGTAAAGCCGTACTTTTGTTCTCCCGCGACTGGTTTCGCGGGATCGACAAGAAAGATCTTTTCGGTGTAGCACAGTTCGTGCTCTAAGCTTCGCGTCGGCCTACAGGTTCGAAGAGGGACGAGAGTCGGCTTGCTCCCTGGAATGTCTTGTTTTTCCCAATAGGTGGTTTCAATGACCTTGAGTTCCAAATGCGTCGGAACCTTGAGTGAGACGGGAATTCCTTTCATAGGTTTGTCGGGATTCACGACCAGCGTGTCGTGTTCGCAACGATCGATGGCTGTTGTGCGGAACGTGTTACATCCGCAACAAAACACAAGCCATAAAGTGCATATTCGTTTCATGTTACCTTCCTGGCTATTTTGATGGCGATCCTTCGCCTGACGAGATACAAGAGCTTAATGAAGATCGGGAAAAATTCCCAAATTCCTGCATCATTCCTAGCGATCAGAACAGAAAAGTTAATTACTTGGGTTCTGATGAATTATGCAGCCAGGAGGGATTTGCCGGTTGGGCAATTTGTCGGGTGTGTGTCTTAAGCATCTGGTAACTTGGTTGAATTTTTGCTGCTTGATGAGAAACCCAAGTGTTTAGCTGGATAAGTTCGTTCCGTGAGTTAAGGGTGCAAGTTAACCTGTAGCTAATTGAAACCATGTGCTAGCAATTCATCTGCTGCTGTGATGGCTCACCACTAAAACGCAACCGGCGTCTAAAAGCCGGTTTGAAAATTACGTCGTTTGCGGATTTACCGATTAATGGCATTTAGACTTAGGCTTGCGAATGTTGTACCTAGAGTATTTATCAACCGTTTTTAGACCGCCTGGACGATAACGATCTTCATATCTTGACGACGTTTTTTCCCCAGACTAACTATGTTCACTTTTCCAATCGGAGCACTTCCTCGTTATTCCAGTGCAACTCGATACCCTTTTCCCCGACGAATTCGGTTACGTCCTGTGGGGTAAAGTTGTAAGGGGAGATTACGGGAATGGATGTATCTCCGGTTCGGCACTCCACCACATCAATCCTCCAGTAATCAGGTTTCTGAACATAAGTAACTGGTTTCAATGTCACTTGTGTGCCGGCATTCGGTTTCTTTCCATCTAAAATCAATAGATAGGTTCCATTTAAAAAACCG
>Ga0164292_10002592_pt1 | contig 14772 bp, 12 predicted proteins | sample GEODES117metaG_FD_111486 | JGI IMG/M metagenome (GOLD analysis project Ga0164292, IMG submission 111486) | Eutrophic lake water microbial communities from Lake Mendota, Wisconsin, USA - GEODES117 metaG | ecosystem: Environmental > Aquatic > Freshwater > Lake | place: USA: Lake Mendota... | reverse complement strand
GCCGAACCTTGTGGCGGCGGGCTTGCTCGGGGGTGTAAAGCGGCAGATATTCCATCAGTAATGGACGTGGGCCCACCAGGCTCATGTCACCGCACAACACGTTCCACAGCTCGGGCAATTCGTCAAGGCTACTTGCGCGCAAAAAACGACCAAAACGATTTAGGCGCTGAGCGTCGGGCAGCATCGCACCATCATGCCCGCGTTCGTCTGTCATGGTGCGGAATTTGACCATGGTGAACGGACGCCCATGCAAACCCGGCCTCACCTGTCGAAATAGCACCGGTCTGCCAAGCTTGTGGTTTATCAGCCAAGCCAAGGCCAGCAAGGGCAAGGCCAGCAATAGCAAGGCCAATAATGCGGCCAACAAATCAAACATACGCTTCATTCAGCCCACCCGCAATAAAACGTGTCTTTATTAATACAACCAAGCCAATGGTATCAAGCCCTGTTCAACATTATGCGAAGATACTCTTTGGCCAATTTGGGATAGCTACGGTTCTCTAACAGCCAAGCCTTGCCACGTGCGCCAATTAACTGCCTTTCCTTGCTATCCATATGGGCATAACGCGTCACCTCTTGCTTGAGTGCAGATACATCACCTGCTAATACGTAGGTCCCGCAATTTGCCTCGTTGATCATCGAAGGATACCCCGTATAAGAGGCCACAACGGGTTTTCCAGCCATCATGTAATCGATCACCTTGTTAAGGGACTGTCCATATCGCCAAACTTTTGACAAATGCACAGAGAAATACAGCAAGTCGCACTTGGCCAATACCGACTGGACCTTATCTTTGGACACTTTCGGGCCGAAGCTCAAATTCTCGAGGTGCGCATACTTCTTTTGATAGACTTCGCGTAAATCACCATCACCGACCATCAAAAAGTGGACATTCGGATAGTTTTGCATGGCCTCGGCGCACTCAAAAAAAGTGTCCAGTGCGTTGGTGATGCCGATCGACCCGACATGCGCCACCACAAATTTGTCTTTTGGAAAGTGTATCGCCTCGTAATCAAAGGGCAAGGCATCATTTAGTGAGAATGTTGCAACATCCACACCCATGGGTATGCAGTGTGTAGTCTTTGGGTAACCCAAAACCTGTTGTACATGTTCACCCAAGTTGGGCATCGTGCCCACAATCACATCGGCATTTTTGTAACCCAAGCGTTCAATGACGCCCAAACCCCAAACAAATGGATTTGAAAGTTTGAATCCACCCTCTTCGGTAATGGTCAAGGGCCAAATGTCTCGCACTTCAAACACCAGGCGGCATTTGTAGCGAATACGCCACCGCATGCCATTCAAAACGGTTAGTAGAGAAAGACTAGACACAACAACCACATCCGGCTTGGATAGTTTGTTACTGGGCAGCCATAACAAGCGCCACTCGAAATGCAACCAGCTTAAAATGCGGCGAGCCGACTTTGCCACCGAATACTTCACGGTACGCACCCAGCAAAGCTGAATGCCATCTACTTGTTGAAACAAATAGTCCGCATCTAAGTGTGGGGGATCTGCAAGCTGGTTGGAGTCGGATGTGAGGATTGCTACAGTGTGCCCCATTTTGACCAATTCCCTCATCAGTAAATAGCCACGGCCTCCAGCAGTGCCAGTTCCTGGTGGCGAAACGTATTTCGATACATACCAAATACTAGTACTCATTTGCTCGTTAGTATTTGCAAAGTTTTGGGATGGAGTTGATGACTGGAATGACCTTGTCAAAGTCCATGCCTATTGCATCAAGATACCACTTGATATTTGGGTAGCGCGGGCGGTTCTCATCTTCCACCAACACCAGTGCTTCTTCGCGGGTCATATCGCCTTCACGGATCTGGTTACTACGGAACGTGTCATGTTCAGTGAAACCTGCCACAGTGTAATAGATATAGTTGTAGATTGCAGCGGTTCCGTCGCCAATGCGCCAAGTTGTGTTTGTATCTGGCGCGGTTTCCCAGTCGTACTGGTTGATCAGTGTGTCGTCAATGATCTTTTCGTCCCAACGCCAATAATCAAAGATATGGTGATAGTCAGTCTTCTTGTTGAAACTTCGGTAGTACTCGCCCGACAAGGTGTCCCAAAGAGAACTGTTGAAATAACTCGGGCTGTTGGCCATAGCTTTCAAACGCAACCATTGGTAGCGCAACTGCTTCATTGCCCCGCTAGAGTAAACTTTTTCTTCTTCAAAGTCAGGTGGTACGCCCAAGAAACCGGCTTTGAAATGAGTCACCTCAAGCGGGTTTACGCCCCAAAGATTTAGCGAAATACCTGTTTGTTGTTTAACAGTCTCGACATGTCGGAAAAAATGTTTGTCTCCCGCTGTCAAAATACTCACCATACCTAGATGCGGAGACTTGAGCCATGCGCTTAAGTTATTGGCAATATTACGACGTTTGAGCCCGATGTCATCTGCTACGATGATGTTCTCAATACCCATTTGTGCGCACATGCGACTGATGTTTCGGCGGCCTAAATCAGTAACCATGCCCCAGTCATAGGTATAGGTAACGGGCTTCATCTTCAATTCTTTGACGATCAGGTGCAAGCCATAACAACTATCACGCCCTCCTGAAAATGGCACAACACAATCATCTCCATGAGTACGACGAAATGGCTCAACTAGGTTAAACAATTGATCGACTGGTTTAGGCAGATTGCGCGGCCTATAGTTATGGCAATAGTTGCAAATACCCTCATCATCAAAACGAATGTAAGGCATTGTTTCTGGCAATATGCAACGCGTGCACCGGCGTAAAGTGTACCGCTTGTATTCCAGCATCGCCTCTTCAGCCTTGTGCATGCCAAGGGTAGGTATTAGGTTTGTAGTTCGCAAGTTGACATCCGCTACTATCACCTCTTTTTGCGAAGAAGGTATATCAACAACCAAACTGTTTTCACCTCGAAGTTGCTTAATATCAGTGCAAGCCAACTGAGTAAGTGGATATTTTTCCGATGAAAAATAGAATGCGCCATCTTTACTGCCAGTATATAAACTTCCGTTGTTAGAAAACAGCACAAGCTTGCCCAACTTGGGTAATATCAGTGCACATGCCACAACGCCTTTGCACAACGTCAATATTTTTTTTGGTAGCTCATCAGGCAGGAGGCCTTGGGCAAGATGTTCCTCGGCAATACCAGCAATTACCTCAGAGTCAATTTCCAGATGCCTATCGGAACTAATCTTGCTCCAAATATCTGCATCGTTAACTATGATTCCGTTATGAAGTACACAAATGCTATCACGTACAACTGGTTGGTTGTCTGCCAGTCCATTAGTAATCAATCTGCTGTGACCAAAAATAACATCAAAGTCTTGAACAATTACAGCCTTAAGCAAGCGTGAAATATCGAAATCAGCACGGTCAACTTTGAACTGGCCACGACTGTGATAAATCAAACCACTGGAGTCTCGTCCGCGCTGCCTAGCGTGCACGACTAAGGTTTTCAGATTCGATTTATCTACGGAGGTAGTTCCTATTGCTCCAAATATTCCGCACATTTTTATATCCAATCAAGTTGACAAATAGAAAGTAATTAATTTATTTGCTCATACAAATAAATAAGTTTAGTTTGTTGAGCCTCCCAGCTTAAGGTTGAAACATCCGAAAAAGAGAACTTTTGATTTGAATTCTCTATTTTTTTTATTGCAGTGCATATTGAATCGATTTCAAGCTCACAGCACTGACCAATTCCATGCCTTGTTATGACAGATCGAATATCAGGAAAATCTGATGCCAATACAGGAACTCCTGCAAAGCAATATTCAAAAAGTTTATTTGGCAAACAATAATAATCACTTAAAGAGACATTCTGAACCAAACAGAGTCCGAAATCTGCAGATTTGACGACAGGCACTACTTTGGAATGAGTTACAGCATCATGCAGATGGATATTTGAATATTTTTCAGATAATACTTTAAGATGCGCGTACATCTCACCATAACCAAGGAAAACAACGTGAGATGATAATCTCCCATTTATAAAAGCTTGTGTGATCAAATCGAGACCACGACCTTCACCCAGAATCCCTACATAAACAAAAATTTTACTTTCCAGTGGAATCGAAAATTTATCTCTTAAATAATTATTAGCACTTTCGTCACTCTTCAAAAAAAGTGGTGCATTAAGAATAACAGTCGATTTTTTTACTCCCAACTCCTGATGATACCAATTTTGAATTGAGGGGCTTACAACAATCAATGCATCAATAAATCGCCATAGAATCTTTTCAACCCAAAAAGTGAGCCTACCCTGAAGCTTTGATAAACCATTTCGATCAGACTCAAGTTCGTGTGCGTCATAAACCAGTTTAGCTCCAGTGAAAATCTTCACCATAACGCCCAATGGCAATACCAACGTATCATGGCAATGCACCACATCAGGACTTTTACGAATAGCCATTGGAAGGATCTTAACAATTAACTCTACCAATGTAACTAAATGTCTCAGCGTCCTTGGCAATGAGGTCAAATTACGAGAATTCAATCGGATGGCTCTGACATCAGCATCAAAATTAATAGAAGAGCGTTGAGAGCCCTCTTCCATCGTAACCCCGATACCACTAACTGCGTAACCTGCCGCAGCAAGAGTACTCATCTCTTTAAGTATTCGTGAATCTGACTCAATATCAGTGTGCGTGAGATGTAAATTTTTTTTCATGAAATTTGATAGTTATTTAATTAAACTGTAACAACTAATGATTTATTGTGCTTATTCACAATTTTAATTTTTAATATGCAATACACAAATAAAATCACAATCAAATTAAAATCGATTATAAACATACTAATAGAAGTCAAGCTCAAGTTCTTGTAATGAACCAACATCCAAGCGAAAAGAGCTGAGTTCATTGGGTCAAATTCAAGCCTATATATAATCCAATTTATGTAGTAAAGAAAAAATCCAACCCATGGACTAAAAATAAAAACTCCTAAATACCCAAAATTTGCATATAACTCACCCCAATAAATTGCAGGCATTGTCCCCACTACTCCAGAATCACGATGCTCCGGTTGAACGAAGTTCATTACTTCTACAGTTAAATTATATGGGGTAAATGGAAAAATGCCGCCGGGGTTGGGAAATGTGATACCGTATAGCCAATTTTGATATGTTGGAAAAAATTCCAGATAATGATAGATCGGTTGCAAAGAGCCTGTTAATCCTCGGCTAAAAATAGACATTACACTCGCCACAATATCAGCATCACCCATAAAATATATGTAAAATACAATTAGTGCAGTAAAGGAAAAAAATATAAAATACAAAACAACAGAAAAAGGCACTACACCTTTATTTTTTGAAATAATATAAACAAGAGATACTGCAATAAGAAAATCAACAAATAATCCTTTCTCTGTCGCCATTACCAGAGATAATACAGCGGCAGCAATAATTAAGATAAAATATACTTTAGATATTTCTTGAGGTTTTTGCAAGCGTATTGCAATCAAGGTTAACGAAATAAAAACAAGACAATCTCGCATAAAAAAATTATACCAATGGTAGCCTGATCCAAAATCATTCCCCATCAACGATCGGGCCAAAGCAATTTCACTACTACCAGCTCCGTTAAGAACCGCAACTAAAGCAATATTATTAAAACCAATTTTAGCGATGTAAACAATTAAAACCCCAAGACAGAACAACCCAACCAAATAAATTCTTCTTTTAATATACTTCGCAAGTACTTTGTGTAATATATTTTTGACTCTAAAATATTTTAGCGGCTTAAGCAAATACGCTCCAAGCACAGCACCAAAACAAACTAATATAGTAGAAATTGATGTAATTAACCATGCCTTTAAAAGCAAATCCTGATTTGTGACAAATTCTGCACGATAATCATCTAGTTGAAAATATAAAATAGGAAAACCCACATACTGGAAAACAAATATTGAAAAAACCACAAAAGAGGGCAATGAAAGTATCATTAACCTCATACCGCCAAGCCTAAGAATAAAAATCCATACAAATGGTATTGCAATCCATGACATTAAAAATAATATTTTTGTCAATTTTTATTCAATTTAACTAATAAAAATACAGATTATTACCACAGCATTAAATCTATTTAACTTTATAATTTAAATCTACTAGCTTAAACATTAAATTTTTTGCACCATTAAACTATATTTTACTGAGCCAACAAACTCTGATATAAGTTTTTATCTGCTGCGGAGACTAGATTTGAGTTGTGCCAAAGCAAGGTGAATACCCCCCCCACTTTGGCGCAAGTATTTTTCAATGACAGTGCTTTATCCAAAGCTGCTTGCCCCTTACCCAAACCTAAATATGCATCATCAATCACAGAGCACTCCATCATTACCAATGGCCTGATCCGCATGTTCAAAGTTAGCTGTTTAATTGGGTCAAAGGCTGGGTAATCAAAGCATGTCCCACAACGAAAGCCTGGTCTATCTGCGTAAGATAGCGTGCTGTCATAGCTCATTCCGGCATCACTAAGCGCCTGCAAAGTGCTCGGTTGCTCCCAACGAAGGTAGTGCATACGCCCGCCCCAGTCGCTTTGATGAATTCCCTCTTCAGCACAAATTCGCAGTAAAAGTTTAGCCTCTTGGTCAATCATGCTCGAACTTTGGTATGAACCATAGCTTGGATGTAGTCCAATCTCATGTCCCCGTTCATGGATCCGGCGCATGAGATGACGTATACGTGAGTCATCGAGCTCATAGTCTGCGTCATGCGGGTCACCGTGGCCGCAGATAAAATAAAAAGCACTAGTTAAACTGTAATTTTCAGACTGGTCCATTATCCATTCAAATGTATTGAAAGGATCTGCTGGGCTAATCTGCCGACTTGAAGTCAACTTGATACAAGGTGCAAGCAAAAAGGCTTTAGGATCGCGTCTTTTCAGGAGATGCCCCCCCATCATCCGTGCAATCTGTGCTGGGGATTTGAATGCATATAGGCTTGGCTGATCTACATCGTGAGATACCTTCATGCAAAAGCTATTCTCTTTCAGTTTGATTCCTGGCCAAGTTCGCTGCATCACTTGCCCCAGTATGTGAATCCATTCATCTACAACAGGCCGTTCAAGGTAACCATGCTTGTGTGCATGAGATGAAGTTGCAGGAAAGCGACCATGCTCATCAATATCGGTACGCCCCACTTCTTCTTGACGGGAGAGCATCCAATAAGTCAAACCCATAATGTCATAAGCCACATTCATGCCATGGTCGGTGGACGTGATTAGTTGCGAAGGCAAACTTGCAACACCTGGGGCGGGTAGTGGTGAAACCAATACTGACTGCCAACCTTCGGCTGAGGCGTCCCAGTGCGTGCATGGCATGTTTGAGTCCGCGCGAGTAAACGTGTCGAAGTCAAATGGCAATTGAATAATACTAGGGTATTGATAAAGGGAGATTAACAACGTATTAGGTATTTTCACACTTAAATTAAAAGTGTGTCCAAATCTTTCTTCAAGTATCTTTGATAGCCACTTTAAGGCCGACACAGAACTTACGTTGGATTTTCTCATCTAATAATTATTTTTATCCAATATATTCAAATTAAATCTACACATGTCCCTAAAGTGCGAGATTTTTAATTCTTGATCAGACATAAAAATTAATGGGTCGGCGCTCCACGCATCTACAGGCATAATCTTGCAAATTGAATGATCCTCTTCAAAAATAATTCTATTTACTTTGGCGGTTGAATCGAAAAACGGCTGCATTATCGTTTGAGCGCGCTCATCTTTAACGTGACAAGCCAAAAGACGGCTCATAAAATTTGTTCTATCGTGACGCGATTGGTGAGGAAAGAAATTCTGCAAAGAATATGAATAACCAAATGTAGAGGAAATCATTGTGAAAGGAAACATGAAAATACTCATATAACCCTGATACGCATAATCAATATTCAAAAAAGTGCCAAGACGTGTTAGTTGCTTTTTGATCCTGTCATCACCTAATGGAGCTTGCCAAACAGAATTTGATCCATAAAAGGTATTTAAGCCATCTTCAAGTTTTAGATTTGCAAGAGTTCCAGGATGAACCATTCCAATATGGTAAGGCTCAAGTGCGTTCTCAACCGCTATTGGCCATGTACACTCATACTCGTAAGTAATTGCATCCAGCCGACCACTAATATTAAATGAAATATTTTCGATGAATTCAACAGCACCATCCAGCTGCGCATAAAGATCACTTTGCGGTTCAACTCCTAAAAAAAGAAAGTCTCCACACCAGTCCAATTTATAGCGATTTAAGTCGGCTTTGTTGATGCTACAACCCTTGAATTGTTCAAAGGCTGGAATTATTAAATTACCTGATTTAAATGTCCAACCGTGATACTTACAGGTATTGGCTTGATTGCCAAAATCAGTTAGATAAATAAATGTCCCACGATGAGCGCAGCGGTTGTCAAATGCGATGTAGTTTCCACAATCATTAAAAACCACGACATCACCAATAGGTGTTTTGAACCTTATAAAGTCGCCATCATTAGGCAATTCATTCCTATGGCAAACCATATGCCAGTAATTTCGAAATAGCTGTATACCCAATTTCATATGAAATTTCCGTTCATTAAAGGGTAATTAAAAACACTTTTTTTGACCAACAATACGTAATAAATATTAATTGCATCAACGGGCCAAGTACCCTCCATCAACAACCATAGTCGTGCCTGTTACCCAACGACTTGCCGGACTTAAGAGGAAAAGCGCTGCTTGTGCAACATCTTCGGCCTGCCCAAAACCGAGCAAGTGAGACTGGGCATAAGCCAAAGTTGCTTCAGCGTTGCTGCCATTAGTCAAACGGTCATGCATTGCCGTGTGAACAGCTCCTGCCGCAATAGCGTTTACTCGTATTTTTTTGCTTGCTAATTCGCATGCTAAAGAACGTACTAAACCATCAATGCCCGCCTTTGCGGCGCTGTAAGCGGTCATACCCACTTGCCCTGTAGATCCAGCAACAGATGACATGAAAACAATTGACCCTCCATCCGCCATCGCATTCTTACCACTCATTGTCCGAGCAATCCCAAAGGCAGCGAACAAACTGCTACCTAAAACATCATTCAGTTGCGCTTGTTTGGTCATTCTTGCTGGCCGTATCAGCTCCATACCTGCACAATGAAACACCCCCTCCAAAGGGCCACTCTTTTCCAAGACACCTTTCAACCAGTCTGTTGTCTGGTCAGCGTTTTCCAGCGAAGCAACAGAAGCAAAATGTCCAGATCCTTTCAGCTGTGACAGGGTTTGGTTGAGGCGATATTCATCACGCCCATTCACCACAACACGTGCACCACATTCGGACAAAAGAATCGCAGCTGCTTTTCCGATACCAGATGATGCGCCAGTTACCAGAACTGTCATGCCCTGCAAGGCGTTTAACTTGAAGGTGTTCATAACTTAACCGTCTCCACACATTTCAACGGGCCCACAGAAAACGACAAGCCAGCCCACGAATAACCCACTCCAAATCCAAACATCGCAAGTTGCATGGACTTTTTTTGCAAACTATCTTTCAAACACGTTGTCATTAACAACGGAATTGATGCGCAACTTGTATTGCCATATTGGTCTATATTGATTGGGGTTTTATCCAAAGGCAATTTGGACTTCTTAGTCAAATGCTTCAACATAAATAAATTCGCTTGATGGAACAAAAATCCATCATGCTCCTCCAACGGTATGCCTGAAGATTCAATTGTTTCAGACACTAATGCAGGCACAGCCTTCAGTGTGAAATTAAAAATTTCACCTCCATCCATATACAAGCAATCTGGTACTTTTTCCTTTAACCTGATATCCCCAGACTTCGAATAGTCCTTGAAGCCACCTTTTGGCACAATTAAATTACATGCGCCTCGGCCATCCGTACCAAGAACAAAATAGGCTTTCTGCTCTTGAGCCGCCTCAATGGCCGTGACAGTGCCCGCATCACCAAATAACAAAGCAGTAGAACGGTCTGTAGGATCTACTATCTTACTGATAGTATCTCCCACAGCCAAAAGCACACGACGAGCTGCACCCGTCTGCACCATAGTCATACCAAGCCACAGAGCATATGGATAACCCGAGCAACCCAGATTAATGTCAAAAGCAATGCAGGCCGAAGTCAAGCCAAGATCACTCTGCAATGCACATGCAGATGCCGGCAATCTGTAGTCTGGAGTTTGAGATACGAAGATCAAAGCATCCACAGATGTAACAGGCCAATCCAACTGGGTCAACAGTCTACGCCCAGCATGTGCACACAGATCCCTAGCTGATGTGTGTTCATCCGTCCAGAATCTATTCTGAACACCAATCATCTTCACTACATCACTAACCGCAGCTTCACCAAAATAGTTTTCAAACTGCGCATTACTTACTTGGTTCTGGGGCAGGCAAGATACAACACCCACAATGGCAGCACCCGTCACGCAAACATGGCGACCTACAGTGGTGGATTGGCATGTCATATTCAACCCTTTTTTGCAGCTTCGATCAGATTTTCAATGTCAGCAATCGTCTGGCAGCCACCCAAAGCCTTGCCATCGAGCATCACATTAAAGCAATCATCCACCAAAGCAATGGTTGACACAATCGCTAAAGAATCCCATGCAGCTTCGCCAGAATGGAGCTCAAACTCAGAAGTAATTGCACTCAATTCAACTTCAAAAATTTCAGCCATGCCTTCGTAAAACTCACTCATCTTCTTCTCCAAGTTAAAAATTCAACAGACACGCAGCCCACGAATACCCAACGCCAAACCCAATAAGCATGAGCTTGTGTCCAGACTTCAAGCGTCCTTGTTGGTGCAACTTGAACAGAGCAATTGGTATGGTTGAAGAAACCGTATTGCCGCAATCGTCAACAAATATGGGCAACTTCTCTGTTGGGACCTTCATTTTCTTTCGCAATGCTTCAAGCATGAACTTGTTGGCTTGATGCAGCACAAAGAAATCGATATCTTCTTTTGTCATTTCGGCCTTTAACAGCAATGCATCCGCCGCCTTTGGAACTTCTTTCAATGAAAAAGCCATGACTTCAGCACCGTTCATATATAAGTTATTGCGGCTTCTGACATTACCAGAGTCATCTGTAAGCTCTTTAGAGGTTTCAGCCGATTTTGGCACGCGGTACATACCCGCCTCTACGATCAAGTTTTTTGCTCCACTACCATCTGTGCCAAAAACGAATGGACCAATTTTTTCACATTCCGCATCTGTCGCCACAATGGCTGTAGCTGCAGCGGCATCGCCAAATAGGGTTCGTACACTTTTGTCCATTGGATTAATGTACTTTGAATACGTATCTGCAGTCAGTAAAAGAACACACCTTGCTGCACCTGTCTCGATCAAGCCTTTGGCCAAAGACAGGCCATAAACAAAACCTGAGCAACCCAAATTGATGTCCAACGCACCTGCATGCCGAGAAATACCTAACCGGTCCTGGATAATGCATGCAGTGGTTGGTAAAATGTAATCTGGTGCTTGTGTGCACAAAATGATGAAATCAACGTCTTGTGAGGCAATTTGCCCTTGGTAGAAAAGCCTAGTCGCAGCTTCAAATGCTAAGTCCCCTGCAGTTTGATCTTTTCCAGCAATCCGCCTTTCATTTATGCCAGTTTTGTCATAGATTTTTTCCGAAGGCCATTCGGGATAGATTTTTGACAATTCGAAATTGCTAAGCACCACTGGAGGGAGATACATTGCAATGTCTTTTATTTTGGCAATTGTTTTTTTTATTGACATTTAATTTATTTTTACTTTAGATAATTATCTTCACCATTAATTTAACAAACTTAAATACCGAAACAATCGCCACAAAACATATTTAAAATATAAGTATGGTGTATTTATCCCACTTACAGTCCAACGGCCACGGCAACTTAAACATGACGTATCGTCGCAAATGAATGCACTCTTGTTTGTAGAGAGCGCTGTACATGCTATTTCTGTAGATTTTTTTGCGTCAATTAGAGCCCCCTTACATTGCCCAACATTGCCCAAGGAGATTGCATCTTCAACAATAAGGTGCCCAAATAATTTGTAGCCTCCGCCGGAACAACCACCTGTATTCCATTTCGTAAATAGTTGCCGCTGTCCAGATTCATCAAGATAGTAGCTTTGGAACATACCTACTGACGGTTCCGTCTTTGTAATTCCCAACAACTCTTGTGCGTAATGCAATCCCAATGGGGCATTCTTGCGGTCCAACGTGCCAAGCATCAGATGCTTACCTCCTCGCCTAACAATTTCCCCTAAGACGCTGTAGGTCTGTGAATTTTGATCGTGCCCAATAAGAATCTCTTCAGCGTTTCGACCGATGGCAACACAAGAGTTGGTTGGATGACGGCTTCGTTTAGAGCGTGGGTCACGAAGAAAAGCATTGGAGAGCGAACCCGAAGTGGAAGCGACTTGTGGTGAGAACACGATTCGTGCATTCTTTTTAAAACGAAAGAATGTTGGTGTGTACGCGGCAACAATGATGGTTCCTTCATCGCCTACTGCTTGGTTTAACAAACTAACCCATGCTCGCTCGGTTTCTTTGCGATTCTTAAAGAAAAGCCCAACCTGTATGAGGTCAGCAGTAACAAAAATGACATCCCCCTGCCGTACACCGAGTGCAACCAAATCACTCAAGACACTATCGACTGTAGGCTTCAATTAACCCCCAAAGAAGCACGATATTGAATTACAGTATGTGAAAAATAGTAAATGCAATACGTTACGCTGTAGAGTTGAATAGCTAACATGTAATCGCCGTACGCATACCCCAAAAATATTGACCCAACAGAACCTATAACACGGAATATTTGCAAGTATAGATCTAGGTGTTGAGATCGATTAAACGTGATTGTGTATGACAAAGGAGAAGAAACTAATTGGAACCAGAATACAAATGACAGTAATGTTGCCATTTCCCCAGCCTCGTTCCATTGTGGACCAAAAACAAAGGTAAATAATTTAGGGCCCCAGAAAAACAGTATTAACCAAGGAACAAAACCTGCAAGTGCCAATAGCCTGACGTGGGTAAGAAATATAGTACGACACTCCCCATACTGCTGAAAATGCTCTGAAGCACGAACTCTGTAGACTTCTCCAATAGAATTACCAATGATTGACATTGGGGATATCATCACTCGATTCACAAATGAAAACAGACCAGACACCGTGGTATCGAAAAACCGTGTAAATAGCATTACTGGAGATTCTGAAGCTACTGTGCCTGCAAAAGTCGATGGTATGAGAAATTTAGGATACCGAACATAATCCCGCATGACAATCAACGCATTTGTTCTATTCTTATTTTTCTCAGACTTCACAAACGCGATCCAAACAAACAAAACTGTCAGTACCTGACCAAGGATGCTTCCAAACAAAAGGCCTTCTTGTTTGAATTCTGTAAAAGCAAAGCCAACTGATAAACAAGCTATGAGTACAGAGTTTGTAATTCGAGAAATGTTCATTGCCTTAAAATTTCTGCTCCGATTCAACCAATAAGTGAACAGCGATAAGCATGACATGTTCAACACACTGAGTGGAACAAGCTTCAACAAAAGCACTCCATCCCCACCCCCCATCAATTGAACGACATAAGGCGCTGTCAGCGCCAACAGTATCCATAGACATAAGCAGAATACGACACTGATCCATAAACCTGCGAACAGTAGTCCTCTGGCCTCAATGTCTTGTGCGGGTTCAATAATCGCTAGGTCATAACGCCCGGCTGCAAAAACTGAAAAAACTGCACTAATACCTAAGAAAAGAGCCAACAAACCAAACTCTTTAGGTGAATAGAGTCGAGTCAAAAAAGGGCTGATCAGTATGGGAATCGCTTGAGCCGCAGCAGAACCAGATATAAGAGAAATTACATTCTTTTGATAGCTCATATCTTGGCTATGAAACAACCAATTTAGCGCGAACTTCAATTTGTTGTTCGCTAGTCAAATATGGGTGCATTGGTAAACTCATGACGCGCTTAGCCACAGCATCGCCTACAGATAGTTGTGCTGAGTTGTCTGCTACGGCGGGTTGTTTGTTCAAGGGGATGGGGTAATGAACAGCCGTGGGAATACCTGCTTTTTTAAGTTGTTCTTGCAAGACTTCGCGTTGATGTACTTGAACGGTGTATTGTGCCCAGGCGCTGGTGTTGTGGGCTTCTATAAAAGGAACCGTAATTGAACTCGTGGATTGCCGCGCTTCTTCGCACGCTAAAACGGATTTAAACAATTCGCAGTATTTTTCTGCGACACGTTGTCGTGCTTTCAATTCTTCATCAAGTACCGCCAGTTTGGGCAGCAGAATGGCAGCTTGTATTGTGTCCAAGCGGCTATTCACGCCCACGCGGACATGGTGGTACCTGCGGTCTTGTCCGTGGCGGGCGATCTGGCGCATTACTTTGGCTAATTCGTCGTCGTTCGTGAAAATCGCCCCGCCGTCACCGTAGCAGCCCAAGGGTTTGCTGGGGAAAAAGCTGGCACACGCAATGGTAGAAAGGTTGCAGCTCTTGCGGCCTTTGTACGTTGCGCCAAAACTTTGGGCGGCGTCCTCAATGACGGGAATGCCGTGCTTGGCCGCGATAGCGTTGATGGCGTCAAAGTCGGCACATTGGCCATACAGGCTCACGGGCACGATGGCTTTTGTGCGCGGGGTAATGGCAGCCTCGATCAGGGCGGGGTCCAGGTTGTAGGTTCGTGGATCAATATCCACATATACGGGCTTAGCACCAAGTAGGGCCACGGTTTCAGCGGTGGCGATATAAGTAAAGCCAGGCGTGATAACTTCGTCGCCAGGGCCAATTCCAAGGGCCATTTGTGC
>Ga0164292_10002590_pt1 | contig 14775 bp, 15 predicted proteins | sample GEODES117metaG_FD_111486 | JGI IMG/M metagenome (GOLD analysis project Ga0164292, IMG submission 111486) | Eutrophic lake water microbial communities from Lake Mendota, Wisconsin, USA - GEODES117 metaG | ecosystem: Environmental > Aquatic > Freshwater > Lake | place: USA: Lake Mendota... | reverse complement strand
CTGGGCCATGCGTAGGCCCCCGGCACAGTCCGGCGGGCTGCCCAGCAGGCACAGGGGATCGATGCGCAACCCCTCAATCCAGAGGCGACCGGCGCTGTAGGCGATCAGATACACGCAGCTCAGGGCACCTGCGGGCAGGTTGATGCGGCCGCGCACGCCGCGGAAGAACAGCACCAGCAGCAGGGCCAGAACCCCGAGGTTCCACAGCGATTCGTAGAGGAAGGTGGGGTGAAAGGTGGCCTGATCCAGGAAGTCCAGCGGCCGGTTCGCCAGCGGGATGGTGAGCCTCCAAGGGAGATCGGTGGGCAGGCCGAAGGCTTCGGAATTGAAGAAGTTGCCCCAGCGGCCAATGGCCTGGCCCAGGGCCACGGAGGGCAGCAGCACATCCAGCAGGTTCCAGAAGGCCAGCCGCCGCCAGCGGGCATAGAGGATCACCGCCGCCGTGCCCCCCAGTAGGGCTCCGTGGATGGCAATGCCACCGCGCCACACCGCCAGGGCATCCAGCCAGTTGAGCTGGTACTGGCGCCATTCGAACACCACGTAATAGAGCCGGGCCCCCACCACCGCCGCCAGCACCAGGATCGGCAGCAGGTCGGCGATCAGGGCTGGGTCAATGCCGCGCAGCTTGCCGAGCCGGGTGGCCAGCACCAGGCCCAGCAACACCGCCAGGGCAATCAGCAGCCCATACCAGCGCAGAGAAAAGGGGCCCAGCTGAAACAGCAGGGGCCCCGGTGAGGTGAACACGGCAAGCGGCATCAGACGCCTTCGGCAGCCTGGACCTTCTCCACCTGCTTCTTCTTGAGCACCAGCATGATCTGGGCCAGGGCCACGGCGGCGAAGAAGGCCAGCAGGCCGTAGATGCGGTTGGGGTTCTGCAGCACCACTTCGGCATCCAGTTGGCCGAAGCCACCCACGTTGGGGTCGTTGGTGAGGGCGGCGCCGGCGGCCACCGCATCACCCACCTGGGCGGTCACGCTGGGGCCGGCGGGGATGGTGTCGTTGACGGTGGTGCCGTCGGTGGTCTTGATCACCACCACGGAACCGCCGTTCTCGCCGGCGTTGATGGCTTCGACGGTGCCGGCGGCCGATGCGGTGAACACACCGTTGTTGCTCTTCTCACCGGTGGGGTACACCTGGCCGCGGCCGCGGTTGCCGCCCACGTGCAGTTGGTACTTGCCGAAGTGGATGGCGCTATCGGTGGCGGGGTCGGGGGAGAGGATCGGGAACACGATCTTCTGGTGGTCGTCGCCGGGCAGCGGGCCCACCAGCAGGATGTTGGGGTTCTCCTCGTTCCAGGTGGTCACGTACACACCGGCGGTCTCCTCCTTGAGCTCGTCGGTGAGGCGATCGGCGGGGGCCAGGGTGAAGCCATCGGGCAGCATCACCACGGCGCCCACGTTCAGGCCGGTGGGGCTGCCGTCGCCGGCCACCTGCTGCACCTTGGTGTCGTAGGGGATCTCCACTTCCACCTTGAACACCTCATCGGGGAACACCGCCTGGGGCAGTTCCACGTGGGTGGGCTTCTTGGCCAGGTGGCAGTTGGCGCAGGCGAGCTTGCCGGTGGCTTCCCGCGGGTAGTCGTAGTTCTGCTGTGCCCAGAACGGATAGGCCCAGCTGGCCTGGGGGGCGAAGAGCAGGGCGCCGAGGGCCAGCAGCGAGCTCAGCAGCAGGGAGAAGGGGCGACGCATGGGGCGGAGGAACGAGGGGGGAACGGTCGGGGAGCTGATCAGACCCACCAGGGCTTCTCGCCGGTGCGGAAATCGGTCTCAGTCCACTGGCTCAGGAAGACGTTGTCGTTCTCGACGCTCACGTGGGCCAGGGCCAGGGAGAGGGGGGCAGGGCCGCGCACCACCTTGCCGGCGGCGTCGTACTGCGAGCCGTGGCAGGGGCACATGAACTTGTTGGCCGCAGCATTCCAGGGCACCACGCAACCCAGGTGGGTGCAGATGGCGTTAATGCCGTAGCTGCCGATGGCATCGCTGCCTTCGACAATCAGGTAGGTGGGATCACCCTTCAGGCCCTGCACCAGGTTGCGGTCGCCCTCGCGGTGGCTGCCCAGCCAGCCGCTGGCGGTGACCGCATTGCCCAGCTCATCCTTGGCGGAGGTGCCACCGCCGCCGCCGGCGGCGCGGGGGGGGATGAAGTAGTTCACCACCGGGTAGAGGGCCCCGAGGGCAACGCCCGTCACCGACCCGAAGGTCAGCAGGTTCATGAATTGGCGACGACCCATTCCGGGGACGTCACCACCTGAGGCGCTGGCAGGAACCTGGCTCATACGGCGCGGTGTGGTGACCACAACAACGTGACGGCCATTATGAACCTTGCCTCCACCTTCTCCGTGGCTCAGCCCAGCTGGCTGGAGGCAGCCTGCAACATGCTGTTGCTGTTGCCCCGCCGGAGCGCCGCGTTGTTGTGAGCACCCCCGCCGCCGCACCCCTGGCCGCCGCTGAGGTTTTGCAGATCCTGCGGCAGCGCTGGCAGGCCTCCTACGACCTGCAGCTGATCAGTCGCCGCGGGCGCCTGTACCTGCAGGTGATGTGGGCCTATCTCGAGCAGCAATCGTTCCCACTCACGGCCGGCGAGTATCAGGCCAAATTGGAGGACCTGGTGGGCACCCTGAACGGCCTGGGGGTGGCGGAGCAGGTGCGCCAGTGGCTCTGCAGCACCGGCGACAAACCACGGTTGGGCAAGGCGATGACCCTGCCACTGGAGCTACCACCGGGGCGGGCCAGCGAGTTTCTGCTGTAGCCGGAGCCCTCAGCGGCGCTGCACCAGCCGCGCCAGGCCCACCCCCACCAGGTAGAGGGCCGTAATCGCGGCGCTGAGCAACAGCATCGTGATCGGATCGGTGGAGGGGGTCAGCACCGCCCCCGCCAGGGCGGAGGCCAGCACCACAAAGCGCCACGCCCCGAGCATGGTCTGGGCGCTCACCAGGCCCAGGGCCGCCAGCAGCAGTTGCAGCACCGGCAGCTGGAAGGCCAGGGCGGTGGCCACCATCAGCAACAGCACGAAATCCAGGTAGCGCTCGATCGACCAGAGCGGCTCCACCACATCGGCCCCATAGCTCACCAAGAAGCTCAAGGCTGCGGGCACCAGGGCCCACCAGGCAAAGGCCAGGCCCACCAGAAACAGCACCGCCGATCCCCCCACCGCCGGCGCCACCAGGCGCTGCTCGCGGCGGGTGAGGCCCGGCAGCACGAAGGCCAACCCCTCGTAGAGCACGTAGGGCAGGGCCAGGGTGAGGCCCGCGTAGCCCGCCACCTTCAGCGACACAAACAGGAATTCACCCGGGGCCAGCTGCAGGAAATGGATGCCCCGGGCCGGCACCTCCAGCAGGCGCACCAGGGGACGCACCAGCAGCAGGCAACCGGCAGCGGCGATCACCACCGCCAGCAGGCTGCGCAGGATGCGCCGACGCAGTTCCTCGAGGTGATCCACCAGGGGCATCTCCACCTCCCCAGGGAACTGGTCGTCCCCTGGGGACGCGGCAGCGTTAGAGGCCGGCACCCGGATCGGGGGGGGCGGCGGCAGTGGCGTGCCGGCGGGCAGGGTGTCGGGCTCGCTCATGGCTGTGGTTCCCCGCCGAGGCTAGGGGCGTCGGCCTGCAACAGCGCCGTGGCGCGCTGGGGTTGGGCCCAGAGCAGTTCACCGCCGCGGTGGCGCACGGTGCCGGCGCCGGCGCCGGGGATCCGCTGCAGGCTGTCGGTGGGCACCATCACCACGGCCACGCGGCTGTTGCTGCGGGCGCGGCTGAAGTGGGCCGCCAGGTCGGCGGCGGCCTGCAGGTCGGATTCGGCCGCCAGCCCTTCGGAGCACTTCAGCACCACATGGCTGCCGGGGCATTCCTGGGCATGGAACCAGAGGTCGCCGCGGCGGGCCTGGCGCAGGCTGATCCAGTCGTTCTGGCGGTGGTTGCGGCCCACCTGCAGGCGCAGCCCGCTGGGGCTGCGCAGCTCCAGCGGGCTGGGGATTCCGTCCTGACGGGGCCGGTCGCGGCGGGGGCGATGGCGTTGGAGCAGCAGCTCCTGGCTGTCCAGCTCGAGGGCCTCCAGCTGGCTGAGGGCGTCGGCGGGGTTGTCATCGCCGCAGAGCTCCACATAGGTGAGGCTGGCCTCCAGCTGCTCGATGCGTTGCTGGTGCAGCGCCAGTCGCGCCTCGATCGCGGCGGTGGAGCGCCGCAGCTTGCGGGCCCGTTTGTAGAGGGCCTGGGCCTCGGCCACCTGCTCGCGGCTGGGCTGCGCCAGGCAGAGGAGGGCATCGGCCTGCCGTTGCAGGCCTTCGCTCTCGCCCACCTGGGCCAGCAACTGCTGTTGCTGCCGGTGTTGCTGCTCCTCCCGCTGCAGGGCCTGCTGGAGCCGTTGCTGCAGCTGCTGCTGCCGTTGGCGCTGCGCCCGTCCCAGCAGCAGACCGCGGTGGTAGGCGGCCAGGGCGGCATTCAGGGGCAGGCCTGGCGGAGTGCTGTGGGCCTCGGCAGACCTGGCCGCTGCGTCGTTGCCGTGCCAACAGCGGTAGGCCGTGGCGGCAGTGGCGCCACTGCCGCTGAACCCAAACCGCTCCGCATGCAGGGCCTCCAGCCAGCGTTGCCAGCGCCGCCAGAGCAGCTGCCACTGCTCCGGGTTGAGCTCCGTCACCGTGGTGTTCAGCAGAGCTTGGGCCTCGCCGGGGATGTCGCCGGCCAGTTGCAGCGCCAGGGCGGGGCTGATGGCCTGGAAGCTGCCCTGCAGGGCCTGTCGCAAGGGCAGCGGCACCAGCTCCAGTTCCCGCCGCCAGGCCTCCAGGTCGGCAGGGCTGTCGGGGGGGCGCCCCGCCTGCGGCGGCGGCGGGGTGTAGCGGTCACCGGTGCCGATCGGCCGCCAGCGGGATTGTTGCTCGCGCACCTGACGGGCCGCCGCTACCACCCGGCGCTCCGCATCCAGCAGAAACAGGTTGCTGTGGCGTCCCATTAGCTCCAGCACCAGGCTGCGCTGGATCGGCTCCCCGGGCCGCGGCGCAAAGCCCAGCTCCACACACCGTTCCCAGGGGGGTTGTTGCAGGTCCACCAGGGCCAGTCCCCCCAGGCCGTGCTGCAGCTGCTGGGCCAGGGTGCTGCCCTCGCCGCTGCGGGGTGGGGGGGCAATGGCCAGCAGTCGCGGGGCCTCCGCCTGCCAGCTCAGCTCCAGCCAGAAGCGTTGCTCCAGGGTGCGCAGCCCCAGTTGCAGGCTGAGGCCATCGGGCTGCTGGGCCTTCTCAAAGCGGCTGGGCAGCAGCTGCGGCCGCAGTTCCGCCAGCACCGCCCGCAGGGTGGTGTAGTCCATGGCCTGAAGCGGCAGCGGGGCCATGGCTGGGCGAAGGGCTGCGGCGGCGCTCCTACTCTGCAGGGCCGCGACCATGCCCCCTTGGCTGCAGTGCTTCCAGAAGGCCGGCTGTTCCTGATCACCGGGCCCAGCGGGGTTGGCAAGGGCACCCTGGTGGCGGCGCTGCTGGCACGCCATCCCCAGATCTGGCTGTCCATCTCCGCCACCACGCGCACTCCCCGCAGTGGTGAGGTGGAGGGGCAGCACTACTTCTTCTTAGAACGCTCGGCCTTTGAGGCCAAGGTGGCGCAGGGGGGGCTGCTGGAGTGGGCGGAATTCGCCGGTAACTGCTACGGGACCCCGCGCGAGCCCGTGGAGCGGCAGCTGGCGGCCGGGCGGCCGGTGCTGCTGGAGATCGAGCTGGAGGGGGCCCGCCAGGTGCGCCGCAGCTTTCCCAGCGGCTTTCAGATCTTCATCAAGCCCCCCAGCTTCGAGGAGCTCGAGCGACGCATCCGTGGCCGCGGCACCGACAGCGAGGAGGCCATCAGCCGCCGTTTGCAGCGGGCCCAGGTGGAACTGCAGGCGGAAGCGGAGTTTGATGCGGTGTTGGTGAACGGCGACCTCAACGAGGCCCTGGCCCAACTGGAGCGGTTGATGGGTCTGGCTTGAGGCTCAGGCTGTCGTTTGCCATCAAAAAAGCGGCCCGCTAGGGCCGCTGCTCGCGGGGGGATCGCAACGATCCACCCATTACATCGGGTGAAACAACAGATCGGGGAAGAAACGGTTGAACTCAATCAGGATGCCGGCCGTGATCGTGAACCAGATGGCCGAAAACACGGGGGCGGTGGTGAGGAACTTCTTCATGGGGGAGCCGATGGGGAGGGTCGGGTGTTCGAAGCGGTCGGGGCTCAGCGGGGTGAGACGGTGATCTTGTCGTCCGACTCCAGCAACTTGCCGCTGGTGAGCTCACCGAAGGCAGCCAGGGGCCAGGTGGCGGCGGCCAGGGTGCTCTTCAAGGCCAGGGGAAGATCGATCTGGATCTCCTTCATGGCCGCATCCTTGTCGTTGCGGATGGCCCGGAGGTAGTTGCGACCGGCCCAGCCGATGCAGCCCGCGATGTAGAGGAAGGCGATGCCGGGGATGATGAAGTCACCGGCGTGGCTGAGGCGGCCGTCCACGATCAGGTGGGGCAGTCCATCGGCGCCGCAGGAGGCCTGGCTGTACATCGCAAAGCGGGCCTTGGCCTGGGGGGTGGAGGCGTTGGCGGCACGCTGCTGGAACCGGGCGCTCTCAGCGCAGGGGGTCAGACCGGCCACATCGGCTTTGGCCACGGGGGCAAAGCCGAAGATCAGCAGGGCGGAAATCAGAACAGCAAAGAGGCGGCGCATCGGGTCCAGCTGCTGCACGGCAGGATGTCACTTGCGGACAGTAGGGGAGCCCTTTTGCACCGATGCCCACGCTGCTGGCCCTCGAAACAAGTTGTGACGAGTCCGCGGCAGCGGTGGTGCGGGATCAGCGGGTGTTGGCCAGCGCCGTGGCCTCCCAGGTGGAGGAGCACGCCCGCTGGGGTGGGGTGGTGCCGGAGATCGCCTCACGGCGCCATGTGGAGGCCCTGCCCGGCTTGATTGAGCAGGTGATGGCCGAGGCCGGGCTGGCCTACGCCGACCTGGACGCCATTGCCGCCACGGCGGCCCCGGGGCTGGTGGGGGCACTGCTGGTGGGATCGGTCACGGGACGCACCCTGGCCCGCCTGCACGGCAAGCCCTTCCTGGGGGTCCACCACCTGGAAGGACATCTCTGTTCGGTGCAACTGGGGGATCCGCTGCCCCCAGGCCCCTATCTGGTGCTGCTGGTGAGCGGTGGCCACACCGAGATGATCCGCGTCGACGGCCCTGGCCGCTACAGCCGCCTGGCCCGCAGCCGCGATGACGCCGCCGGGGAGGCGTTCGACAAGGTGGCCCGCCTGCTGGAGCTGGGGTATCCCGGTGGCCCGGCGATCCAGGCGGCGGCGGCGGCGGGGGATCCGCGGCGATTCCCCCTGCCGAAGGGCCGCGTGTCGCTGCCGGAGGGGGGCTTCCATCCCTACGACTTCAGCTTCAGCGGCCTGAAAACGGCGGTGCTTCGCCTGGTGACCCAGCTCAAGGCGGAGCAGCAGGCCGGCGGCGAGTCCCTGCCCCTGGCGGATGTGGCCGCCAGCTTTGAACAGGTGGTGGCCGATGTGTTGGTGGAGCGCACCACCCGCTGTGCCCGCGATCAGGGCCTCCACACCCTGGTGATGGTGGGCGGTGTGGCCGCCAACCGACGCCTGCGCCAGCGGCTGGAGCAGCGCTGCGCCGAGCTGGGGCTGCACTGGCGCCTGGCGCCGCTGGCCTACTGCACCGATAACGCCGCGATGATCGGCGTGGCGGCGGAGCAGCGGCTGTTGGCCGGCGGGGTGAGCGACATCCGCCTGGCGGTGGCGCCGCGGCTGGCCCTGGATCAGGCGCCGGTGCTCTACGACGCTCCGGCGCCGTTCTGATGTCTCTAGGCTGACTAAATTCTGTGGCGCCAGCCATGGCCACCACCAGCCCCTCGGTTCCCGACAATTCCCACGCGACGGCGGAGCGGGGACCTGTGGATGTGGCGCCGGAAGAGCTGAACCAGTGGAAACGGGGCTTCACACCCCAGGCGGAGATCTGGAACGGGCGCATGGCCATGGTGGGCCTGTCCGTCGGACTGACGGTGCTGTTGATCGCCCGTCTGGCCGGCCGCGCCTGAGCCTCGCTGCTGCAGGGTTTCCAGGGGCTGAACCCTCCCTAGGATCCGGCCATAGGCCCGCCTTGCCACGGCCGGCCGAGAGCCCCCCGTGAGCCCCCCGTGAGCACCCCCCACAACGTCTGCATCGTGCTGGGCACGCGCCCGGAGGCGATCAAGCTGGCGCCGGTGATCCAGGCCTTCCAGGCGTCGGACGACTTCCAAACCCGCGTGGTGCTCACCGGGCAGCACCGCGAGATGGTGACCCAGGTGATGGAGCTGTTCGGCATCACGGCCGACCACGACCTGGCCCTGATGGCCCCCAGGCAGACCCTCACCCACATCACCTGCAGTGCCCTGCAGGGACTGCAGGAGGAGTTCGAACGCCACAGCCCCGATCTGGTGCTGGTGCAGGGGGATACCACCACCGCCTTTGCCTCGGCCCTGGCGGCCTTTTACGGGCAGATCCCCGTGGGCCATGTGGAGGCTGGGCTGCGCACCGATGACATCTTTGACCCCTATCCCGAGGAGGCCAATCGGCGCCTGATCTCCCAGCTGGCGCTGCTGCATTTCGCGCCCACCCACGTGTCTGCCCGCAATCTGGCGGCGTCGGGGGTGGTGGGTGAAACGGTGACCACGGGCAACACCGTGATCGATGCCCTGTTGCTGATGGCGCAGAAGGCACCGCCGCTGGAGATGCCGGGGCTGGATTTCGAGCGCCAACGGGTGATTCTGGCCACGGTGCATCGCCGCGAGAACTGGGGCGAGCGCCTGCAGGACATCGGTCGCGGCTTCCTCGAGGTGCTGGAGCGCTTTCCGGATACGGCCCTGCTGCTGCCGCTGCACCGCAACCCCACCGTGCGCGAACCCCTGCAGGCCCTGCTGGGGGACCATCCCCGCGCCTTCCTCACCGAACCGCTGGACTACGACCGGCTGGTGGCGGCCATGCGCGGTGCCACGCTGCTGCTCACCGACTCCGGCGGCCTTCAGGAGGAGGCCCCGGCCCTAGGCAAGCCGGTGCTAGTGCTGCGCCGCACCACCGAACGCCCGGAAGCGGTGGATGCCGGCACCGCCAAGCTGATCGGCACCGACAGCGCCGACATTGTGCGGGAAACGGCCCTGTTGCTGGAGAGCTCCGCTGCCTATGAGGCCATGGCTCGGGCCCACAACCCCTTTGGCGATGGCCAGGCCAGCGCGCGCATTCTCGAGAGCTGCCGCAGCTTCCTCAACGCCCGTCGGGCTGGGGCCGCCTGAAGCTGAATCAGCCGCCAGGGCGGCGCTTCTTAGCCCAGGGGGGCAAGTCGATGAACACGCGGTTGCCGGGTTCGAGGCCACTGAGAATCTGGGTGTCGCGGCCGCTGCTGGCCCCCAGGGCCACCGGCTGAAACTCGGGCTGATTGCCTGGCCCCACCAGCAGCACCCCCGGACGTCCCTCCTCGGTGACCACCGCCACCGTGGGCACCAGGGTGCGTGGCGGCAGAACGCCCGTGTTGAAGTCGATGTCGGCGGTCATGCCGATGCGAAGCACCGGCGGCGGCTGCAGCATCTCCAGCTTCACCTCAAAGGAGGTGACGTTGTTCAGCTTTTCGGCCCGCGGGGCGATCTGGCGCACCCGGGCGGCGAAGCGCCGATCGGGGAAGCTGTCCACCCGCACCGAGGCGCGCTGACCGAGGCGGATGCGGCCGATGTCGCTTTCGGGCACCTTGGCCACCGCCTCGAGCCCCTGGGCCAGCTCCACGATCGAGGAGCTGCTGGCTCCGGCACTGGCGGAGGCGGCGGTGGTGGGGGTCACGAAGGCGCCGGGATCGGCGAAGCGCGCGGTAACCACGCCGCTGAACGGGGCTCGCACCGTGAGGTAGGCACGCTCCTTGAGGCGCTGCTGCAGGCGTTGGTCGGCGGCCTCCAGGCCGGCCTGGTCAATCAGGTAGCTGGCTTCGGCGCGCTTGAAATCCTCTTGGCTGATCACCCCCTGGCGCACCAGGCTGCGGCGGCGCTCCAGCTCGCTGATGCTGCGGTTGAGCTGGGCCCGCGCCGATCGGCGCTGGGCCTGCAGTTCCTCGATGCGGTCGGTGAGGTCGTCGGAATCCATCAGCGCCAGGGGCTGCCCCGCCCGCACGCTGTCGCCCTCCTCCACAAACAATTGGCGCAGCACCCCCTGGCGGCGGGGGCTCACATTCACCTTGCGATAGGCCATCAGCTCACCGCTGGCGGTGATCGTGCCGGGCAGGGACCCCTGGCGGGCCACCACGGTGTATTGGCTGAGGCTGCGTTGCTGGCTGCTCTGGCGCCGCTGCACCACCAACCCCGTGCCGGTGCCCAGCAGCAGCAGGCTGCCGAGCACGCCCGCCCAGAGGCGCTTGCGCCGCAACCAGGGTTGGCGTTGAAGCCCTTTCAGGCGCCGCAGGCGACCCCCTGAGCCATGGCGGGGACCCTCGCGCTGGGGAGGGGGCTGGAGCATCGCGGTGGAGATGGTGGGGCTACAGCTCTGCCACCAGTCTTCCTGGTCGCGGGCGCAGACGTGGGTCCGGAGCTGGAGGGATCACCGGCAGCCCGTAGATTCCAGCCATGCTCAAAGCCGGAATCGTGGGGCTGCCCAATGTGGGCAAGTCGACCCTGTTCAACGCCTTGGTGGCCAATGCCCAGGCCGAAGCCGCCAACTATCCCTTCTGCACGATCGAGCCCAATTCCGGGGTGGTTGCCGTGCCGGATCCCCGCCTGCAGCAGCTCTCGGATCTGAGCCGCAGCAAAGAGATCATCCCCACCCGGGTGGAGTTTGTGGACATCGCCGGGCTGGTGAAGGGGGCCAGCCAGGGGGAGGGGCTGGGCAACAAGTTTCTGGCGAACATCCGTGAGGTGGACGCCATCGTGCACGTGGTGCGCTGCTTCGAAAACGACGACGTGATCCATGTGAGTGGATCCGTGGGGCCGGCCCGCGATGCGGAGGTGATCAACCTGGAGCTGGGCTTGTCGGATTTGGCCCAGGTGGAGAAACGGCGTGAGCGTCTGGTGAAGCAAGTGCGCACCAGTCAGGAGGCTCAGCTGGAGGATGCCGCCCTGGCCCGCATCCAGACGGTCCTGGAGCAGGGCGGTGCCGCCCGCAGCGTTGAGCTCAGCGATGAGGAAGCACCCCTGGTCAAACCGCTGGGGCTGCTCACCGCCAAACCGATCATCTACGCCACCAATGTGAGCGAAGACGACCTGGCCAGCGGCAATGCCTTTACCGAGGAGGTGAAAGCCCTGGCGGCCCAGGAGGGGGCCGAAACGGTGCGCATCTCCGCCCAGGTGGAGGCGGAACTGATCGAGCTGCCTGAGGAGGATCGCGCCGAATTCCTCGCGGGCCTGGGGGTGGACGAAGGGGGGCTGCAGAGCCTGATCCGCGCCACCTATCGCCTCCTGGGCCTGCGCACTTACTTCACCACCGGCGAGAAGGAAACCCGCGCCTGGACCATCCAGGCCGGCATGACCGCTCCCCAGGCCGCCGGGGTGATCCACACCGATTTTGAGCGCGGGTTCATCCGTGCTCAGACCATCGGCTATCAGCAGTTGTTGGAGGCCGGTTCCCTGGCGGAGGCCCGCAACAAGGGCTGGCTGCGGGCGGAGGGCAAGGAGTATGTGGTGGCGGAAGGAGATGTGATGGAGTTTCTGTTCAACGTGTAGCGGAAGGCCACGGGTGTGCGGGAATCCGTGGCGTCTGAAGGTCAGCACGCCAGCCTCTCCGATCACCCGGTGATGCATGTGACACTGAGCCCATCCAATGCTTGGGCCTGCCGAGATGGTGAACAGGGGTCGGTTGAAGACCATTCAGCGTTTCGGGCGCTGTGTCGTCGCCTTTTTGGCTGGGATGGTGTTCAGCGGCTTGGCTGGCTGGGCTGCAGTCGATGGGCCAACGCTTGCCCCTCCATCGGCGCTCTCTCCAGCCGCAGGTCTCAATGTTGTTTCCGATCGCTTGCCGGTTGTTCCGCTGCGTGAACAACCGTTTTACCCGGAGCTTTTGACCACAGCGGCGCGCTGGAATGATGCGCCCCTGGGAAGTGTGGTGGGGGCTAGCCCCGAGGAAACGCTGCTCAACTTTTATGCGGCGATGAGTCGCGTGAAAAGGGAGCTGGATCTTGGAACGGCGGAGCGACAGGGTGGATTGTTTTGGAGCCCTGCCGCTCAGCTCCATATTGATGTCGCCGAGGCAATTTTCAGCTCGGCTGTCGAGGCTCTGGATTCCAGTGTTTTTCCTGAAAGTGTTCGTGCTGATATGGCCGATGAAGCGGCTATGCAGCTCAAGCAGGTGTTGGATTATGTGCTGACGCATAGCAATGAGTCGTTCACGATTCCGGCATCCACGAGTGCCATGCGTGCCAATGGTCAGCAGCCACTGATTTGGACGATCCCTGAGACCTCCATCAGCTTGAGTGATGCCAGTGCGAAGCCGCTCAGCCAGCCCGGATTTCGGTTCTCCCCAGATACGGTGAAGCAGATCGGCCGGATGTACGCAGCCATCCAGCGTGAGCCTGTGCAGGCTCAGCCGTTTGCGACGCCGGGATGGTATTCCGAATTCGCGCTGACTCCGGGATATTTAGCCCCGCCGAAGTGGTATCTGCTGTTGCCAAGTCGGCTGCGTGCGGCGTTGGAGGTCTCCGTGAATGACCAAACCCTTCTTCAGATCGTGATGGCTTCTTTCGTACTCACGCTCTATGCCCTCGCAGTGGTCTGGATTGTCCGCCAGCTCCTTCAGACCTATGGCCATTGGGGGCATTTAACCCGTGGTCTGGTCCCAGCCTGGGGGCGTCATCACGTTGGTTGGTACCGGGTTGCCCTGGCCATCCCGCTGGCCCCATTGGTCGAGTTTGCTGATGTGATTGTCGACGACTATGTGAATTTCACTGGCGAGCCATTGCTTGTGATCACGTATGTCACTTCTGCTATTTATTACCTGTCCTGCGGTGTCTTTTTCTTCTATTTGTTCGAGGCTTTGGGGCGTTCGCTGTCTTCGTGGTTGGCCAGAAATAGTGATCGCAATTCTGATCTGCAAATGCGCCGAATCTCGACCTTGGTTGTTCCGCTTGGCCGGGTTTTGGGCTGTTTCGTTATTGTCTTTCTGATTTATAAGTTATTGGTCGATCTGGGAGCCTCGAATGCCGTCTTAGCGTTTTCTGCGGTGCCTGGTCTCGCTGTCGGTTTGGGGGCGTCGAAAATACTCGGCAATGTGTTTGGTGGTCTTTCAATTCAGACGGATCGTCCCGTTCGCATTGGTGAATTTTGTAGGATTGGTGGCAATTTGGGCTATGTCACGAAAATTGGTCTGCGTTCTCTGGAGATGCAGACTCTGGAGAGTAAGGTGACGATTCCAAATCTGATTGCGGATGAGCAAATGATCGTGAATTATTCACGGCGCGGCTCCGACGACGATAATCTGTCGATGCAATCGCTGGATGTGCGTATTCCTCTTGAAGGGCACTTCTCGCCAGAGCAAATCACCGATCTGCTTGCGCTGGTGCGTCGGCACATGAGCACAACCGCTGAGTTGCACGAGCCGTTGGTCAGCATTGAGCGGGCGGATCAGGATCGATTGACGGTGATTTGCCTGGCGACAGTTGTTCTTCAGGATTGGACGAGTTATTTGGCCGTGCGTGAAGTGTTGCTGTTGCGCTTGCAGGAGCTTGTGACGCAAGTTCAGCTGTCGTCCATTGTTGTCGGTGTGAGTTATGACACCACCGATGAGCAATTGCGGCGTCTGCCCGATTTGATCCGCAGCATCGTTGAGCGCGATCCAAGTTTTGTTCTGCACTGTTGTCGCCTGATGCGCATCTCTGAGTTCAGCTACGACTTTGCGTTTCGTCTGCACTCCAGTCACAGCACCCTCGACCTGTTTCAGGATGCCATTGATCGGCTCAATAAGGATTTGTTGGCCTGCTTCTCCGCGGAAGGGATTGTCATTCCGTTCCCCACGCAGGTGGAGATCTCGGCGGCGCGTTGAGGCCTTGCTCCAATCAGCCACCAGCCGCCTTGGCTGGGGTGAGCCACAATGGGGAACAGTCAGATGTGGTCGATGACGGCTCAACCGCCCGCCGACGCCCCGAAGGACGCCCTGCAGCAGCAAGACCTGCAGCAGCACGACTTCGACGTGCAGAAGCAGCTGCATCAGCAGATTCGCAACGACCCCGACTACGACGACTGGGAGTACGGCACCGAGCCCCTGCCCCATGAAGCCTGGGTGGACCGCCAAGCCTCCAAGGAGGCCGGCTCCGCCCCCGAACAGGCCGCCAGCTAGGTCTGCAGGCTGCGTCTCCGGGCCTGTTGGCTGATGGCTGGGAGCAGCAGCAGACAGGCTCCGCAGGCGAGTGCCGTGAGCAGCCACAGCACCACGCCGTTGCGCTGGCTGTCCAGCAGCACCCCCGTGACCACCGGTGCCACCAGGGCGCTGAAGGCGAAGCATTGCGAAAACAGCGCCATCGCCAGGCCGCCATGGCCGGCAGGGGTGAGCTCCACCACGGCTTCGGTGGCGATCGGTAGAAAGGCCGCCTCCCCCAGGGCCAGGGGGAACAGTGCCACGATCACCACGCCGATGCCCGCCTCCGTGAGGGCCGACAGGGCCAGCAACCCGGTGCCGGCACAGAAGCACACCAGGCTCAGCCCCAGCCCCTGGGCCACGGGCCGCTGGGCCAGGGCGCGTCCCACCGGCCACTGCAACACCACCAGCAGCCCCAGCTGCAGGCCGATCAGCAGGGCACTGATCGCTTCCGGTTGGGCGCCCCGCTCCAGACCGCCGCGCACCAGG
>Ga0164292_10002589_pt1 | contig 14782 bp, 14 predicted proteins | sample GEODES117metaG_FD_111486 | JGI IMG/M metagenome (GOLD analysis project Ga0164292, IMG submission 111486) | Eutrophic lake water microbial communities from Lake Mendota, Wisconsin, USA - GEODES117 metaG | ecosystem: Environmental > Aquatic > Freshwater > Lake | place: USA: Lake Mendota... | reverse complement strand
CTAGCTGCAGAAGCTGCTGATGCTGCAACTGTCGCTGCTGAAGAAGCACGCGATGCTGCTGATGCTGCAACTGCTGCCGTTGAAGAACTTGCAACTCAGGTTGCAACTCTGATGGCAGCTCTAAAGGCTCAAATCAAAACTCTTGCCAACACAGTTGCCAAGATTGCTAAGAAGGTAAAGGCATAAAGCCTTAACCTCTAAAAGTCGGTACCCGGCTCTGGTCTTCTGAAGCCACTATGATTAGGCAGGTGCGCATAGCAGTTATTGGCCAAGGATATGTTGGCCTAACAATTTCGGTGGGGGCCCTTACTGCTGGACATAAAGTCATAGGGGTTGATCTCTCAGATTCTGTTATAGCAGGTCTAAGAGATGGGAAATCTCATATTGAAGGAATATCAGATGAGCAGATAAGCCAAGGCGTTACATCTGGGAATTTTGAACCAGTTAATTCTTATCACCTAGTTGAAGGATCAGATCTAGTAGTGATTGCTGTTCCAACCCCTTTAGATAGCTCGGGGGCCCCGGATTTATCCCTTCTTAATTCTGCCTCCACATCTCTAGGTACTGCGTTAAAGAAACCTACTTTAATTATCAATGAATCTACTTCATATCCTGGGACGCTTCGTGATCTGATAAAACCTCTAATTGATAAAGGCTCTGGGCTTAGCCATGAGTATGCAGTATCACCTGAGCGAGTAGATCCAGGAAATAAGAGATATGGCAGTAGGAACACTCCAAGAATTGTTGGTGGGTTAAGTGATCAAGCCCGTGATAAAGCTATTGCCTTTTATCGCACATTCTGCGATGAAGTTATTCCAGTTTCTTCAGCTGAAGTTGCTGAGGCGGCTAAGTTATTTGAAAATACCTTTAGATTTATCAATATTGGTCTAGTAAATGAATTTGCTCAGATTATGAGTGCGATGGCAATACCTGTTGATGAAGTATTAGAGGCTGCTGCAAGTAAGCCCTATGGCTTTATGCCATTTCATCCCAATATCGGTATTGGGGGCCACTGCATCCCTGTAGATCCGCTCTATCTCCAAGCAAAGGCAGAGCAGGCCGGTCAGATGAGTAAATATATAGCGCTTTCTGAGCAGATAAATCATGAGATGCCTAGGTATGTGGCAGAGCGCTTAGTAGCTCAATCTGGCGGAATTAAGGCCAAGAGAGTCTTAGTAGTGGGCATCGCTTACAAGGCAGATATTGCTGATACTAGGGAGAGTCCAGCCAAAGTATTTATTGATCACCTAAAAGAATTTGGCGCAGAGGTCTTCTGGCATGATCCGATTGTAAGTAGTTGGAATGCTCAGAGCTCAAGTGATATTTCAGATAAGTATGACTTAGCTGTGGTTTTAGTTGCCCACACAGGATTTTCTATGAAGGGTTGGGCTGGTGGACCGATCTTTACCGTTAGGGCAAATCCTAAGTTTCCTGATTGGGAGCCTTTAATAAGCCTTCGGCCAGATAAATAGAAGGCTTTTTTCATGCGCATACTTCACCTAATTGCTCGGATGAATGTAGGTGGTACTGCAACCTATCTAGCTAATCTGATCTCAGGGCTTGAGGATCTTGGGGTAGAGAATCTCTTAGTAATGGGAAATGTTCCAAAGGGCGAGGCAGAGGATCTAGTAGTTTCAAAACTGAGATATAGAAGAGTAGATAGTTTATCTAGGCAGCTAAATTTCTTTAAAGATATTAAGGCTCGCTCTGAGATAGAGGCAATAATAAAAGAATTTAAACCAGATCTAATCCATACCCATACCTTTAAGGCAGGGTTTCTTCTAAGGATAAGAAAGAGGCAGATCCCTCTGATCCATTCATTTCATGGCCATCATCTCTATGACCCAGAGTTTGGCCTCATTAAGCGAAGTATTTTAAATTTCATAGAGAGACTTCTTGCTCCAAGGGCTGAAAAGCTAATAACCATTGGCAAGAAGGTTGGAGATGAGCTACTTGCGACAGGAATTGGAAGAGCAGAGCAGTATCTCTCAATTGCTCCAGGGATCTCTCCTATTGCACTTGAAAGTGATAGTGAGATAAGAAAAAGATTTGGTCTTAGTCAAGATCAAGTATTAGTAATCTGGCTAGGAAGATTTACTCAAGTTAAGCGCCCGGATCGAGTGCTTGAGATTGCAAGGCTTGTTCCTAAAGCGCACTTTCTTATGGCAGGTGGCGGGGAATTGTTAGATCAGTTAAAGCAGGGCGCACCAGATAATTTAACTTTCATGGGATATCAAGATAAGAATCAGATGTGGTCAATTGCAGATATCGCTCTCTGCACCTCAGATAGCGAAGGAATGCCACTTGCGTTAATAGAAGCCCAGATGGCAGGGGTTCCAGTAGTTTCAACCGATGTCGGCTCTGTTGCTGAGATAGTAGAAGATGGAGTAACCGGGCGGCTAGCTCAAAAAAATAACGCTGACCTTGCAGCTAAAGTCATTGAAGTAATGGGCGAGATAGAAAAGAGCGATGAGTTATCTAAGGCTAGCCAGAAGCGGGCCACAAGAGAGTTCTCTACCGAGGTTATGGCTAAGGCCCACCACAATCTTTATCAGAGAGTTTTAGATAAGGTTACGCGATGAAGTTACTAGTTACTGGCGGGGCAGGATTTATCGGCTCGCATCTATCTGAGAGATTAATTGAGATGGGACATTCTGTAATTGCCCTAGATGATCTCTCCACTGGTACTTCAAGTAATATCGCCTTATTAGAGAAGAGTTCAAGCTTTGAATTTATCAAAGGCTCAATGCTTGATGAGCAGTTAGTAAATACTCTAATAGCAAGAGTTGATGGCTGTATTCATCTTGGAGCTGCACTTGGCGTCCAGCGAATCCTTGAAAAGCCATATCAATCACTAGTTGCCAATATCCATGGAAGCGAGATTGCTATTAAGGCAGCTGCCGAGCAGGGCAAGAGATTCTTCCTTGCCTCAACCTCAGAGCTCTATGGCAAAAATCCTAAACAGCCTTTAACTGAAGAGTCAGATCGCCTTCTTGGTTCACCACAGTTAATTAGATGGGCATACTCAGAGGCAAAGGCCCTTGATGAATCCTTAGCCCAGATGTTTATGGCAAGTCATGGTTTAAAGTTTGTCACCGGGCGCTTCTTTAATACTGTGGGGCCGCGCCAGAGTGGGGCCTATGGAATGGTCTTACCTAGATTTGTCGCCGCTGCTATGAAAAATGAGCCACTTTTAGTCTATGGAGATGGCTCACAATCTCGAGTCTTCTGCCATGTCTTAGATGCTATTGATGGAGTTCTCAAGATTTTCTTCGATGATAAGGCGCTAGGACATGCCTTTAATATCGGCGGGGAGGAGGAGGTTTCAATTAAGGAGCTAGCGATGCGAGTAATTTCAGTAACTAACTCTTCATCGAGTATTGAATTTCTTCCATACTCCAAGGCCTATCCAGAGGGTTTTGAAGAGACGATGCGGCGCGTGCCAGATACCAGTAAGTTGCGGAAGATGAGTGGATGGAAGCCAGAATATAGTCTTGATGGAATCATAAGTGATATTGAAAAATATCTTCGCGCCAATTCTTAAGCCAGGGGCTTATCTAACCCTTGCTCTAACTCTTCTCCTCTCGCTATTTAGTAGCGCCCCTGCTTACGCAGTTGATGAACGAGTTATTGATATCGTCTCAGTATCTTGGCGGGGCTCTCCAGCTCCAGCTGGAAGTGTTGATGATGCACAGATGGAGATAGAGAAGAAGGTGGGACCACTCTGGAGGCAATTGACCACCATCTCTGGAGATCCTGAAGATAAGAGAATTTCATTTGATTTTGGCAGATCTCTCCAAGAGCCAATTCAACTCAGCTTTACTATGCCTTGTGATAATAATTTTAATACTTGGACAAGTTCTGTAAGAGTTGAAACATATAAACGGCTAGGAATTACAGATTGGCAATCTCGCTATCTTCTTATTCTTGCTCCCGATGCTGGATGTATCTGGTCTGGAAGAGCTTTACTTGGCGATGCCAAGAGGCCAGGAGGCTCTCTAGTTCTTCATAACTCGATAAGTGGATTTGTGGTGGCACATGAATTAGGCCATGGCCTAGGTCTTGGCCACTCTAATCTGATTCGCTGTAATAACGCAGCCCAAGATGGTCCATGGAGTAGCTGTAAAGCCATTGAATATGGGGGAAGTATTGATCTAATGGGCAATGTTGATCTCTCAACGCCCCTTTCTACTTACCATCAATGGCGGATGGGGCTCTTAAAACCAAGTGATATTAAACAATCTTGGCGTAGTGAGAGTATTGAGATAAATGCTGTTGATGTTTATGGAAAACCTCGAGCAATATTTCTGCGAGATGGAAAAGCAACATATTGGGTGGAGTATCGCAAGGCTAGCTCTAGCTATAAGGCGGGGTTAGTTATCTATCGCACCGATCCACCACCAAATTCTTCGATCGTCTCTCCTAACGCTTTTGACTCACAGCGAGATGTCACAGAGGAGATAGGCACTGATATCTGGATGCTTAACCTCGATAACTTTACTTACGCCAACTCGACCTCAACTACTGGCTCAATGACCCTAATTCCAGGAAAGAGCTTCTCGCTATTTAGTGGAAATGTGGGAGTAAGTATCTCTGGTATCTCTGAGACCTCTGCAACGGTACTTATCACTAGAAAAGAATCCACTGAGTTAAGAAAGCCGCTACTGACCTCGCCAACTAGTTGGCGATCTCCAGATGCTGCAATCCTGGATACTTCTTACACCGAATCAGTTAACGATATAGCCGATTTTGAAGCAAAGATTGATGGAGTAGTTACCAGCCTAACCTCATCAAAAATATCTGATTGGAGGCCAACTTATCTAAACCCCTTTACCGCTCCAGAGGTTCTGCGTCTAAAGGATCTTCCAGAGGGCCAGTATCAACTCTCTATAAGGGTCAGAAATCTCTCTGGGTTATGGAGCCCATGGTCAGATCCAGTGAGTGCAAATATTGATCGAGGGCTTCCTATAGTAGGCAGTGAGTATGGAATTTCTAGAGTCCAATCAGGCAGAGTATTTGTTGAGTTAAGCGGCATTAGTGATAAGGGATCTGGGTTATGTTCCAGTGAGTTGGTAAATCTTGAAGGTTGGATTATGGCAAGGAGCCTATTAAAGAGTAAGCCAGAGTTCTCATTCATTGAGAATGAAATTAAATCGACCCGTTTGCAAGTCTTTGATTGTCTGGGAAATGGGCGTTCTGCATCTATATCGGCAAATACTTTATTTACTCCAGCTCTAGAGATGCGTCGAAGTGGTAAGTGGAGTAGCGCTGGATCTAAATTTCCTGTTGGCGCTATGAAATGTGTCGGGAAGTGCACCGCTTATGGAATTTCAAGTGGAGTAGCTGGAGTAAGCCTAGGTTCTGGAAGCGCTGACTTCTCTCTAGCTGGATCACCTGCAAGAAGTGTTAGGGCATCAAAGAGCGGTGATAGTTATGGCGTTGCTAATATATTGGTAGGACCTCGAAATAGGAGCGTTAGAGTCTCAGGTAGTAATTTCGTATTACTTGGTCTGGCAAGCGCTACGGTAAAAATTTCTGATGTGGCTGATGCTCAAATCTTTGCTACTGAGCTCGATCCCTCAATAGATGACCCGATCCAGAAGAACTTAAATCGCTATGGTTTTAGAGCCTCAGATTTCTCCTCGGAGTGGTCGATCTTTCCTATGGGTAGAGGGACAACTCTGGAAGACCCAACCCTAGATTTGTGTAGCGCTCAGTTTGATTCAGAACTTCTCCGGAAAGAGCGACGTCAAGTAATCGCAAATAGACAGGGCAATCCATACCTATTTCTCTCTACCGAGAGCGTCCGATATCAGAGCAATAACGCAGCAGAGCAGGCTCTAAAGGAGGTGAAGTTAAGTTATGCCAACTGCATTAAAAACACAGGCGGTACTGAGCGAGATGGCACCTTCACTAAGTATGAATTTTTGGAGCTACCTAAACTTCCCAATAATTTAATCCCTGCCACAAATAGAGTTATCGTCCATGCCAAAATAGGAGAGGGTGAATCAATACGTTATCTATTTGGTGCTTATCAATATAGCGGCGATATGTTTACTGGACTCTATGTTGTACGAGGATCTGATAGTCCATTTACTCAAGGTGAGATCACTCGTTGGCTTGAGGTAGCCGTTGTTATGGCAGAGCGTCTAAAGATCTCTAGTGGGGCTTAAAGACAATCGTTCGATAGCTCCAGAATCTAAATATTGTTCCAAGGCCAACACCAATTACATTTGCTGAGATGTTGTCAGCAAGGGCCGAATCCAGATTTAAAACATATCTGGAGATTGCAAGACAGATAACTCCGAAGGTAAGAGTGATTCCATTTATGATAAAAAATAGGGTTACTTCGCGTCTTGCCCCGCTTCGCTTTCTGTCTTTCCAAGTCCAATGTCTATTACCAATGTAGGCAACAAGGATCGAGGCCACTCCTGAAAGAATTGATCCAGTTAAAGGTTTATCCTTAAAGGGAGCGTTTTGGGTATGAACCAGTAGATTAAAGCCGCCAACCCCCACGACATAGCCAAGTGCTCCAACGCTAAAGAACTTGCCAAACTCTCTTCGAAGATTGAAAATCTTACTTAGCACCGCCCAAGGCTAATCCATGTCGAGTAGAGATTCTTAGGTAATTCTCTGCGGCAACTAACTTAATTCGCAATTCCCCGGATTTGTAGCTTTGCCCAAAACTTTTGACCTGGCCTGTGGACGATCGGGAGTATATGTCGCCGTTCTAGCCCAGAATGGGAGGGGAATTACGCTTTAAAAGAGTAGATCGGAGAAGTGCGTGAGAGTAATTGAACTAGTACCTAAGTGGTACCATTTGTTTATGGCGATGAATTTAAGGCTCTCTCCAGAGCAAGCTAAGGCACTGAAGAGGGCAGCGGCTGAAGATGGAATTTCGATGCAAGAGGCGGCTCTTCGAGCAATCGATGCATACACCTCAAGGCGTCGAAATAAACTATTGAAGGGCATTGAAAAGGTTAAAACTCAAGACGCTGAACTCCTTCAGCGTCTTGCTAAGTGAGTAAGGAAATCCAATATCTCAGCCTTGAGGAAGTAATTGAGATTGGCGAAGCGCTAATTCCAGACTTTCGCATCAGAGATATTGGATTACTTGAATCTGCAGTTCATAGACCCTCAACATCTATCTATGGGCAAGAGGCTTATGAGTCATTTTCCGAAAAAGTTGCAGCTCTTATGCATTCACTAGCATCTAATCACGCTTTAATTGATGGCAATAAGAGATTAACCTGGGCATCAGGAAGACTATTTGCAATTATCAATGATAAAGATTTCAAAGTTGGAGTCGATGAAGCAGAGGAAGCAATAGTCAGCCTTGCAAGTGGGCAACTTGATGCGAAATCCTTGGCACCAATAATTAAGGAGTGGTTAAAGAAGTGAGGCAAGTTCTGGTCGTCGGTGAAGCCTTAATGGATCTAATTCCAATTGCCGGGGGAACAATTTCAGAGATGGTTGGAGGGGGTCCCTGCAATAGCGCAAAAGCCTTAGCTCGCCTTGGTTTTTCAACTACTTTTATTGGTGGTATTTCAAGTGATAGATATGGCGAGGCGATAGAGAAGGAGCTATTAGATAGCGGGGTTATCCTTGATTTTGTGCATCGCTCAGATCTTCCAACCGCACTTGCCATAGCAACAATTAATGAAGCAGGCCTTGCTAGCTATGAATTCAAGTTAGATTCAACTGTTAGTTTTAACTTCCACTCCTCATGGCTTCCTAAAGAGGATCCCGAAGTTATTCATATTGGCTCAGTTGCCACTCTTTTGGAGCCTGGTGCTTCAGAGCTATATAAGTGGCTTTCAGATAAGAGCGCAACGGTAGTTTTTGATCCCAATGTCAGACCTTCAATTCAAAGTGATAAAAAAATCTATCGAAATAGCGTTGAGAGATGGATAGATCTAGCAAAGATTGTGAAGCTAAGTGAAGATGATTTCTCTTGGCTCTATGAATCAACAGAGAGTGAAGTGATTACTAACTGGCTCTCAAGAGGTACCGAAATAGTGGTAGTTACTAGAGCTGAGAGGGGCTTATCTGCTTTTACTAAAGAGGGAAGAATCGATTGCCCCGCAGCTAAAGTTAAATTGGTAGATAGCGTTGGGGCGGGCGACACAATTGGTGCTGTAATTGTTGAAGGTCTTCTTAAACACGGTTTAGGTGGGCTAAAGCCAGATGTTTTGAAACAAGTTCTAGAAAGGGCTGCAAAAGCTGCTGGAATTACCTGTTCTAGAGCCGGTGCTAATCCTCCCTGGAAAGAAGAGTTAGATTTAGCGCTATGAGCCTTCTTCACGCTATTGATGGCGGCGAGATCTCACTTGAGATTGATGTTGATCAAGGGGGAAGGATCTCATCCTTAAGATTTAGAGATATTGAATGTGTGCTCCCATTTAGAGGGCAGGTGCTTACCTGGGGTTGGTATCCCATGGCTCCCTGGGCAGGAAGAATTAAAGATGGTCTAATTAAAAATAGTAAGGGAGAAGAATTTCAGCTACCAACAAATCTTGCCTCACCTGATGCGATTCATGGCTTTGCCCCTACCTCTTCTTGGCAGGAGATAGGAAATGGTTGTTTTGCACTTGATCTTGCCGAACCATATCTTGGAGCAAGAGTTGAGCAGAGATTTGAACTTCTTGATAACGCTCTGCGTTGGTCTTTAGAGTATGAAGCAGGGCAAAGTGATCTGCCATTTTGGATGGGGCTTCATCCCTGGTTTCCAAGAGAGTTTGATAGAGGCGGGGCTGCTGAGATTAATTTTCACCCCGGAAAAATGTTTGAACGCGGCAGTGATTACATGCCAACTGGAAAGTTAATAAACCCAACGCCTCCCCCTTGGGATGATGCCTTTACTCAAGTGCGAGGAGTACCAACAGTTTCTTGGGAAGATGTATTGCAGATAAAGATTGAATCAGATGCGCCTTATTGGGTGGTCTATGACCAAGATCCTGAAGGGGTCTGTATTGAGCCGCAGAGCGCTCCTCCTGATGCTGCAAATCTTGGGATAGCTAGCGATACCTATCTAGAAGCGCTCTTTGTGTTTGAAGAGATTTGATAGGTTTGAAAAGTGATTAATAGAGAGCACTTAAAGAATTTACATAGTAAGGAGATGGAGCGCTTTCTCTCCCGCACTCCAAAAAGCGCTGCCCTCTTTGAAAGAGCTAAAGAGGTTATGCCAGGTGGGGTTCCTATGTCTTGGATGTCTAAATGGCCCGGTAAATACCCGCTCTTTGTTGAATCAGCACAGGGCGCTCACTTCATTGATGTTGATGGCAATGAATATATAGACCTCTGCCTTGGTGATACTGGATCTATGACGGGCCATAGCCCAAAGCCAACAGTTGATGCTATTTCAAGCCAGCTTTCAAAGGGCATGACTGCGATGCTTCCAACAGATGATGCGGTAGCAGTATCTAAAGAGCTTGCTAGAAGATTTCATCTACCGCTCTGGCAATTTACTGTCTCTGCAACCGATGCCAATCGCCATGTAATTCGCTATGCCAGATTCATTACTGGCAAGCAAAAGATTATTGTCATAGATCGCTGCTATCACGGATCTGTTGATGAGAGCTTTGCAACTCTTGATAGCTCTGGAGCCACGATATCTCGAGAGGGAAATATCGGCGCTCCAGTGCCACTTGATCTAACAACTAGAGTTGTGGAATTTAATGATTTAAGTGGAATGGAAGAGGCTCTAAAGTTTGGTGATGTTGCAGCTATTTTAATGGAGCCGGCAATGACAAATGTGGGAATAGTTCTTCCAGAGGAGGGCTATCTCGCAGCAGTTGGTCAGTTAGCGAAGAAATATGGCGCGTTATGGATTATTGATGAGACTCATACCATCTCTGTTGGCCCCGGGGGAATGAGCGCGCAACTTGGTCTAAAGCCAGACTTTTTAACTATTGGAAAAGCAATCGGAGGTGGAATTCCCACTGGCACATTTGGAATGACAGAGGAGATAGCTACTTTGATTGCGAGAAAAACTGAGCGTGAAGTAATTGATACCGGAGGAATTGGCGGCACTCTTGCAGGAAATGCCTTATCTCTTGCTGCAATGAAGGCAACGCTTACTCAAGTATTAACGGATGAGAACTTTATAAAGATGATTGAGCTTGGAAACCTCTGGTGTGATGGAGTTGAAGCAGCGATAAATGAATTTAACCTACCCTGGCACGTTAATCGCCTTGGAGCTCGCGGTGAGTATCTCTTTCAGAAATGCGCTCCAAAAACCGGAGGCGAGGCGGCAAGAGCTGGTGATTTTGAGCTAGAGCAATATATTCATCTGCGCCTGCTTAATGATGGAATCCTTCTTACTCCATTTCACAATATGGCTCTTATGTCGCCGGATACGACCGAGGCTGATGTTGCTTGGCATACCGCTGCCTTTAGAGCGATGTGCAAGGAGCTAGTTGGCCAATAGTCTTTAGGTTATGAGTTCACTCAAGAGGTTTGGGGCCGCCTTAATCATGGTCTTTACCCTCTTTGCCCCAACGCCAGCCAGCGCGCATCCGGAGTTAGTTCTCTATATTGATACCGCAGCAAGCATCCGCAACCAAGGCCAGCGGTTATTTCTTGATTACTACATAGCAAAGAGCCAGCAATATTCGTTCTCAGAGATAGCTCTATTCAATGGTGATCTCATTTCTTATGCAGATAGAGAGTGCTTGAGCGCAGGTCAGAATCTAAAATTGCTAACTGGTGATTTTGATGTGCCACTGCAACTACGTTCATCTATTGCCCTTGAGAATGTGGCTCAGACTGGGGCTGGTGTATGGATCTGGTGCCAGTTTGGAACCCAGGTACGTTTCTACGATCTTGTTGAGTTCTCTTGGCAAGACCTTAACTATCCAGCAATCGAAGGACACCGAGAATTTAACTTAGGTGAGGCAACTTCGCCATCAAGAGATCTAACTGATTACAGCGCGGTTCCATCTCTATTGACTCAACTAGAGGCGCAGTTCACTATTGAATTTCCAGCAGTAGTAGAGGTTGAGGATGTATCTGAAGAGGAAGTTAAAGAAGAGAGTAGTTCGGCCATTGAGAGCGAAGTAGTAGAAGAGGTAGAGCAGCAATTAGTCGAGAGTGAGAGAAAAAAAGAATTCATCGAATCAAACAGCGGTGAATCACGTTCTTGGATAACTCAGTTATCAGATAGATATTTCAGAAGTCTGGATCCAACACCTGTAATTGTGTTAATTGGATCATTCCTGGCCTTCATCTTGGGGGCATTTCATTCACTTGCCCCAGGCCATGGAAAGTCGATCATGGCAGTTCTAGCCTTGGCAGAACATGGGCGGCGCAGTGAGATTTACCGTCTAGGTGTAACGATGGGCGCTACTCACACCGTGGGCGTTTTTATCTTGGGAAGTCTTTTTATCTTTGGTTCTAACTTGGTTCCACAAGCAATAATTCCAATTCTTGGAATCATCTCTGGCACGCTAATTATCGCAATTGGAACCTTTTATCTGGCTAAATTCATAAGGCATGCGCGAGAACATCGCCATGGACACCAGCATCATCATCGCCATGATGATGCAGTAAGTGGTGGGCGCATCGCATTACTTGGAGTAGTTGGCGGCATGGTTCCAACTCCTACAGCGCTCACCGTTCTAGTGGGAACAGCTGCACTGGGATCTGCTTGGTACGGAGTATTGCTAGTTGCTTGTTATGGAGTCGGAATGACTTTGGTGCTGATCTTTGCAGGGCGATTAATCGAGAGTCTCTATCGATATGGCGAAAGCGTTATCGATTCACGCAGCGCAGCGCGCACTCTGGTTGAAGCAGCGCCGGCAATAGCGGCGATAATTCAAGTCATTGCTGGTCTATTCCTTGTAATCATCTCCTATGGCGCGCTAATGTAAGACATGAAGCAAAAGCTGAGGCTTCTAGTCCCAGTAATTGCGCTAGTTCTTTTTCCACTTGTTAGCGCTGAAGCTGTGGTTAAAGCTGGTGCGAGTTGTAAGAAGTCAGGCGAAGTAGTTGTTGTAAAAGGTTCACAATTTAAGTGTGTGAAAAAGGGCAAGAAATTAATCTGGAGTAAATCTAAAGGGCGCGCGCAAGCAACTCCAACTCCAACTCCAACTCCAACCCCAACTCCAACCCCAACTCCAACCCCAACTCCAACCCCAACTCCAACCCCAACTCCAACCCCAACAAAGTTAATTTCTGCAAATGCTTTGGTAGTTCAATCTCTCTTCGATGAAGTGTGGAAGCAAGATGTAAAGAGCAAAGCAAAGTACGAGATATTCATTGATCCGTCGCGTCCCAATTCTAAGTGGGCACAGGAACATGTTGCTTTTATTGAAACAACTCTCGAATTGCTGGCAAAAATGGGTTATGACCTTAAGACCAGTTCCAAAATCTATATCGGATGGGATTGGAAGTGGATGCAACAATTTATGCCACGAAATAGTTGGTGTTATGAGGGCTCCTGGGCAGGTGGAGGTTATTGCGGAGAAGGAATAAATTTCGTCAACTTGCAGCACACTGGCAATTGGCTCAGGACAGGTGGACAAGAGATTGACTGGCCATCCCCAGAAGTAAGAATGGCAGCAACCACCATACTTCCACACGAGTTAGGTCATCAAGCTCAAGGTGAACTTTCTGAACTGACTCCGGGAAGAAACATTGCAATCTATCCCGCGTGGTTGCGTGAGGGTGGCATGAATCTCTTGAAAACAGTTGTTTATGCCCGAATCAACAAAATGTCATACGTCGATGCGCGCGAACTGTTCTTCAAACAGACAGATAAGGGATGTGCTGAGGTGCCTTTGATGGAGATGTTAATGTCCGGAAATCACCCCAAAAACTGTAATTACACCGGAGGATTTGTTGCTTCGGAGGCTTTAATAGCTCGCGACAAGAGCACTTCGGCTTTGTTTCGTTTTGGTGCGAGCAAAATCGCGCAGTTTGGCCCCAAGTTTGATCAGGAGAGACAAGGTATCTCCAACGAGACTTATAGAAGCATCATGAAAGAGATATACAACATTGATATTGATGAATGGCATCCCATAGTGGAAGCAGAGATGAGAATCTGGACACCTTAGTTAGTAAGTAACTCTAATTCTGCATCATCTAGATGCAGAATTGGCATAATCTCTTTAATCTGCTCTAACTTCGTGGCTGATGCAATGGGCGCTGAAACTGTTTTCTGCTGGCGAAGCCAGGCAAGTGCAACTGCAGAAACAGAAATACTGTGTTCGTTTGCGATTTGATCTAGCTTCTCCAACATCTTCCAGCCGCGCTCATTCGCGTATGAATTTCCAACACCGCTTGCGCGGACTGATTCCACGCTAGCTCCAGGGCGATATTTTCCGGTGAGGAATCCTCGAGCCAACCCATAAAAAGGAATTTCTGAGAGTCCATTCTTTTCGACCGTATCACGAAGACTTGTTTCGTAATCGCGATCCATCAAGTTGTATTGATCCTGTGATGCGATATAGGAGGCAAGGTTTAGCTTTTTTGAAATATCAAGAGATTCTTGCAGCCTCTCTGGGGTGAAATTGGAAGCAGCGATATATCTAACTTTTCCTGCCTTAATCAGTGAGTCATATGCTCCAAGGCTCTGCTCTATTGGAGTATCTAGATCATCTTGATGGGAGTAGTAGATATCGATGTAATCACTTCCAAGGCGCTTTAGTGAATCTTCGCAGGCAGAGATAACGTTTGAGGGGCTAAGTCCTGGCTTGGTATCAAGCTTTCCAACCTTTGTAGCAATAATCATCTGCGCTCTATTGCCTCTTTTTTTCATCCAATTACCGATGATGGTCTCTGATTCTCCGCCAATGTGGCCTGGGGCCCATTGGGAGTACATATCGGCGGTATCGATAAAGTTTCCACCGTTATCGGCATAGAAACTTAATACTGCTTCAGAGTTCTCTTTGTCGGCGCTATAGCCAAAGACATTGCCACCTAGGCAGAGTGGATAGACAGTTAGATCAGTATTAGCAAGATTAATCATTGGCTAGATCTGCAAGCTGGTTATCTTTTGGCGAGAGATTAAAGCGATATCCCACATTTCTAACAGTTCCAATAATTGCTTCAAACTCTGTTCCAAGCTTTGATCTAAGGCGCCTGATATGAACATCAACAGTTCGAGTCCCGCCAAAGTAGTCATAGCCCCAGATCTCTTGGAGTAGTTGAGATCTAGTAAATACTCGCCCTGGATGCTGGGCAAGGTATTTTAGAAGTTCAAATTCTTTATAGGTTAAATCAAGCGCGCGCCCTCTAATCTTTGCGGTATAGCTCCTCTCATCAATTATTACATCGCCGCTCTTTATTTCACCTGATGTTGGATCTGCTTGGATTCTAAGTGCTTCAAGTTTTCCAATTGCTACTCTGATTCTGGCATCAACCTCTGCTGGCCCTGCGCTATCAAGGATGACATCATCAAATCCCCAATCAGCGCTCGTTGCCGAGAGGCCGCCTTCAGTAGTTATCAAAATCATTGGGCAGCCAACTCCAGTTGTCATTATTAATTTAGTGAGTGATTTAGCAGCGCTTAGATCTCTTCTTGCATCAATAAATAAAAGATCAACCTCTGGGATATCTACCAATACTGAAGCTACTGCTGGCAGAATTTTTACGTTATGTTGCAGAAGGCTCAAAGCAGGCAGAACTTCAGCGCTAGCTCCAGTGCTATTGGTTAAAAGTAGAAGGCGAGCCATAAGAGTGGAAGAATACGCCTGTGGAAATTACCTAGCAATTGCGCTAATTCTCGCCCTAGATCTAAGAGCCTAGAAAATTCCTATAACCTGCCAAACCTCTAGAATGG
>Ga0164292_10002586_pt1 | contig 14786 bp, 7 predicted proteins | sample GEODES117metaG_FD_111486 | JGI IMG/M metagenome (GOLD analysis project Ga0164292, IMG submission 111486) | Eutrophic lake water microbial communities from Lake Mendota, Wisconsin, USA - GEODES117 metaG | ecosystem: Environmental > Aquatic > Freshwater > Lake | place: USA: Lake Mendota, Wisconsin... | reverse complement strand
GACTTCGCCAAGAATCTGCGTCATGGCTACTATGCCTGCATCAGCTACATGGATGCTCAGGTCGGGAAGGTGCTTGACGCGCTCGAAAAGGAAGGTCTCGCCGACAATACCATCATTGTCCTCTGGGGTGATCACGGCTGGCAACTCGGTGATCACGGCCTGTGGCACAAGCACACCAACTTCGAACTCGCCACCCGTGCGCCGTTGCTCATAAGCGTTCCAGGTTCGAAGACCGCCGGTCAAAAGTGCTCCGCGACCGTCGAGTTTGTCGATGTGTATCCCACTCTCGCGGAGCTGTGTGGCCTCCCGAATCCCACCGGTCTCTCGGGCCGCAGCTTGAAGGCCTTCATCAACAATCCATCGGCACCGTCCACCAAAGTCGCCATCAGCCAATACCCGAAAAAAGCCCCGGAAGGCCAAGTCATGGGCTACAGCATTCGCAACGACCGCTACCGCGCCACCTTCTACCGCCTACGCAACGGCTCCCAAGTCGTCGGCACCGAGCTTTACGATGAACAAAACGACCCCAACGAAACAGTCAGCCTCGCCAACAAACCCGAGCACAAAGACCTGCTCGAAACCCTCGCCAAACACCTCCCGCCCGTCGGCTCCGATGCCAAACCCGAAGGTTCGGAACCCGTGAAGAGCAAAAAGAAAAACAAGGACAGGCCCGAGGCTCCCACCACAACCGCCGGGACTGAAGATCGCGGTGCCCGCTTCGACAAACTCGACAAGGACAAGCTCGGCAAAATCACCCGTGACTACTACACCACCCACCAATCCGATGCCGCCGCTGCAGCCGAACGCTTCACGAATTGGGATACCGACAAAGACGGCTCCCTCTCGCGCGATGAATACATAAAGCAAGGGAAGTGACAACGAGGGTTAGCACGTGAAGCTTCGATGGGACTTTGAATGGCGTTTCGCAATGGCGAACCGGTGCGGGTTACGATCTCAGCACTACTTTTCGCCTCCTTTCTTCCCACCCTTGCCTCCGCCCTTCCTTGCAGGCTCCTTGGAGGAATCGTAGTTGGGATTCGGTTTGGGCATCGCAGCCCCCACTTCACGCAAATAGTCCGCAAGCTGTTTGGCAAGGCTTGTCGCCAGCTCCGGCTTGGCTTCAGCGAGGTTCCGACTCTCGCCGATGTCGGCTTGGAGATCGAAGAGCTGGTTTTGACCGGTTTCGTAGAAGTGAATAAGCTTCATGTTTCCACTGAAAATCGCAGAGTGCGGTGAGTCGCCCTGATAGTGCGGAAAATGAAACACCAACTCCTCGCGGGGCCGTCTCACAGGATCGGATGAGCCACTGAGCAAAGGCGTGATGTCGCCGCCGTCGAGTTGCGTTGGCAGCGCTTCCTTCACACCCGCCCAACGGCAAAACGTCGGGAAAAAGTCGTAACCGACAACTCGCTGATGGCACCACGAGTTCGCTGCGATGCCAGGCCCACGAATGATCAAGGGCACACGAATACCGCCCTCCCAGACATCGCCCTTGCCACCATTCAACGTGCGACGATTCGACCCCCCGTTGTCGGACATGTAAATAACGATCGTGTTCTTCGAAAGGCCCATCGCATCCAGCTTCGACATCAACTCGCCCACCCCTCGGTCAAGGTCTTCCGCAATGGCCGCACGGCCAACTTCCTTGTCATATCGGCCTGACGTCAGCTTCCGATACTTCTCCACCAACGCGGGCGTCGCATTCTCGGGATAATGCAGCGCGTTGTAGCTCATCTGAATAAAAAAAGGCTTCCCAGCCGCCTGACTTCTCTTCATGAAATCCACCGCTCTAGACCCCATCCCAAAGATGTCCACCGGGTTTGGAGGCAGATGCGGCGCAGCGTCCTGATTGCCTGTTGCTCCATCGCTTTCATCATAACTATGCGCCTCCGGCCCACCTCCCTCCAAATGCCATTTGCCATAGTGAGCCGTCGCGTAGCCGGCCGACTTCAGCACCTGCCCGATCGTCACCTCGTCATCGCGAATGCTCTTCCGATTGTCACCTTCGATCAACCGATGCCCCATCTCAGCCGGAGCCGCCTTCGTCCACCCCAGCGCCGCCGGATTCCGACCCGTTTGCAGGCTGATGCGAGTCGGCGAGCACACCGGCGCGGGCGCATACGCCGCACTGAATCGCATGCCCTGCTCTGCCAGCCGGGCAATGTTCGGCGTTTGCACGATACGGTTTTTAGAGTCCGGCATGTCCGAATGCATTTGGCAAGACAGCCCGCTCCAAGCCTGATCGTCCGAGAGCATGAAAAGAATGTTCGGCGGCGCAGCAGCGAAAGCGCTAGAAGGCGCAAGAAGGCAAAGAAGAAATCTCATGAGACAAGGAACCTCCCCTCTGTCAGTAGCACTTCAGCAACGGAGGGAAAGATTGTCAAGATTCGGTCAGCGAAGATCCCGAAGTCCAGGCTCCGTCTGGGAGATCATGTTTTAAGCCCGCTCAATGTCCCGGTGCTGCTGGAAAACTTGTCGACCTCGATGCCAAGGCACTGGAGCATCGTAACGTAGAGATTGCAGAGCGGGGTGTTGTTCTTGGGGTCGAACGCGAGGTGCTGGCCGTGTTTGAAGCCGCCGCCGGCGAGGATCGTGGGCAGGTTGGTGGTGCCGTGGGTGGCGGCGTTGCCGAGGTTGCTGCCGTAAAGGAGCATGGTGCGGTCGAGGAGAGTGGCGCCTTGTTCTTTGACGCTTTTCAGGCCTGTGATCAGGGTCTTGAGTTCTTTGAGTTGAGCTTCCTCGATGGTGCGGAGCTGGGTGCGGGAGTCGCCTGCGCCGCCTTGGTGCGTGAGCGCGTGATGCGGAAGCGTGACGCCGGGTAGATCGACCTTGGGATTGAAGCCCTGGCTGATGAGGACGCTGATCAAGCGTGTGCTGTCAGTCTCCAACGCGAGGCGGACGACTTCAAACATGGCTCGCGTGCGTGGGATCAAGGCATCGGGCTCCAGATGATCGGCGGGGGCCTTGGTGGACACTTGGGGCTTCGGTTGGGTTTCCCAGGCTTCGGATTGGGCGAGGCGCTTCTCGAAGTCACGCACGGCGGTGAAGTATTGATCGAGGCGTTCTTTGTCGCGTGGTCCAAGGTCACGTTGCAGCGAGCGTGTGCGGTCGGCGACGGCGTCCATCAGGCTGCGGCCTTCCCTGAGGCGCTGAATCTGGGCTTCGATTTCGGCTTTGCTGCCTTGGAAGAAAAGACGATCAAAGAGCTTCGAGGCGCGATTTTCGCCGGGGATCTGCACACCGTCGGAGGTCCAGGAAAGGGAGGTGTTCGCGGGGCCGACGACGAGGGTGAGGCTCGGGAAGCGAGTGAGATGGCCGATCTGCTGTGCGGCGAGTTGATCGAGCGAGATCGTGTTGCGAAAGCCGCCGCGAGTGGGATGCGGTGCGGCGGTGAGGAAGCATTTATCGGCGGCGTGAGCACCATCCACCTCGGGATGCGAGACGCCGGAGAAGACGGTGAAGTCGCTGCGATGGTCCTTCAGTAGATTGAGGTAGGGCGAGAGCGTGTAGTCCTTCCCGGTTCCCTTCGGAAAGAACATGTCCGGCATCATTCCGAGGTCGGTGCAGACCGCGACCATGCGGCGTGGTTTCGCATCGCTGCCTTTGGCAAAGGCGGGTGTCATTGCCTCGAGCATCGGCAGGGAAAGACTGACGCCTGCGGCTCGCAGGAAGTGACGCCGTGAGAGCCGTGGTTGAGTGGAAACGTGGATGGGCTTCATGGCAGTCATTTGTTTCGGAACAGCGGACTCTGCACGATCTCGTGAATCATCGAGCGCACGCCGTAGCCTTTTGATTTCAGACGCGACATCATCTCATCGAGCTTCGAACTGTCCGCGAAGCCGACATCGGCACCGGTGGCGTAGATCACGAGCTGGCGGAGGAGGTTGCGGGCGATGGCTTCTTCATCCTTCAGCAACAGGACTCGGAAGTCGTCGATTTTGGCAAACTTGGCTCCGTCCTTCGTTTCGGAGGCGGACTCGACGGGCAGCGCGATTTCGTATTCGAGCGCTTGGCCGTCTTTGCTGCCAGTTGCTGGATCACCTTTGTCGATAGCGCGGTATCGCTCACGCCAGCCGCCCATGACATCGAAGTTCTCGAAGGCGAAGCCCGGTGGGTCGATCAGTTTGTGACAGGCGGCGCAGCTTTCCATTTCACGATGCTTGGTGAGTTGCTCGCGCACAGTCGTCACGCCGCTGAGGTCCGGCTCGATGGCGGGAACACTCGGCGGCGGAGGTGGCGGTGGTGTGCCGAGGATGTGCGTGAGCAGCCAGGTGCCGCGAGTCACGGGCGAGGTCGTGGTGCCATTGGCCGTGACCTTGAGCACGCTGGCCTGCGTGATGAAACCGCCGCGATGGGAAGCCTGCTGCAGCTTCACGGGCGCAATCTCATAGCCCGCAGCACCCGGCACGCCGTAGAGTTTCGCGAGTGGCAGATTCAGCATGGAAAAGTCAGACGCCACGACATGCCGCGCACCCAGATCGCGCCGCAGCATCTCGGCGAAATAACGGCGCGTTTCCTTCACCATCGACTCCAGCAGCAGTTGGCTGAACTCCGGGTAAAGCTTCTCATCCGGCTCGGTCAGGGTGATGTCCTTCAAGCGCAGCCAGTAGTCGAGAAAGTGCTCATGAAAGCGATGGGAACGCGGATCATTGATGAGCCGCTCGGTTTGCTGACGCAGCGTCTCGGCATCGTGCAGCTTGTTTTGATCCGCCAGAGCACGCAGCTCGTCATCGGGGCCGCTGTTGATGAGAAAACGTGACAACCGACCTGCCAGCGCACGATCATTCAGCACGCCTACCTCCTCCCGCAAGGTGAGGAAATCCGGCGAGCACAATAGCGCACGATAGCCATCGAGCATGGCCTCGACGAAGTCACCACCGCGCTGCAACTGCGAGCGCACCGCCGCCATGGCGGGTGCGAGATCAGCACCTTGCTGGCAGGCGCCATCCGCAAAGCGCTGCAACAACCGCCGCGCCTGAGCTTCCGGCTGCGGCACGGCTAGCGTGTAGTCACGCGGCGTGTTTGGCACCGGTCCGTCCTGTGGAAAGGCGCGTGTATTCAAAATGTTCTGCGAGTCCGGCGGCAGTGGCTTCACGAGCTTTTCCGTCCATGACAAATCCTTCGGACGTTTGCGTGGCTGAGCACGCAAACGCTCGGCGCGGGCTTTGACCATTTCCTCCGTATCCGGAAGACGGCTCATCTTTGCATCACCAAAGAGCACCTCATGGCTCGCCGGTGGCCATTGCTCGTGGATTGGACCCTCCATCTCGATCCACTCGAGTCCGACGCCATTGCCTTCAAAGCGAGACTCTCCCGTCTTCCGGCTCATCGCGATGCGGTTGAAGTTGTGATGCCACGCCGAGGCCACGCTAAAGCTGATGCGCTCACCGGCATTCAGCCAAACTTTCATCTCGCGAGTCGTCGGCGCATTGGCCTGGATTTCCAAGGTGCCGAGCAGCCCCGCATCCGTGTAAAGCGAGACCGCTTCCGGCTGCGTGCCCGGCTCCACGCGGCCAAAGTTCCACCGGATGCCATAGGCCCGCACGCGGAGGAAATGCCAGCCGGAGTAACGTGCCATCAGGCCATTGATCCGCTCCGAGCGGTTCATAAAGGTGCCCACCGCATCGAAGTGCGGCGGCGGATCGTGGACCCAGCCCGCCTGACGCTCCTTGAAGTTTCCCGGCTGCACTTTCCAGGTTGGATCGAGCTTGCCCTGAACCAGCGGCATCGCCTTTCGCTGTTGGATCTGCACCATGAGCAGATTCATCTCACGCGAGAGCACACGCACCTTCTCCCGAGGCGGTGCCTCGAAGCTCGGAGCCATCGCCGCACGCAGCGCCACATCCACCGCCTCCATGAAGCGACCCACCTGCACATGGGAAAAATCCAACGCCACGGATGCCTTCGCAAAACCAAAGGCCTCGCCATCAGCGGGCAAAACATCCTTCACCGCGAGAGCCGGAAGCTTCAGGAGATCGCGCAACGAGTTCTCATACTCCACCCGGTTCAACCGCCGCAGCTCCGTGCGCCCTTCCACCGCCTGCCGCTGAGAATCCGCCTCCACCAACTGCGATCGCAACCCGCCGAGGAAACCCTCCAGCTCACCCGCTTCAGGCCTTGCCTTCTTCGGTGGCGGCATCTCTCCCGCATTCACCCGGTCATGCACCCGAGCCCATTCGAGGAAGTTCAGCGGCTGCGTCAGGTCAAACGTCAGCGCAGTGAGATCCAGATCACCTTTCTGGACATCCGCGTCGTGGCACTCGACGCAGTGCTTTTCGAGAAAGGAACGACTTCCCTCAGCCGCATGAGCATCGAGCAGCAAAGTTTGAGTCAGGGAAAGCAGCGCTAGGAATGGGAGTCGCATCGTGGAACGGCTCACGCGAGGAGGTTGCCAATCGTCTTATCCGTCACGCCATTGAAGTTCTTCGCCTCGATGCCGAAGCTGTGGAGGAGGGTGAGATGGAGGTTGGCCAGGACGCTGTCCTGTGGGGCGGAAATGTGCTGGTGGGTCTTCAAACGGCCGCCGCCGCTGCCGAAGAGCGCGACGGGGACGTTCAACGGCTCGTGCGTGTTGCCGTCCTTCATGCCAGAGCCGTAGAGGACGATGCTGTTGTGCAGCAGCGAGGTGCCACCTTCGTCGATGGATTGCATTTTGCCGAGCAACCATGCGGCCTGCTCGCCGAACCAGCGGGTGATGCGGTTGTAGCCTTCGATCTTCTCCGGGTCGTTGCGGTGGTGGGAGAAGTCGTGGTGGTTGCGCTTCAGTTTTTTGTCCACGAAGTCATACACCACGCGGCTGATCTCGTGGCCCATGACGAGGGTGGCGACTCGTGTGCTGTCGGTTTGGAGGGCGAGAAGTTGGATTTCCATCATCAGGCGGATGTGCTCAGAGAAACTGGTCGGGATACCGGCCTGCTCGGGGCGCTGTGGCTCGACGGCGTGCGGAGGTGTCCACGGGCGCGGCTGGGGATGCGCGGCTTTGTCGAGCTTGGCTTCGAGGTCGGCGATGGAGTCGAGGTATTGATCGAGCTTCGCGTGGTCGTAGGTGCTGACGCGAGTGCGCAGGGACTTCGCCTGATCCCAGACCGCATCCACAATGCGGCGACGACGTGCCGCCGCGAGACGCCCGGCCTCGGTCTGGCCAAAGAAGACTTGGTCAAAGGCCTGTCGTGGACTGAGCTGCGGCTCGATCTTGCTCGTCGGGCTGCTCCAGGAGATGGAGTTGCCATAGCTCTTCGGCCGATTGCCGAAGCCACCCTGGCTCGGTGGCTCCAATGCGAGGTGAATCGAGGGAATGAAGGTATCGTTCTTCCAGCGCTGCGCGAGCATCTGATCCAGCGTGGTCGCGGCGGTGACGATGCCGTTTTTGTCCGGCCCGAAATCCACGCCGCTGAGAAAACCCGCCACTTGCCCAAGGTGGCCGGTGAGCGGATTGTTCAAGCCATCAAAGGTGACGGCGTGCTTCGCGAAGTCCTGCAATGGCTCCAGCGAGCCACCGAACTTCAGACCCGCAGGCGTTGATTGCGACTGCCACGCGGTCGGATAGACCCCGTTGGGGAAAAACATCGCGACGAAGCGCTGCGGAGGCTTTGCAGCAGCCAATGATGCTTTTGCCGACTCGGCGGCACCCGTAATGGATTCCATCCACGGCAGTGCGATGATGCCAGCGGTCGTGCGGAGGAAAGTGCGGCGATTGCTGAGGTTCGATTTCATGATTCAGTTCTTGGCGGAGTTGTTCTGGGTCTTGAACGGCGTGGACTGCACGAGGCGCTGAAGAAGCACGCGGGCTTTGTAGCCGTCGTTCTTCGTCTGCTGCATCAGCTCGAGCACGGTGGCTTCGTCGGTGAAGCGCAGCTCACGACCGAGGGCAAAGGTGAGCAGTCGGGTGATGACGTTGCGTGTGAGGTCATCGGCGCGGCGGTCGAGCACGTAGCGGCGGAACTCGGCGAGACCGTTCACGGCAGTGCCATCGTCGAGGACCGTCGCGGCGTTGATGGGTTTGCCTTTGTCCTTTTCCCTCCACGCGCCGCTGGGATCGTAGTGCTCCAGCACGAAGCCATAAGGATCAATCTTCGCGTGGCAGCCGGCGCAGGCGGGGTTGCTGCGGTGCTGCTCCAGTTCCTCACGGACGGTGCGGGCGGTGTTGTCGGTCTTCAATTCGGGAACAGATGGCGGTGCGGGCGGAAGATGCTTTCCCAGCAGCAGTTCGACGATCCACGCGCCGCGATTCACCGGGCTGGTGCGCTCGGCGGTGGACGTGCTGGCGAGCATCGCGCCCATGCCGAGCAGGCCGCCGCGCCGGTCGGAGGTGAGGTCCACACGGCGCAGGTCGTGACCGCTGACCGGCGGTAGCTCGTAATGGTCAGCGAGTCGCGCATTCACATAGGCATAACGGGCGTCCACGAGGTCGAGGAGGCTGCGGTTCTCGCGGAAGAGATCGCGCACAAAATGCGCAGGTTCCTTGCGCATGAGCGCCTTGAGGTCGGCGGGGAGTTTTTCCTGATTATCGAGGTTCGAGAGGTCGAGCCATTGCGTGGTGAAGGCATGGGCAAAGTCCTCGAAGCGTGCATCGGCGACCATGCGATCCACCTGGGCGGCGAGCACGGCGGGATCGGTGAGCTTTCCGGCGGCAGCGAGATCACGCAGTTCCGCATCGGGAATGGACATCCAGAGGAAATGCGAAAGACGACGAGCGATCTCCACCTGATCCACGGCAAATGACGCCGCCGTCGGACCCTCGGCATAGCGCAGTAGGAACGGCGGCGATACGAGCAGCCCGGCGATGGCATCTCGCAAGGCCTCGCGGCGTGAGTTCACCTCTGCGAAGGTCTGGCGATAAATGCCGAGCAAGGCAGTGCGTTCCTCCTCGCGGACAGGGCGCGAATAGGCCCGCAGGCCGAGTTCATCGAGCACACGCACGGCGTCGTCTTCGGACCGCAATCCTGCGAGCAGCCACTCGGGCGATGTCTCGTGGGCAGCGACCGAGTGGCTTTGCAGCGTGAGGCGATTGAGAGCGAGCTTGCCTGCTTTTTTGCGCACCCGCTCGGGATGCTTCTTCGCAAAGGCCTCGTTGTAGCGCTTGATGGTGGCAACATAGGCCTCGTGCGAAAATCCCAGCTCCTTCTTGATGCGCTGTTCCAGTTTCGTCTGCGGAATGCCGAGCAACACCGCCACTTTTCCGCCGCTGAGATTGAAAGCTGCCTTGTTGGTCTGGAACTTACTCGTCGCCTGATTCTGGAGCACGCCGGGGTGTGATTTCTCAAGCTCGTGCTCCTCGTAGTCCGTTTCTCCGCGATCCAGCAGCATCTGGGCGAGATCCTGGGTGAGCAGGTAGGCGGCGATGACGTTGTTCATGCGCCGAAAGGCTTCGAATGCCTCGCGATTGTCTTTTAAGTTCGCTGGCAGCGCCATCTTCCGCAGAGGGCGTTTGGGCAACTGCCGCGCCAGATTCACCGGCACACTCTGCGCTGGATGCCGGGGCTGAATGAGTGGTGCCAGCGCGGGTGTGTAGCCGAAGTTCAGCGTGTGGGCACCCGCAGTCACATTCAGCCGTGTGCGATAGGACCGGGTGTCCGCGCCTTCGATCACCCACTCCTGCACAGGTGCGCCGTTGAGGAACAGGCCCAGTCCCGAGAGCGGCTCGCCATCGAATGTGCGTGCCCGCAGCGTCACCTCGTAAAGTCCGGTTTGCGGTGCTTCAAAGCTGAAGAAAAAAGGCTCGTTCACCGTGTCCAGCACGATGCCATCTCCTTCGTCCGTGGCATCGGTGGTGATGGTGGAAGAGCGGGCGATCTCCAGAAAGTCTCGATCCCATGTCCACGGCTTCTCCGCAAAGCCCAACACTGTGTCTGCCGCACGCTCCGCCTCGCGCAAAAAGTCATCGAAGGCGAAGAGCGGGAAGCTCAGGCTCTCGCGGTCATTAGTGAAGCCGGTATTGCCCTCGGGATCGTTGCTGAGAAACATGCCCGCCTGCACATCCAAGCCAAAAACATCCCGCACCGCATTGCGGAACTCCAGTTTCGTGGTGCGTGCCAGACTCACCCGCCCCGGATCGGCATACTTCTTCCAGTCCGTGTGAACGACGGATTCATTGATCCACCCAATGAGTTGCTTTTGTTCTGCCTCCGTGGGCCGCGGCACGGATTTTTTCTTCGGCGGCATTTCTCCTGTGCGGATCTGCTCCAGCGCATCCAGCCACATCGTGCGATCACGCAGCACATCCGTCATCTCGTGATGACGTGAGAAATCGACTCCTGCCTCGATTTCCTCCCCACCGTGGCATTTCAAACAATGCCGCTCGATCAGCGGGCGGATGTCTTTGGCGAAATCAGCAGCTAATGACGAATGGCCAATGCCCAATGACGAAATCAAAAGAGTGGCTACGGCAGGGAATCCGCTGATCGTCATTGGAGCTTCGGTTTTCATTGGGCATTCGTCATTTGTCATTCGTCATTCTCATCGGCACCACCGACCGCCACGTAGGTCCGATGCGCAGTTCATCCACGATGCGCGGGCTTTGGCCGGTGCTGGAAAGCATCACGAGATCGAGCACGGCGCTCTGCCGCAGGCCGCGTGTGCTGGTGTGCCAGGTGGCAGGCTCGGCGTAGTCCAGCGCATCAGCCTGACCGTAGATGCGGAAGAACACCTCATCCTCGCCATCGGCACGGCGGATGATCTTGCCGATCCACAGCAGCGACTGCTCATCCGCGATGGCTGCGGCACTCGCGAAGTTCCCTTGGGCTCCGGCTTGAATGAGCGGACGCAGGCTCTGCTGACAGCCAAAACTGAGCGATTCATTCCAGTAGTCCGCACTGCTGCGGAACGTCAGGCGCACGCCTTCCACCGGCGTGGTGCGGCGCTTTTTTCCGTGCTCTGGCTCGTAGGTGATGAGGCTGAAATAGGTGATGCCTTCCGCTGCCATGTCGATGCCCTGCTTCATCGGACGCAGGCGAAAGGACCGGCCCGCAGGCATCTCCAGGCCGCCGAGTTTGCCACCGGGAATGGGCCACGGCACATGCAGACCGCCTTCCACGATGCGCATGTCCGTGGTGCTGTCGATTTCGTTCGGAAGACGCCGCTCGCTGCTCTGACGCAGCCGCCACGGCCCTGCCCATCCCTTGCCCTTCACGATGTCGGAAGGCTGATAGGTTCCTGCATCATAAAAGAAGCCATCGTAGTGCGTCATGAGGTCACGTCGCTCCTTTGGCGCGGCTTGCTGGATGAGATCGGTGAAGCGCGGCGAGGTCACCGGCATGGCCTCTGCCTCCTTTCCGGCCTCAAAACGCAGCGCATGACCCGCATCGGCGATGGCATCTCCATAGCCGACCTGGCCATCGAGCACCTGCAGCTCCGTCACACCGCTGCGCTGCACTTTCACGGCAAACTCGGTGCCCAGATCGGTGAGTTCGCTGACGGGTGTGAGCAGCTTGAACCCTGCGGCATCGCCCTCGGCACGAATCACGACCTCGCCAGTGATAAGGCGTGCCTGAACGGCGGAAAGCAGTTCCAGCGTGGTTTCACCGCGCAAGATAGCCTCAGCCCCACCATCGAAGCGCAGGATGGCCGTGCCGCTGCTGAGCTGGATTTTGCCCGGAACGAGACGCGAGCCTTCATTCACCACGCTGCTTCTCCACTGACAATCCTCCGCCAGCAGCATCGTGGCGATGCTCCGCTGCTCCTTGTCCGCAGGCCAAAGGAAAAATGACAGCGTGATGACCGCCGCAGCAGCAAGCAGAGGCTTTGCAAAGGCGCGGTAGCGGGAAATGGAACGGATGGCACGGACCGGACTGATCACGCGGGGCTGGCCAAGCTCACGCTCGAGCTGCGCCTCAAGAGCGATGTGATTCAAATAGATCTCACAAGCCTCGGGATTGCCTCGGAGCAGCTCGTTGAGCTCTTTTGCCTCGTCGGTGGACAGCGTGCCATCGCTGAGTTTGCGGAGCAGGTCATTCATGCCAGTTCCTCCTCGGCCAGGTGTTGCTCCACGCACCTCAAGAGCGCCTCGCGGATGCGGTAAAGCGTCTGCGAGATCGCCCCCACCGACTTGCCTTCTTTGGCCGCGATGTCCTGCACACTGCCGCCGGTAGCGTAGCGCTGCTCGACGAGCTGTTTCTGAGTGGCGGGCAACTTCTCCAGGCAACTCTTCAGCGCGAGCCCCCGCCGACTCACTTCCTCCTCACGCTCCAGTTGCCGCTCCGCGAGGTAGTCCAGCACCTCATCATCAAACACCAACCGATCCCGACTCATCTTCCGCCGATGACTCAGCACATGAAAGTAGGCGATCTTCGACGCCCATGCGAAAAAGCTCGTGCCCGGCTGAAAATCCGCCCGCTTCTGCCAAGCCGTGACGCTGACCTCCTGCAACACATCCTGCGCCGCCGCCCGATCCGGCAGCAGCGACAAGATGTAACCATACAGCGAGTTTTGGCTCGCCGTGAGGTCTTGGATGAACTGGTCTGAGTTCTCTGACACACCATAGAATGACCGGTGGTCGGGAAATCTCACTATCATTGTGCGATGAACAAAGAGCGCCGTCTGCGAGAGCAATCCTAAGCGTTAATGTCCCCCTCCAGATTCGAATCAACCGATCTGAGCAACAAAGTCGTCGGCTGATCAACTTCTCACCTCGTCGGCACGCCACTCACATCCAAATCAGGCTTCGTGTTCCATCTTGGCGTCCAGCCGGGTTTTTCGACCTTGGTGCGGAAGATGACCGTGTTGTCGAGGGCGATGTCGTCGGTCCAGATGAACTTGGCACCTTCGAAGTCGTTCTCGAAGTAGGGCTGCTTGGGATCGACTTCTTCGACGGTGAATTCTTTGGCGTTCTTCCAGGTGCTGTCGTCGAAGTCGGTGGCCCACCAATTCGCAGGAAGAGGCTCTTGGATGACTTTCGGGTTCGCGATGTCGCCATTCACGGGGCCGTGGAGCCGAGCGGAGCGAGACAGGTGCGACGAAGGAGCATCCGCAGGACGTGCGGGATGGGTGGCGGGAGCACGCCAAAAGTTCTTGGCCTTCCAGGTGGCGTTGGTGACGGTGCCGTCGGCGAACTTCAGGCAGAAGCCGCCATCACCGATGCTGGTGCCGTATTCCATGCCGGTCTGCGGATCGGCGTTGTCCTTGGCGAGGACGGCGATGGTCATGGGATACTCGGGGAGGAAATCGACGCTGACGACGTTGTGCGGCGTGAACTGGATGCTGTCCACGGCGACGAGACGACCGTTCACGTAGAGCATGAACCAATTGTCGGCATAGACGTTGAGTTTGATCGTGTCGGCGATGCTCGGTTTGACGAGGCCTGGAGGGCCTCCTTTGCCTTTTCCTTTGCTGCCGCCATTTTTGCCTTCGCCACCGCCACCGGGGGCTTTTGGACGATCACCACCAGGGCCTGGCGGCGGAGGTTGAGGCGGACGCACGGTGCTCTGGGCCACTTCGGTGCCTGCAGGCGGTTGGGCCGCGGGTGGATTGGAAACGGGCTCGACTTCGGGACGGTTGAAGGACTTCTCGTTGTCATTCATCGCGACGGGGCGCGGACGCTCTTCGCCACCGCGGCCACCGCCTTGACCACCACGACCTGCTTCAGCCGCCGCGCCGCCACTGACGTGAACGACACGCAGCGAGGAACTCGCGATCATCTTGCCCTTCATCGCAGCGAGGAGTTCCTCACGTCCAGGTTTGCCGGCGACGTTCAACGGCTCGTTGAGGGCATACATCGTGATGACGTAGGTGCGTGAGCCGGCACCTTTGGACATCGGGGGCTCGTAGCCGACCTCGCCTTTGAAGCCGGTGCCCATCTTGCCGATGTCGTGCGCGTTCTTGGCGAGGCCCGTGGTGCCGGCGGGGATGTCATACTGCATCCAATACCACTTCATGTTCCCTTCCTTGTCGGCGTGATCCATTATCAAGGCGTAGCTCTTCGTGGCCGCAGGTGCGCCGGTCCACGCGAGCGGCGGTGTGGCGGCCTCGCCATCGCCGGTGAACTCCTTCGGCAGCTCCTTCATGTCCTCGACGACGGGGCTGGTGAGCAAGAACTTGCCATCGCTGCTGCGTGGCTGATCGGGACGCTCGACAAAGGTGTCCTTGCCGCCTTTGCCACCTCCGCCGCCCATGCCTTTGCCTTCGGGGCCTCCATTTTGACCCCCTTGACGTTCTTGACCGCCCATCGGGCGCTCTTGACCTTCTGCACCTGGTTGACGTTGTGGACTCGCCGCAACAGGCGCTCCCTGCCATTCGCTGGCTTCGAGCTGGCCGTTGCGATCCTTGTCCATGTCGGTGAAGGCCGTTTCGGCCTTCGCCATTGCGTCGGGTAGTGAGAGGCCTTTCTTCGCGGCGTTCGACTTCGCGTTGTCGGCAAACTCCTGCGCGGTCACGACGCCATCGCCATTCACGTCGAGGATGCCTTCCACCTCGGCCTGCGGACGCGGCGGGCGACCACCTTCTTCACCGGGACGCGGCGGTGGTTCATCACCGCGACGCATCTCGCCTTCGCGACTACCTTTGCCCTGTCCTTTGCCTTTTCCTTTGCCCTTCATGCCTTCGGGACCACCAGGACCGTCACGCGGAGGACCACCGCCGCCACCACTTTGGCGTGCGGTATAAACCTCGTTCGCTTTGCCCTCGCTGCCATTGTCGAACTCAAAGGGAAACGTCCCGTCGGCCTTGATCGAGTAGCTGATGCTGCGTTTGTCGTCATTCACCTGGTAGCTGAGTTTATAGCTGTCTTTACCGGTGCTCTCGAAATCGGTGATCTTGGCACCGCGAAGCGCGGTGAGCGCCTCGCGCACACTTTG
>Ga0164292_10002584_pt1 | contig 14788 bp, 1 predicted proteins | sample GEODES117metaG_FD_111486 | JGI IMG/M metagenome (GOLD analysis project Ga0164292, IMG submission 111486) | Eutrophic lake water microbial communities from Lake Mendota, Wisconsin, USA - GEODES117 metaG | ecosystem: Environmental > Aquatic > Freshwater > Lake | place: USA: Lake Mendota, Wisconsin... | reverse complement strand
GGCGGATCAAGTGGAACAAGTGGTACAGGCGGATCAAGTGGAACAAGTGGTACAGGCGGATCAAGTGGAACAAGTGGTACAGGCGGATCAAGTGGAACAAGTGGTACAGGCGGATCAAGTGGATCAAGTGGATCAAGTGGATCAAGTGGATCAAGTGGTACAAGTGGATCAAGTGGATCAAGTGGATCAAGTGGTACAAGTGGTACAAGTGGATCAAGTGGTACAAGTGGAAGTGGAGGTAGTGCTGGTAGTAGTGGTACTAGTGTATCTGTGAGTGGTACTACTAATACGATTGTGAAGTTTACTAGTACTAGTACGATAGGTAATACTACTGCTCCTATATTTGAATCTAACAGTAATATTGGTATTGGTACAACGAGTCCATTGGCTAGATTGCATGTTGTTAGTGGGAGTATAGGTAGTACGGCATATCCGTTGTATATTGATAATAGTTCTGGTGGAGCTGGTATTAATATTGTAGGACTTGGTTTTGCTAATGGTGGAATAATGAAACATAGCATTACTACCGCAATTTATGGTAATGATTATATGGCATTTAATGTAGGCCAAGGTGGTTCATATAATCAAGAAAGAATGCGTATCAACAGTATTGGTAATGTTGGTATAGGTACGAGTAGTCCTAACAATAGATTGGATGTTGTTGGTGCTACAGGTACTACCATCAATATGAGTAACAGTGATGATAGTAACCGTGGTGGTAAATTGACATTTATATCCAGCAGTGCTACCGGTAGACAATTTTACGTTGGTACCAATTCTTCTATTTATAATTTAGTATTTGGTATTGATTCAGTTGAAAAAGCTAGAATTGATTTAAATGGTAACTTAGGTATAGGTACAAGTAATCCAGTATCTAGACTTCAATTAGGCACTTTAGCGAGTTTTTCAACTGCTACTCCAGAAACATTAAATTTAGGTGGTACATATAGTAACACTGCTGGAGCAAATATTAAGTTAAGAGTTTATGATGATGGTGCTGGAACTTATGTTGGAATGAACGTTTCTAATGGTCAAGCAGAAGTAAACACTTGGACTACTGGAAAAATAGCATTTTATAGAGGTACAACACAAAGTGCAATTATTGATGCAAACGGTAATCTTGGTATAGGCACAACAGCTCCTGTTAGTAAATTACATATTGTAGATACAGAGGCTACAATAACATTACAAGGAAATCAGCTTAGTGGAACTAGATATAATAGATTACGTTTCGCAAATCAACCTGGTACTATAAATGAAGAAATTTATGGTGGATATTATGGAATAGGCGGTTTATATATTGCAGATTACTCAAATGTTGGACTCTTTTTTGGAGTAAGTAGTACCCCAGGAACATTTACAGAACGTGTTAGAATTGCAAACGATGGAAATGTTGGTATAGGCACAACAAGTCCTTCAAAAACTTTGGATGTAAGAGGTGCTGGTGGAGTATTAAATTTACAATCAACTTCTAATGATGTATGGCAAACACTTACCCCACAAACAGGTAACACTTGGAGAGTACAAGCTCAAACAGGCAATACATTTGGTATATACGATGAAGCTGCAAGTGCATTTAGACTATTAATTAATAGTAGTGGTAATGTTGGTATAGGCACAACAAGTCCTGCTTATAAGTTAGATGTAGCTGGGTCAGTATATAGTTCTAATTATTTTTCAGTATTAACCGCAGCAACTTATGGTCCAAGTGATAATAGTGCAGCAATGCAAGTGTTTGGATCAACTGGTTCGGGTGGTTTAACAAATACTATAAAATTCTTAACAGGCGGGAGTGAAAGAGCTCGTATAGATGCTAATGGTAATTTTGGTATAGGTACATCCGCAGTATCAGCAACTCTGGATGTATATAGAGCTAACACAGGCGGTTGGAATCCAAGAATTGTTGCTAGGGATGGTACAAACGCTGCATTCTTAGGGTGTTATGATGGTAAACCAGGCGTGTTTGCTCATAATAACGCATTAAGCGCTTGGTCAGATTTATACTTAAATACCGTCAGTCCTACAGATTTAACAAACGGCGGAAAAGTATTTATTGGTGGTAATGTTGGTATAGGAACAAGTAGTCCTGGTGCTAGACTACAAGTAAGTAGTAGTGCAAGTACATTAGCCGCGTCATTTAGAGGTAATGTTGGTGTGGGTAATTTATCAAATTATTATTATGGATTATGTTCATTAACTAAACAAACAAGTGGTTTGAATTTGAATATTATGTACGCATCACTTTCCTCTGGTTATGGTGAAATATTGATGAGTAATTATAATGATAATACAGGTGCTAGTGGTTGGGCATCATATATTCGTAGTTATTCAAATCCAAGTGCTGATTATAGTTCATATTTAACATTCGGAACAAGTCCTACAAGCATCGGTGGACCATCAGAAAGAATGCGTATAACAACTGATGGTAACATTGGCATAGGCACAACAAGTCCTGGAGCTAAATTGGATGTTGCCGGTACAATAAATATTTCAAATGGTTCTGCTAATTTACGTAGACTATCATTTGATGCTTCTGGGGTTTATTATAATTGGATAGAATCAGGTGGATCAGTTGGAGCTGGTTATATGGCATTTGCTGCGGGAAATTCAGAAGTAATGCGAATTATAACTGGTGGTAATGTTGGTATAGGTACAAGTAGTCCAGGACATCTGCTTAGTATATATGGTACTCCCGTTTTAGACGGCGCACTCAATGTTGTACAAAAGATAAGTAGTAATGCTAGTTATTTAACGGCGCCTACTTCTGGAATAGGATTTGGTGCTAATTGGGCCAGTGGAGGTAATAATGCTGTTCTATCTGGTATTGCCGGTGGTAAAGAAAATACAAATAATAGTGATTTTGCAGGCGTACTTATTTTTTACACACGACCAAATGGAGGCAACCATACAGAACATATGCGTATAACAAGCGTAGGTAATGTTGGTATAGGTACAACAAATCCTGTTGCTAAATTGCATATAAGAGGTGGTACTGAACTATTAAATACATCTGGTAGTACAGGTAGTACAACCAGTGGTTCTTTGATGATAGTTGGTCAAAATACAAAAGGTGGTGCAAATTATCATGACTTTTTGTATACAAAGAATTCAAAAACTACACTAAATCCAAATAAACATTTTCGTCTAGATAATATTGGTAATCTTGAAATAATTAATAGTGCTTATACATCTGCAATTTTCACACTAACTGATAGCGGTTCATTATTATTACCAACCGCACAATCCAGAAACGTCACACAATTAAGAAATACAGGCGCTGGATTAAAAGTAGGTAATTTTGGACTATTATTTGATGATGGTAACGTTCATTTACATAGTACAAGTCCTGGTACAAATCTTTGGTTAAATTGTTCTGGTTCCGGAATGTTTGTTGTAAATGGACAAACTGGTGCTACTAATGGTATGTGTGTTGGTACCAGCACGCAAAGTGGATTTGTCACAATAGTAGGTTCAAAGAGTGTATCAATTGCACAACCATATGGTTATTTGATTAGTAGTGGTGCTGGATCTACAACGGGTACATCTCCAAATCCATATAGTCTTACTTGTGATAGCAGAATAATGTCAAGTGAGTTTAATGCTCCGTCTGATGAAAGATTAAAGAATATTAGGGGTGAAATATCACTAGATAAAGCTATAGATTTTGTTACAAAAGTTGACCCAATTGAATTTACTTGGAAAGAAGGAATTGATACTGGATTAAAAGCTGGTTATTCAGCACAACAAACATATAAAGCTGGATTTGAACATTTAATCGGGGTTGTGCCTAAACAAGGTATACCGGAAGTTGTTGAATCTGATGGCTTCGTTAGTCCAAAAGATGCTCAATTTGTGATGAACTATGAACAAGTAACTCCATATCACAGCAAACTAATCAAACACTTGCTAGATAAAGTGGAAAAACTAGAAAAAGAACTAGAATTACTGAAAAATAGATTATAAATACTTAAAGTTATTATACTATTTATATAACGAATGAAAATAGATTCGCCGCAAATTTTAACTCCGGGTATAACAGGTTCAATATTCATTACGAACCTAACCACTAATCCAACTGGTTATTTCTTGTCAATTAACGACACAACGGGACAAGTTCATAAAGCAATTGGCGGAGCAAACGGATCAAGCGGCACAAGTGGCAGTAGTGGTTCAAGTGGATCTGCTGGTACCAGTGGATCGAGTGGTACATCTGGTTCCGGTGGTAGTAGCGGTACAGGTGGATCAAGTGGTACAAGCGGATCAGCCGGTACTAGCGGAACAAGTGGTAGCAGTGGCACAGCCGGTAGTAGTGGTACCGCTGGTAGTAGTGGTACATCAGGATCAAGTGGTACAAGCGGTAGTAGTGGTACAAGTGGTAGTGCTGGATCAAGTGGTAGTAGTGGATTATTAGCGTTAACTGGATCTACGCCACAAGGTGTGATTACATATAATGGATATGGTAATAGTGCTACAGTACAAAGTGATTTAAGATTTAGTGGAAGTACATTGTTTGTTGACGGTGACTTGAATGTTGCGGGTAATGCTATATTTTTTAGTGCAAGTTACATTTATATAACCAGCAGTCAATTTATTGTTGGTGATAATATTATTACACTAAATGCTTTAAGTCCATATAAGCGTTTTGCTGGTCTTGAAATGCACGACAGTGGTAGTAGTGCAATGAGTAGTTTCTTGTGGGACAGTATGGGCAACTACTTCTTTGTAAGTGGTAGTTCTGCAACAAATAGTCAGAATAAATTTATTCTTGGTCCAAACAATAATGGTAATTTAACCACAAACGTTCTACCAAAAGCAACTGCGGGTAATCAAATAGGTGATAGTAGTATTACAGATACAGGCACAATTGTAAGCATCAACAACAATACCAAAATTACTGGTAGTTTAACAGTAACAAAAGGTATACGTGCTAACGGATTTACAGGCAGTATTAGTGGTAGTAATGCTAAATTTGATTTAATTACAGTTCATACTTTAACTGGTAGTACACTAGATGTAGTTAGTTTAACAAGTAGTTTTGCTAAGTTTAAAGGATATACACAATATTTACCTGTAGGTGATCTACCAATACCAACTAATACTACAGCAAGTTACATTTATACAAGTGGTAGTACCAATGACTTGTATTTTACACAGTATCAAGGTCCATATACCAATACTGTTCGTTTACGTTGGTTAGAAGGCAACATGTTTACTGGTTTGTTGTATGGTGGATTGATTGGTTCATCCTCAGCAACCACGTTCAAAGTAAGTAGTGGTAGTGGTATTATTGTAACATTAAATGCGTCTGTAACAACTGAACCATATCCAACCGTTAAGTATATAAAGTGGGGTAATTATACAAATCAAACACTTACCTATAGAACCACAACAATTCAAACTTTTTTGGGTATAGATAATACAGGTCAAATTATTCAACAAACAACTCCGTGGATTAATGGCGAATATAATACGTCATTATCATTGGGTACTGTATTGCACCAAAATCAATCTACAATTAATGGTTTTATATCATATCCAAATGTTGCTTATGGATATAAACAAAGAACCTATGATTTTATAAAAGCATTTGGTCCACTTAAATTAAGTGGATATGTATTTGCACAAAGTGGTAGTAGTACTGGTAGTTTGGTGGTGGGCAGTGGTACAGCTTGGGCTGATGGTAGAAATTATCAAGTGGATCCAAATAACCCAAGTTATATCATAGATCCTGGTACAAATAAAAGTAAGATATTTAGATATTATGTAAGTGGTAGTACATCTATACAAAATACAAATGCTGGTTTGGGATTTGGCGCTATAGATCCTACCCGATATAATAATAATGGTACATTAACAGTTGTTACAGGAAACAATCCATCACAATATCAATGGACGATTCAAAGAGTATTTTGGTATCCTAATAGTGCTACAAAAGGCATTGTTGTTTATTATGGTAATGCACAATATACATCTGATACAATTGCTATAGCAAATATTCCGTATGAATCATTTGTAGAAACTCCTAACACGCAACAAAATGCAATATTTTTGGGTTGGTTGGTTGTAAGAAAAGATGCTAATTTTACAGATAGTACCACATTTAGAATATTACCAGGTGGATTATTTAGAGCTGTTGGTGGATCAGGTGGTTCATCAACTGTATCATCGACATTAGCTGGATTAAGTGACGTTGCTTTATCAAGTCCTACATATGGGGATTTGTTGATGTATGGTAATGGCACTCAATGGAACAACACCAAGACACTACATGGTAATTATACTATAAGTGGTAGTTTAACTACAAATGATGGCATTAGTGGAAGTAATTTAAGAATTGCTAATAACATTAATGTGGGTGGTAGAGTGACCGCGATAAGTTTCACTGGTAGTTTTAGCGGTAGTTTAGCTAAAGGTACATATCCAATTACAAGTAGTTGGGCAGTTAATGCTTTGAACGGCGGTACCAGAGTTCTAACAGGCAGCACATATCCAATTACAAGCAGTTGGGCAGTTAATGCTTTGAACGGCGGTACCAGAGTTCTAACAGGCAGCACATATCCAATTACAAGCAGTTGGGCACTTTATGCTGTAAATGGTGGTACTAGAGTTTTGACTGGTAGTACCTATCCAATTACAAGCAGTTGGTCGTTAAGAAGCATTAGTTCTAGTTATGCTGATAATTTTGGTAGTAGTGTAACCCAGAGCTTTGTAAATAGTAGTACTTGGACATTTACACATTTGTTGGGTCAACGTTCTGTAATAATTCAAGCATACAATACCAATTATGATCAGATATTACCAGCAAATATTAATCTACAGAATGACAATGTTGCTGTAATTACATTTCCAAGTCCAATTAGTGGATATGCTGTAGCTACGAGAGGTGGTAGAAGCATTACTAATTTTGTGCCTGTAACTGGTAGTATATATCCGTTGACTAGCAGTTGGGCTATTAATGCTATAAATTTGAAGGGTGGTACTATAACGTCGAGTGGTGCGTTGATTAATGGTAATTTGAAAGTAAATGGTAGTGCTATATTTTTCAGTGCGAGTTATATATACGTTACCAGCAGTCAATTTATAGTTGGTGACAATATTATTACACTTAATGCTAATAGTCCTGCTAAGCGATTTGCTGGTATTGAGATGAATGATAGTGGTAGTAGTGCTAAGAGCAGTTTGTTGTGGGATAGTTTGGGTAATTATTTCTTTATTAGTGGCAGTACCACAACTAATAGTCAGAACAAGTTGATAATTGGACCAAGCAACAATGCTGATTTGACTACAAATTATGTAACAAAGGCAACTGCTGGAAATACGTTGGGTAATAGTGTAATTTTTGATAATGGTAATGTTGGTATTGGCACTAATGCTCCTGCTCAAAGACTAGATTTGAGTGGTAGTTTAAGAATAAGATCAGCAGGTACATATTCTGATCCAACTGATAATGCTGGATTTTTAAATTATGATAGTACCGGCGGTATATTCACGATTTCAGCAAGAAGTAATGGTGGTAGTACATTCATGGCATTCAGAACATCTAACAGCGGTACTGCTGGTGAAAGAATGCGTATCATCAATGATGGTAATGTAGGTATTGGTAGTAGTAGTCCTGCTTATAAATTGGATGTAAATGGAAATGCAAATTTTACAAATGGTTTTTACACAAATACAGATGCGTCTAGTACGTCTTATTTTGTAGGTGCAAACGGTACAAGACCAATTATATTTCAAAACAATACAGGTGCAGCATATGATTTTGGATTTAAATTTTATGACGCAAATACATTGAGTATAGTGGGAGGTAACACTTTAGCAAATCCAACTACCGATTTAGTTGTATTCAAATATGATGGTAATGTTGGCATTGGCACAACTAGTCCTGCTGATAAATTACATGTTATAGGCAATATTAGAATTAACGGCGGTGATATATTGAATTGGAGTGGTCAAGCATTTATACAAACACTTGGTGCTAATGATATGTTCTTTAGACCAAATAGTACATTACAAATGATATTGACAGCTGGCGGTAATATAGGTATTGGTCAAGGATTTACAAGTCCATTAGCTAAGTTACATGTAAGTAGCTCTGCATCTGCTATATCAGCAATATTTAATGGTAACGTGGGTATTGGTACAACAAGTCCTGCTTATAAACTACATGTATTTTCAACTGGAAACAATGAAGTTCAATTTGAAACATCTGGTACAGCTGTAAGTGCAACAAACAGATTACGTTTTAAAAACGCTTCTGGCGCTTCTGATGTAAGAACAGGTGTCATAGAGTGGTATGATGTAAACACATTTAAAGGTGACATAAGATTTCTCAAAGCAGGTGGAATTCAAGTAAGAAACTCATCTGATACTCCAACGATAACTCTCGATGATACAGGCAATCTTGGTATAGGTACAAGTAGTCCTGCTTATAAATTGCAAGTGAGTGGTAGTATTGCTCCTGTGGGAGATAATAAACATCCGCTTGGAAATTCAAGCAATAGATTTAGTGATGTATTTGCTGTACAAACAACAATCGGTGGTTTGTTTGAAACTGGATTAAGAACAGTTGGATTGGGTGAATATCAAACTGGAACGATTGTTAGTTGGAAGATTGATAAGTGTGTACCATGTGAAGTTGAAGAGGATGAGTTGGTTATGGGTGTGGTAAAGAATGGTAAAGATGAACCATTGATACTTGGTGCTGAACCTATATTGGTAACAGGCAAGGTAGAAGTGGGTGATTATATAGTTACCAGCAACAAAAAGGGTCATGGTAAGGCTATAAAACGTGGTAGTATATTTAAAAAGGATTTGTTTGGTAAGGTTATAGCGCAAGCTTTACAAAGTGGAGATGGTGAAAGTTATGCTATAAAAGCGATGATAAGAAAGATGTGAGTCATATTTATAATAAAGAAATTTATTATAACATATGGCAAAGATCCAGATTAAGAATGGCTTTATCACTAGCAGTGCGCAAATTACTGTTAGTAGCAGTTTGGTAAGATTTAGTGATAATATATCAGCTAAAAGTATTACTGGTAGTTTTAGTGGTTCGATACCAGCATTATCTTCATATTTTAAGCAAGGTGGCAATAGCTTTGGTACCACAGCTATTCTTGGCACAAATGATGCTTCTGCACTTTCATTTGAAACCAATGGTAGTACTAGAGCAACAATAGACACAAACGGTAATTTAGGTATAGGCACAACAAGTGTTCCTACCAGATTAACAACTTATGTTGGATCAGGAACAATTTCTGGTACAAATGATGCAATTCGATTGCAAGTTGCGGGATATAATACCGGTGGTAGAAATACAATTGTTTGGGCACAAGATGCTGGTAATTTTGTTTTAGGTAGATATGGTCTTGAATGGAATGTCAGTAATACCCAAATGAATTTTGTTTGGAGAGACATGTATAATAATGCAGTTGGATCTACTGAATTGATGAGATTGACAGCTGCTGGTAATTTGGGTATAGGAACAAGTAATCCCGGTGCGCCATTACATGTAAGTGGTAGTAGTGCTACTAGTATTATTGATGGTGTAAGAATTGGTAGAGGTGGTGGTAATGTTGTTACTAATACTGTTGTTGGTAATAGCGCGTTGACTGCAAATACGACAGGCAATAGTAACAGTGCTTTCGGTTATCAATCGTTATTATATAATACAGTTGGTGCAAATAATTGTTCATTTGGTTTAAGATCATTACAAAATAATACTACAGGTACTAATAATACAGCAGTTGGTCGTAGCGCTCTGCAAGCAAATACAATTGGTTCTAATAATAGTGCTTTTGGTTATTTTTCATTAAGCAATAATACTACTGGTGTTAATAACGTTGCAATTGGTAGACAAGCATTGGGATCTAATGTCATTGGATCAAATAATACTGCGGTTGGTCATCAATCTTTAAATTCTAGTACTGTAAGTAGTCTTACAGCTGTAGGCTATAGATCATTATTCTCAAATACAATAGGCGAAAATAATAGCGCTTTTGGTATATATTCTTTAAGAAATAATACTACTGGTTCTTATAATAGTGCATTTGGTTTTTATGCATTAAATAACAACACTGTTGGTACAGGTAATGTAGCAATGGGATATTATGCGTTACAAGCAAATACAATAGGTGTTAATAATACTGCAATTGGCGCAAATACGTTAAGAGCTAATACTACAGGCAGCGGTAATACTGCAGTAGGTTTACAAGCACTATATTATAATACCACGGGTACTAGAAATATTGCAATGGGTACAAATACTTTATTTAGCAATACGATTGGTTATGATAATAGCGCTTTTGGTTATTATGCAATGAAAAATAATACCACGGGTATTAATAATTCATCATTTGGTAAATCTGCTTTACAAAGTAATACAATAGGTACTGCAAATAATGCTTTTGGTTTTTATTCATTATTCGGTAATACAACCGGTACTAAGAATAGTGCATTTGGTACAAGTGCTTTAAGAAATAATACGATTGGTATACAAAACAGTGCATTTGGTCAATCTTCATTATTATACAATACAACAGGTAGCAGAAACAGTGCATTTGGTACATATGCTTTGTATAAAAATGTTGTGGGTATAAATAATGCTGCTTTTGGTCACGGTTCACTAGCTAATAATTTAGCAAGTAACAATAGTGCATTTGGATATAATGCTTTAAATTCTAATACAACTGGTGTTTTCAATACTGCTGTTGGTTATCAAACATTATTTAATAATACTACAGGTACATACAATACTGCTGTAGGTTATCAAGCTTTACAAGCTAATACAGTAGCTTCATATAATAGTGCATTTGGATATTTTTCATTACTAAGTAATACAATCGGCACAAATAATACATCCGTTGGTTATAATAATTTAAGATTTAACACTACTGGTTCGTTTAATAGTGGATTTGGCGTAAATTCACTAACGTCTAATACAATCGGTGTTAATAATAGTGGTTTTGGATATAGAACTTTATTTGCAAATACTACAGGTATAAATAACACAGCTGTTGGTTCAAGTGCTTTGACAAACAATACAGTTGGTTCAAATAATACCGCGACTGGTTTGGGTGCATTACAAGGCAATACTACAGGCGATAATAACAGTGCGTTCGGTTTACAAGCATTAAGATACAATACAACTGGTCAAAACAACGTTGCTGTAGGTTATCAATCACTTTTCTATAATACTATTGGCGTAAATAATAACTCTATCGGTTATAGAGCATTATATGGTAATACAACTGGTATTAATAATAATGCAATTGGCACTAGCGCTTTGAGAGAAAATACTACTGGTGTTGAAAATAGTGCATTTGGTACATACGCTTTGAGAAAAAATACAAGCGGTGGTTATAACGTAGCAATTGGTAGTAGTGCATTACAAGAAAATCTAATTGGTAGTGCTAATACTGCTGTAGGTTATCAAACATTAGTAAATAATACTACGAATAATAATGCTGCATTTGGTTACAGAGCATTGAGATTAAATACTATTGGCACAGGAAACACAGCTATAGGAAATGGTTCTTTACAAGTTAACACAATTGGCAATTATAATAGTGCATTTGGTGAAACAGCATTAAGATACAATACTACCGGCGTTAAAAATGTAGCCGTAGGTTGTAATGCTTTGTTTAATAATACAATTGGTTCTAATAACGTTTCTGTTGGTTTTCAATCGATGTTTTATACTACAACTGGGGTAAATAATAGTGCATTTGGTTATAGAACATTATTTACCAATACAACGGGTGCAAATAATACTGCATTTGGTTATAAAACATTATATAGTAATACAACTGGTATATTTAATAATGCATTTGGTAATCTAACATTATATAGTAATTCAATTGGTATTAGAAATAATGCATTTGGTTATTATGCTTTGGGTAAAAATGCATCAGGTAATAGAAACAGTGCATTTGGTCACAATGCATTATCAAATAATACCACAAACAATAATAGTGCATTTGGTAATCAAGCATTGTTGAATAATACAATTGGTACATCTAATAATGCTTTTGGTCATGTAGCATTATCAAGTAATACAACAGGTAGTGCAAACAATGCATTCGGTGCTTATGCTTTACAGAAAAATACAATTGGTCAACATAATATTGCAATTGGTGATGTACCATTGTATGAAAACTTGACTGGTAATTATAATATCGCAATTGGTAGTAGTGCTTTAAGACAGAATGTAAGTGGTAATAGTAATACCGCTGTTGGTTTTCAGTCTCTTTATACTAATACTACAAACAATAATAGTGCTTTTGGTTATAAAGCATTATTTGCTAATACTATTGGTGCAAACAACACGGCGATTGGTTATCGATCATTAACAAATAATACAACTGGTTCTAATAATTCGGCATTTGGACGCGATTCTTTAGCTGCTAATACATTTGGTGGTTACAGCACATCAATTGGTTGTGCCACACTAAACGCAAATACAACAGGCACAAGAAATACTGCCGTTGGATATGCGGTATTACTTAATAACATTACCGGAACCAATAATTCTGGGTTTGGAATGTATTCGCTAAAAGCTAATTTAGCGAATAATAATAATGCATTTGGTTCTTATACATTACTAGATAATACAACAGGTACATTTAATAGCGCATTTGGAAGAAGTGCATTGCAAGCAAATACAATAGGTCAAAGTAATAGTGCGTTTGGTAGTTACGCTTTAAGATTCAATACAACTGGAGATAGAAATACAGCTTTGGGTGTAAGCGCTTTATATAGCAATACAATTGGCGCTAGAAATTCAGCAGTAGGTTTTCAATCATTATATTTTAATACGACAGGTAGTAACAATAGTGCATTTGGTTACAACTCATTAGTAAATAATACAACAGGTGTTAATAATAATTCTTTTGGTTATAGATCGTTATCTGCCAATACTATAGGATACAATAACGTATCGATGGGTAATGCATCAATGTTCTCCAACGTTGGTGGTATAAATAATGTTTCTGTAGGTCACAACGCTTTATATACGAATGTAAATGGAAGTTTAAATAATGCTGTAGGTTTTCAAGCTCTTTATACCAATACTACTAATAGTAATAATGCATTTGGTTATAAAGCTTTATTTAGTAACACAACTGGATTTGGTGTTACCGCTGTTGGACATGCCACATTGTCTTCCAATACATTTGGTAGTTATAGTACAGCTATTGGATTTAGAGCATTACAAAATAACACAATTGCTAGTAGAAATACTGCTGTAGGCGCTTATTCACAATTCAACAATACATTTGGATATGCAAATGTTTCTGTTGGTAATGATACATTATTAAATAATACTACAGGTAGTTACAATACTGCAATTGGCAGTAGAGCTTTACAAAGTAATACAATAGGCGTAAATAATACAGCAGTTGGGTTTAGATCTTTGTATTTAAATACGACGGGTATAAATAATACTACCATTGGTTATCAATCATTATATAGCAATACAGTCGGAGGCAATAACACATCCGTAGGTATACAAGCTTTATTTACCAATGTAAATGGAAATAGAAATGTAGCAGTTGGTGTTAATGCTTTATTTAGTAATACTGCTGGTAATGATAATAGCGCTTTTGGTTATTACGCTCTAAAAGCAAACACTACAGGATATAACAACTCATCATTTGGTAAAACCGCATTGACTGCAAATACTGTTGGAGTAAATAATAGTGCATTTGGTCGCAATGCAATGGCGTCAAATGTTAATGGAAGTAATAGTAGTGCTTTTGGTGCTTATGCATTAGCATCAAATACCACAAATAATAATAGTGCATTCGGCTATCAAGCATTACAAAACAATACAACTGGTACTGCAAATTGCGCATTTGGATTACAGGCTTTAAAAGCAAATACTACTGCTTCATACAATAGTGCATTTGGATATTTGGCAATGTTTTATAATACTACAGGTAGCAATAATACTGCTATGGGTATGTATGCTCTATTAAGTAATACAGGTGGTAATGTGAATACTGCGGTTGGTGCATTTGCTTTACAAAACAATACTATTGGTAGCGCAAATAGTGCTTTAGGAAAAGATGCTTTAAAAGTAAACACTACGGGATCATCAAATGTTGCAGTTGGTTATCAAACATTATTTAGTAATATAACAGGAAGCAACAACGTCGCAATTGGTTATGCATCATTGAATCTTAATACAATTGGTGGACAAAATACTGCTGTTGGATTTGGTTCTTTGCAAAATAATACTACAAACAATAACAGCGCTTTTGGTTATAAAGCATTAAATACTAATACAACAGGTGCATTTAATGTCGCTGTAGGTCACACTGCATTACAAGGAAATACAATTGGCGCATATAATACAGCAGTTGGTTATTTCAGTTTACAACAAAACACAACTGGTGGTGCAAATACTGGAATTGGTTATGGCGCTTTATATGCTAATACAACTGGCGCAAGCAATAGCGCATTAGGTTTCCAAGCGTTAACATCAAATACAGTTGGTGTCAATAATACTGCTGTAGGTAGAGATGCTTTGGTATTAAATACAATAGGTACTAATAATACAGCAGTAGGTTATAGTGCTTTAACAAATAATAGCACAGGCGGATTGAATACTGCAATTGGTAGAAGTGCTTTACAAAATAATACAATAGGTACATTAAATACAGCCGTAGGTTATGGAGCAGCAATTTTTAATACAACTGGTATAGGTAATAGCGCATTTGGTTATTACGCTTTATATAATAATCAATTGGGCAGTAACAACGTTGCTTTTGGTAGAAAAGCTTTATAT
>Ga0164292_10002581_pt1 | contig 14792 bp, 14 predicted proteins | sample GEODES117metaG_FD_111486 | JGI IMG/M metagenome (GOLD analysis project Ga0164292, IMG submission 111486) | Eutrophic lake water microbial communities from Lake Mendota, Wisconsin, USA - GEODES117 metaG | ecosystem: Environmental > Aquatic > Freshwater > Lake | place: USA: Lake Mendota... | reverse complement strand
TCCGGCCACCAGGACCCGGCATGCTCCTGCGCGCCCTTGAGCCACTGCTCATGGCTGGCCGGCAGCTTGTCGCAGGTCCAGTAAGAGCGCTTCTTCTTGGCCGGCGGATTGATCACACCGGCAATATGACCGGAAGCGCCCATCACAAAGCGCTTCTTGCCAGGCAGCAGCTGAGTGGTGGCATAGGCGCCGGCAACCGGCACGATGTGGTCTTCGCGCGAGCCGTAGATGTAAACCGGCATATCGAGCTTGCGCAGGTCGATCTTCTGGCCACAGACCACGGCCTTGCCGGGTTGGGCCAGGTTGTTCTCGTGGTAGGTGTTGCGCAGATACCAGGCATAAAAAGGACCCGGCAGATTGGTCGAGTCGCTGTTCCAGTAAAGCAAATCGAACGCGGGCGGCTTTTCACCTTTGAGATAGTTGTCGACGACGTAGTTCCAGACCAGGTCGTTGGGACGCAGAAAACTGAAGGTCGAGGCCAGGTCCTGACCGCGCAGCAGACCTTTGCTGCCCATCTGCGCCTCGCGCAGACGCACCGCGTGCTCGTCAATAAAGACGTCAAGCACGCCGGTGTCACGAAAATCGAGCAAGGCGGTCAGGAAGGTGGCGCTGTGGACCGGCTTTTGACCGCGGGCGGCCAGCACAGCCAGCGCCGTTCCCAAGATGGTGCCGCCAACGCAAAAACCCAGGGCGTTGATCGTCGGTGCGCCAGAGATCTCGCGCACGACCTCGATGGCCTTGATGGCCGCATTCTCGATGTAGTCGTCCCAGGTTTTGTCCTTCATCGACTCGTCGGGGTTGCGCCAGCTGACCACAAAGGTCCGATGGCCCTGCTCGACGACGTAGCGAATCAGCGAGTTTTCGGGCTGCAGATCCAGGATGTAGTATTTGTTGATGCACGGCGGCACGAACAGGAAGGGCCGCTCATGCACCTTGGCCGTCAGCGGCTTGTATTCAAGCAGCTGAAAGAACTCGTTTTCAAAGACGACCGCGCCTTCGGTGGTGGCCACATTGCGACCGACCTCGAACACGCTCTCGTCGGTCATCGACAGATGGCCCTGGCCGATGTCGTGCATCAGGTTCTGCAGACCCGACGCCAGGCTCTGACCCTGGGTCTCGAGCGCCTTTTTCTGCGCATCGGCGTTGAGCGCCAGAAAGTTACTCGGTGCGGCAGCGGCAAGCCACTGCTCTATGGCAAATACCACCCGGGCGCGGGTCTTGGCATCGCCTTCGACCGCGTGCGCCATGGCCGACAAGGCCTTGGCATTGAGCAAATAGGTGGCTGCGGCAAAGTGCGACAGGGGGTTGCTGTTCCAGGCCTGCGACGCAAAGCGTCGATCGGAGACGGCCGGCGCCTTGCTGCCCGGGGTCAGGCTGGCGTTCCACAGCGCCGTGGCCTCGCGCACATAGTCCTGTTGAATTTCGAGCAGGCGCGCCGGATCGATGTGCACGCCCGCCAGGCCTTCGGTGGAGGGCCAGGCCTGAGTGAGCAAACTGGGCGCAGCCGGCGCATGGCCGGGCAGCATGGCCGACATCGCCTGCTGGAAATTGCTCTGTAGCGTCTTTTGAAATTGCTGGGCTGCATCGGCCCAGCCATCGCTGGCAGTCGTCACGGGCGTCTCCTGGACATCGATTCTGGGTGTGGCTATTGCAGCCGATGCGGCTGAATCACCCAAAAAACTGGGATGATTGTCGGGCAGACAGGTTGCTCGATCCTGACTGAAATTGGGCAATCGCCTCTAAATACCCCCCCCACTTACCTCTGCCATGTACCTGACCGTGATTGCCTGGCTCTACGTGGTGCTGATGATGAGCGTGGTCGAGGCGGCCAGCCCACAGGGCACCGTGCTCGGCGCCATCAGCACGTTTTTGCTCTACGGTATCTTGCCGCTGAGTATCGTGATCTACATCATGGGCACCGGCGCACGCCGACGCGCGCGCTCTGCGGCGCAGCGGGCGGCCGAGCCCTCGCCCGCCGAGCTGTCACAACAGCCGTTAGAACAACCGTCAGCGCAGCCAGATGCAGGCAGCCATGCGCCCGCCGGTGACGCCGTCAGTGCTCCAGCTGCGCCGATGCGAGAAAAACACTGAATCGGTCACGGTGCACCAGGCCGCACTGCCATCGTTGCCATAGCAGCGCTGCACGCCCAGCCTGGCCAGGCGTTGACGCGCCAGTGCCGGTAGATCAGCGAAGTACTTGCCTGCAGATGCCGGAGAAAAATGCGCCAGCGCGTCACTTCGGCCAGCGCCAAACGCCGCCCTGACCTCGGCACCGACTTCGAAGGCCGACGGCCCGATGCAAGGGCCCAGCCAGGCCAGCAGCCGTGGTGCCAGCTCGGCCACAGAGCAGCCGGCGGCCCGGGCCAAAGCGGCCACCGTCGACTCAACGATGCCGCTCGCAGCTTCGCCTGCGCGAGCCTGACCGGCCAGACCGCGCCAACCCGCATGCAAGGCCGCCACCAGCGGCAGCCGGTCATGGGCCAGCAAGATGGGCAGGCAGTCGGCCACCATCACGGTGCAGGCCAGCTGCGGCCTCTGGCACAGCGACGCATCGGCGGTCATGCCGTCCGGGCTGTCCTCTGACAAATGGACGACGTCGACGCCGTGGACCTGCTGCAGGTACACCGGCCGCACCGACAAGGCTTGGGCGAGCCCGGCGCGATTGGCTTGAACATGCAGCGGCTCGTCGCCGACATGCTCGCCCAGGTTCATGCTGGCAAATGGCCCCTGCGACACGCCGCCGGCGCGGGTGGTGCAAACGGCCTGCACCCAGCTCGGCGCGGGCCAATCGGGCGTGAGCCAATAGGCAGGCATGCCCGCCGACCTACTCGGCATCCGGGCAACGGGCGGGGTCGGCGGCCTGGAAGGCCGGATGCGCCATGCAGGTCTCGTACACCGCCCGCACCCGCGGCATCGCCTCCAGGCTGACCTCAAAGCGCTGGGCGTTGAACACTTGGGGCACCAGGCAGCAGTCGGCCAGCGTGGGGCTTGCACCGTAGCAAAACGGTCCGCTGCCCAGCGCCTGCAACTGGCGCTCGAGCGCCAGCAAACCTTCGCTGCACCAATGGCGATACCACGTGTTCTTGGCCTCCTCGCCGCTCTTGAGTTCGCGCACCAGATACTTGAGCACACGCAGGTTGTTGAGCGGATGGATGTCGCAGGCCACGGTCTGCGCCAGCGCCCTGACCTTGGCACGCCCGAGCGCATCGGCTGGCAGCAAAGGCGGCGTGGGATGGAGCTCGTCGAGGTATTCGATGATGGCCATCGACTGCGACAGATGCGCGCCGTCGTGTTCGAGCAAGGGCACGAAGCGATCAGCCGACACGGCGCCGAACTCGGGCTGCTTGTGCTCGCCTTTGAGCAGGTGGACCGGCATGTAGTCGTAAGGCAGCTGCTTGAGTGCCAGCGCGATACGCACGCGGTAGGACGCCGAAGAGCGAAAGTAGTTGTAGAGCTTCATGGCCGCAAGCATATCGCAGCCCTACCTGCGAGCTTGCCTCAGTAGTCGCCGGAAGCCAGATTCTCGAACTTGGTGTGCTGGGCCACGAAAGCCAGTTTGGTGGTGCCGGTCGGGCCGTTGCGCTGCTTGCTGATGATCACCTCGGCCACCCCCGGATCCTTGCTGGCCTCTTTGGTGTAGTACTCATCGCGGTAGATGAACATGATCACGTCGGCATCCTGCTCGATCGCACCGGACTCGCGCAAATCGCTCATCATCGGCCGCTTGTCCGTGCGCGCCTCCACTCCACGCGAGAGCTGAGACAAAGCAATCACCGGGCACTGCAGCTCCTTGGCCAGCATCTTCAGGCCCCTGGAAATCTCGCCCACGGCCGTGGCCCGGTTCTCATCGCTCATGCCGCTAGAGACGCTCATGAGCTGCAGGTAATCGACCACGATCAGCCCAAGCTTGCCGCACTGGCGCGCCAGTCGCCGGGCATTGGCCCGTAACTCGCTGACCGTCAGGCCCGGCGTCTCGTCGATGTGCAGGGACACGCCGCGCAGCCGCTCGATCGCCTCGGTCAGCCGAGGCCACTCGTCCTCGGTCAAGCGGCCGGTGCGCAGGCGAGTCTGGTCGATGCGGCCGATCGAGCCGACCATACGCACCGCCAACTGCGCCGCCCCCATCTCCATCGAAAACACAGCCACAGGCAGTTCCTCGTGCAGCGCCACATGCTCGGCGATGTTGATGGCCAACGCCGTCTTGCCCATGCTCGGCCGAGCCGCCAGGATGATGAGATCGCCCGCCTGCAACCCCGAGGTCTTGCGGTCCAGATCGACAAAGCCGGTTGGCACGCCGGTGATGTCGTTGGGGTTGCGCGACATCTCCTCAACACGGTCGAGCAGGGCCACCACGAGCGAGCCCATGTCCTGAAAGCCGTTGTTCATGCGCGAGCCTTGCTCGCCGATCTGAAAGATCTTCTGCTCGGCCTCATCGAGGATGGAGGCTACCGGCTGGCCCTGGGTGTTGAAGGCCTTGGTGGCAATTTCATCGCTGGCGGCCACCAGCTTGCGCAAGATCGCCCGCTCGCGCACGATCTCGGCGTATCGGCGCACATTGGCCGCGCTGGGCACGTACTGCGCCAGCGAGTTGAGGTAGAGCAAGCCCCCAGCTGCATCGGCCTTGCCCTGGCTTTGCAGATGCTCGAACACCGTCACCACATCGGCAGGCTTGCTGGCATTGACCAGAGCGCCGATGGCACCATAAATCAGCTGGTGCTCATGCCGGTAAAAGTCGCTGTTGGCCAGCAGGTCGCCCACACGATCCCAGGCGCCGTTGTCGAGCAGCAGTCCGCCGAGCACACTCGATTCGGCCTCGATCGAATGCGGCGGGATGCGCAACTGGGCGATTTGTTGATCGGGGCTGTAGCCGTCGTCGTAGTCGGATGCAAGGGCAGACATGAAATTCCTGAGCGATGGCCCCATGGTAGCGCGACCGCCCGGGGCACGCGGTGGACAAACCTGTGGGTAAGCGGTGAACCGAGCAAGGAAAGCCGGTGGAAATCTCACGCCAATCGGGGTCTGACCCCAATTAGCTGACCCCAATTAGCGCCCCGCTCCCGTTCGCACCGCCCAAACAAAAGCCGCCCGAAGGCGGCTTTTGCGGCGGCGCTGTGCGATCAGGCCGTTTCGCCGTAGACCGTGACGGTGATGTCCACGGCCACATCGGTGTGCAGGCTCACGCCCACCGAGTGGTCACCGACCATCTTGATCGGGCCATTGGGCATGCGCACCTGCGCCTTGAGCACCGGGAAGCCGGCGCGACCGAGTTCGGCGGCGATATCGGCATTGGTCACCGAGCCAAACAGACGGCCGTCGACACCGGCTTTCTGGGTCATCTTCAGGGTCGTGCCCGAGAGCTTTTCGCCCTCGGCCTGGGCCTGGGCCAATTTGACGGCGGCGGCCTTTTCCAGTTCGGCACGGCGCGCCTCAAACTCCTTGACCGCAGCAGCCGTGGCACGACGGGCGCGGCCTGACGGGATCAGGTAGTTGCGGGCGTAGCCATCCTTGACCTTGACCACTTCGCCAAGGGCACCGAGATTGACGACTTTGTCGAGCAAAATAACTTGCATGGTCGGGCTCCTTAGAGGGTGCGATGCTGATCGCTGTAGGGCAGCATGGCCAGGAAGCGCGCGCGCTTGATGGCCGTGTTGAGCTGGCGCTGGTAGATGGCCCGCGTGCCGGTCAGGCGTGCGGGAATGATCTTGCCGTTCTCGGCGATGAAATCACGCAGGACGTCGATGTCCTTGTAATCAATTTCCTCGACCCCAGCGACCGTGAAGCGGCAAAAGCGCTTGCGCTTGAACAGCAGGGATTGGGTGTTGCGCTTGGGGCGCTTGTCTTTGGAGAAACGTTTCGGTCCGGGCATGATGGACTCCTTAAAGGGTGTTCAGTTCTTGAATATGAAAAATGACGCTCTTGCCGGTGCGGGCGCTGGCCAGAAAACCTTTGAACCGGCAAGGCACGCTCAAATCGAGTCGCGCCGCCTGTTCGGCCAATGTCCCGAAAACCACCGCCTTGATCGAAAGCCTGACTTGCCGATCGCTGCCAGCCTCCCTTTGCTGCCCCTCGTGTTCAAGCACGAGGTTGAGCGCGGGCAAACCTGCTGGCGTGTAACGCAGCTCACTGAGCTGGGCGATGCGCGCCGTCAATTCGATCTGGTTCAAGGTCTTGCTGTGCGCGCAGCCCAAGCTGCTTGCATCGACGCGGCCCTCGGGCTCAGCTCGGCTTAAGCGGCCTCCTGCTGCTGGGACTTGCGGGCCTCTTCACGCTCGACGCTGCGCATCATCACGGAAGGGGCGGTCTCGGCCTTTTTCTTGACCACGGTCAGGTGGCGCAGCACAGCGTCATTGAACTTGAAGGCGTGCTCGATGTCGTCCATCACGGCCTGGCTGGCCTCGATGTTCAGGCAGATGTAATGGGCCTTGCCCATTTTCTGGATCAGGTAGGCCAGTTGCCGGCGGCCCCAGTCCTCGACCCGGTGGACCTTGCCGCCACCGGCGGTGATCATGCCCTTGTAACGCTCGAGCATGGCGGGGACCTGCTCGCTCTGATCCGGATGGATCAGCAAAATGATTTCGTAGTGACGCATGCAAACTCCTTGTGGGTTAAAGCCGCCCCCGCGTCAACTCAGGTTCAGGGTGCGGCAAGGAAAACCCGAGCTTATAGGGCCATTGCGGCCCGACCCCAGCGCGGCGCGCCCACCACCTGCCATGGCCCTCAGTCCTTGGGGTAACGGATGCGCTCGACCAGAGCCGCGCTGGCGTTCGGGCGCTCGGGCGCGATCAGGCTGACCAGCACGATCACGGCAAAGCCCAGCGGCACGCCGAAGACCCCCGCAGAAATCGGCTGTATGCCCCACCAAAGGTCCACCGGCCGGACGATGCCCAGGACACTGCGCAGCCACGGCTGGTTGACGGCCATGTAGTACATGGTCAGCCCCAGCCCGGCGAGCATGCCCAAAGAAGCGGCCAGACCGGTGGCACGCTTCCAGAAGATGCCCAGCACCAGAGCCGGGAAAAAAGCCGCCGCCGCGAAAGAAAACGCCGCCGACACCAAAAACAAGATGTCGGCCGGCCGCTGCGCCGCAATATAGGCGGCCGCCAAAGCCACGATGAGCAGCAGCACCTTGGCGATCGTCACCCGCCGGGCGGTGGAGGCCTCTGGGTCGATCATCTTGTAATAAAGGTCGTGACTGAGCGCGCTGGAGATGGTCAGCAGCAATCCGTCGGCCGTCGACAGCGCCGCCGCCAGCGCGCCGGCGGCCACCAAAGCCGACACCACATAGGGCAGCCCGGCAATGGCTGGCGCCGCCAGCACGATGACGTCGCCGCCCATCGTCATCTCATTGAGTTGCAAGATCCCGTCCCGGTTGATGTCGGTCACCGCGAGCAGCGACGGGTCAACCCGGTTCCAGGCCGCCACCCATTCTGGCAAGCGGCTGAACTCGGTGCCCACCACCATGCTGAGCACCTCGTACTTGACCAGAACCGCCAAGGCCGGTGCGGTGACATACAACAGCAAGATGAACAGCACCGACCAGGCCACCGATCGCCTGGCCTGCGTGACCGAGGGCACGGTGTAGTACCGAATCAAAATGTGCGGCAAAGCGGCAGTACCGACCATCAAGCAAAACACCAGCGCCAAAAAATTAAGCCGGGACAATTCAAACTCGCTGCGCTCGGCCGGGCTGCCATTGGGGTCGCCGGCAAACTGCTGCGCGTGCGGCGGCATGCCATTGAGCGGCCGGCTTTTCACCTCCGCCTGAGCCAGCGCCTGGCTCCACTGCGCACGGGCGGACGGCACGTCCCTGGGCAGGCCGGCCAGCGCCTTCTCGGCCGCTGCAATCTCCAGCGCCGGCGCCAAAGACGCCTGCAGCATGGCCAGCCGCTGCTCGGCCTGGCGCCGCTCCTGTCGCAAGGCCGGGCCGGGATCGCGCAGCTTTTGCCGCAGCTGCTCGGCCAGTTGCGCGTACGCCTGCCTGACCTCGATCTCGCGCGGGTCATCGATCAGGCGCTGCTCCATTGCAGAGACCTTCTCGAGCTGATAGCCATAAACCGCCTGCGGCACGGGCACGCCGGTCTGCTTGACCGAGAGCCAGACCACCGGCACCAAATAGGCGATCATCAAAATGACGTACTGCGCCACCTGCGTCCAAGTCACCGCACGCATGCCGCCGAGAAAGGAGCACACCAAGATGCCCCCAAGCCCCAGAAAAATGCCGACTTCAAAGTCCACACCCGTCAGCCGCGCGGTCACGATACCGACACCATAAATCTGGGCCACCACATAGACAAATGAGCACAGGATGGCCGCGGCGATCGCCAAAAGCCGAGGCATCAAACCGCCGTAACGCTCGCCCAGGAAGTCGGAGATGGTGAACTGACCAAAGCGGCGCAGATACGGCGCCAGCAGCAAGGCGACCAGGCAGTAGCCGCCCGTCCATCCGATGATGAAAGCCAGGCCGTTGTAGCCCGTCAGGTAGAGGGTGCCCGCCACCCCGATGAACGAGGCGGCCGACATCCAGTCGGAGCCGGTCGCCATGCCATTGTGAAAGGCCGGCACCCGCCGCCCCGCCACGTAATACTCAGCTGCATCGGTCGTGCGGCTGAGGATGCCGATGGTGGCATACAGAGCCAGCGTGCCCATGAGAAACGTCATGCCGATCCACCGGCGCGACAGGCCCATGAACTCGAGCAGCCCCAGCAGCACGATAAAGCCCACCACACCCAGGGTGAACCAGGCCAACAGCACGTTGAGTTCGCGACCCAGCCCCTCTTGCTCAGCAGCCCGCTGCGTGGCACTGGCCGACTGCGAGGGGCGCATCGAACGCGGCACGCGGCCCATCAGCCCGGGTCCTCTTCAAACCCATGCTCGCGATCGAGCCGCTCCATGATCCAGGCATAGACCACCACGATCAGAAGGAAGACCAGCAGCGAACCCTGAGCCGCCATCCAAAAAGAAAATGGCCAGCCAAAAAAGCGAAAGTTCAAGTCCCGCGCAAAAAAGTGGATCCCCAGCCCGGCGACGAACCACAGCATCATCAAGACGAGGGTGACCCGCCCGGTTCGCTCCCAGTAGACCTCACGGCGCTTTTGTTGCGACTCCAATCGTGCTCCTTGGCCCCCGACCTGGGGTAAACCGCGCCTACTGAGCCCAGACGGCGCGTCGATGGATCGAGCTTAATCCCTGAGCAAGGGGCCGGACACCGCCGAAGGATCGGTGATTTCCCGCACCCCTTCAGTCGCCCTTCAGCCCCCGGCCAGCCGCTTCCAGGTCTCCAGGACGGTGTCCGGGTTGAGCGAGAGCGAATCGATACCTTCTTGCTGCAGCCAGGAGGCCAGATCGGGGTGATCGCTCGGGCCCTGGCCACAGATGCCCACATACTTGCCCTGGCGCTTGCATGCGGCAATGGCCTGAGACAGCAAAGCCTTGACGGCCGGATCGCGCTCATCGAAGTCGCGGGCCAGGATCTCCAGCCCCGAGTCGCGATCGAGCCCCAAGGTCAGCTGCGTCAAATCGTTCGAACCGATCGAGAAGCCATCGAAGAACGCCAGGAAGGAATCGGCCAGCACCGCGTTGCTCGGCACCTCGCACATCATGATCACGCGCAGGCCGTTGTCTCCTCGCTTGAGCCCTTTGCGCGCCAGCAATTCGGTCACTGCCTCGGCTTGGCCCAGCGTGCGCACGAAAGGCACCATCACCTCCACGTTGACCAGGCCCATCTCGTCGCGCACCCGCTTGAGGGCCTCGCACTCCATGGCAAAGGCCTCGGCAAAGTCGGCACTGAGGTAGCGTGCAGCGCCCCGAAAACCGAGCATCGGGTTTTCTTCCTCGGGCTCGTAGCGAGAACCGCCTATGAGCTTGCGGTACTCGTTGGACTTGAAGTCTGACAGGCGCACGATCACCGGCTTGGGCCAAAAGGCCGCAGCAATCGTGGCCACGCCCTCGGCCACTTTGTCGACATAAAAAGCCCTGGGCGAAGCGTGTCCGCGCGCCACGCTCTCGACCGCCTTCTTCAGGTCGGCATCGACGGCCGGATAGTCCAAAATCGCCTTGGGGTGCACGCCGATGTTGTTGTTGATGATGAACTCCAGCCGCGCCAGCCCGACGCCCTGATTGGGCATCTGCGCGAAATCGAAGGCCAGCTGCGGATTGCCGACATTCATCATGACCTTCAGATCCAGCGGCGGCATCTGACCGCGCTCGACCTCGGTGACCTCGGTCTCAATTAACCCGTCGTAAATGAAGCCGGTGTCACCCTGGGCGCAGCTGACCGTCACCAACATGCCGGTGGCGAGCTTTTCGGTCGCATCGCCACAGCCGACCACCGCCGCGATACCCAGTTCGCGCGCGATGATGGCCGCGTGGCAGGTGCGCCCGCCCCGGTTGGTGACGATGGCACTGGCGCGCTTCATCACCGGCTCCCAGTTCGGGTCGGTCATGTCGGTCACCAGCACATCGCCGCTTTGAACCTGGTCCATCTCGCCAATGTGGGCCACGCGTCGCACCGTGCCGGTGGCGATCTTTTGTCCAATAGCACGGCCAGAGACCAGCACGGTGCCAGAACCCTTGAGCTTGTAACGCAGCTCCGCCTGCCCCTTGGACTGGCTTTTGACCGTCTCCGGCCGGGCCTGCAAGATGTAGATCTGCCCGTCGATCCCGTCCTTGCCCCATTCGATGTCCATGGGCCGGCCGTAATGCGCCTCGATCACCAGCGCGTAGTGGGCCAACTGCTCGACCTCGGCATCGCTGAGGCAGTAGCGGTTGCGCAGTTCCACCGGCACCTCGCTGACATGCACCAGCTTGCCGCTGGCCTGCTTTTGCGCCTGGCTTGCAAACTCCATCTGGATCAGCTTGGAGCCCAGGTTGCGCCGAATCAGCGCGCGCTTGCCGGCACGCAGCATGGGCTTGTGCACGTAAAACTCATCGGGATTGACCGACCCCTGCACGACCGTCTCGCCCAGCCCGTAGCTGGCCGTGATGAACACCACGTCTTCAAACCCGCTTTCGGTGTCGATCGTGAACATCACGCCAGCAGCGCCCAAATCGGAGCGCACCATGCGCTGCACACCCGCCGAAAGCGCCACATCGGCATGGGCAAAGCCCTTGTGCACCCGGTAGCTGATGGCGCGGTCGTTGTAGAGAGAGGCAAACACCTCCTTCATCTTGTGCAGCACCTCGTCGATGCCCACCACGTTCAAGAACGTTTCCTGCTGGCCGGCAAACGACGCATCGGGCAAGTCTTCAGCGGTGGCCGACGAGCGCACCGCGAAACTGGCCTGGGCATGGCCTGCGCTGAGTCGGGCAAATTCTTTGCGGATCGCCTGCTCGAGATCGGCCGGGAAGGGCTGGGCCTCGATCCACTGCCGGATCTCACGACCGGCGCTGGCCAGAGCGTTGACATCTTCGGTATCGAGCCCATCGAGCCGCTGTTGGATCTTCGCATCAAGCCCGCCATGGGCCAGAAACTGACGAAACGCATGGGCCGTGGTGGCAAAGCCAGTGGGCACTCGCACGCCCGTGGGTAGTTGCGAAATCATCTCGCCGAGGCTGGCGTTTTTGCCGCCAACGGCCTCGACATCGCTCATCCTCAGGTTTTCAAACGCAACGACCAGGGCGGCCGCCTCGAACAGGTGGGACATGACAAAACTCCGGGAGGTTTAAAAACCGGTAGGTCGCCATGAGCGGCTGCTGGCCATTTTCTGGTTCTAGGAGGCGGCAGCGGGGCATGGGAGCGGGTGAGCAGATGTTGAGCATTGTAGGGTCGAAGCCCACCCGTCACGGAGCGACTGCAGGCCCTGGACGCGCAGGCCACAGATAATCGACCTCAACGATGGCACCAAGGGGTTTCGGCGGCTGACGCGGCCCTTGACTGAAGATTTCACCATGCCCACACGCACTGTCTTTTTTATCTCCGACGGCACTGGCATCACCGCCGAAACCTTTGGCAACGCCATCTTGGCCCAATTTGAGATCAAGCCGCGCCATGTGCGCCTGCCCTTTGTCGACACGGTCGACAAAGCACACCAGGCGCTGCGGCAAGTCAATCACACGGCCGAACTCGAAGGCAAGCGACCCATCGTCTTTACCACCCTGGTCAACATGGAAGTGCTGGCGGTGATACGCGAAAGCAAAGGCATGCTGCTCGACATGTTCGGCATGTTCGTCGAGCCGCTTGAAAGCGAGCTGGGCATCAAGTCCAACCACCGGGTGGGGCGCTTCTCGGACGCCTCCAAGAGCAAGGAATACGACGACCGCATCGAGGCGATCAATTTTTCGCTGGCGCATGACGACGGCCAAAGCCACGCCGACTTGCAGCAATCCGATGTGATCTTGGTGGGAGTCAGCCGCAGCGGCAAGACGCCGACCTCTCTTTACCTGGCCATGCAGTACGGACTGAAGGCCTCCAACTACCCCCTGATCCCGGAAGACTTTGAGCGTCGCCAGCTGCCGCCGGCGCTGGCGGCGCACCGCAAGAAGATTTTTGGCCTGACCATCGCGCCCGAACGGCTGGCGCAGATCCGCAACGAGCGCCGGCCCAACTCCCGCTACGCCAGCTTGGACAACTGCCGCCAAGAGATCCATGAGGCCGAGGCGATGATGCGACGCGAAGGCATACGCTGGCTGTCCACGACCACCAAGTCGATCGAAGAAATCGCCACCACCATCTTGCAGGAAATTAGGCCCGAGCGGCTGGTGTACTGAGCCCCACTGGCCTCAACGATCCGTGCCCGTCACCGCGTCACCGTCAGCCTCGTTTGCCCGCCCCACGCTCGGGCGCTGGCTGCGCATCGGTACGATGGTGCTGGCCGGCCATGCCCTGCTGCTGCTGGCGATGCAGCGCGTCTGGCGCGAGCCAGAGCCGGCGACCTTGGTCGTCTCCCTGATCGCCCAAGAGCCAGAGCCCAAACCAGAGCCCAAGCAAGAACCCAAACCAGAGCCCGAGCCGAAGCCAGCCCCACCGCCACCTCCCCCTACAAAAGCGGTACTGCGCGAAGCTCCAACGCTGCCCCCTCCACCGGCTCCACCTCCACCTCCACCGCCGCCGCCTGCCCCGCCGCCGCCTGCCCCACCGCCGCCTGCCCCACCGCCGACTGCTCCACCGCCGACTGCTCCACCGCCGCCTGCTCCACCGCCGCCGGCGCCAGCTCCTCCCCCTCCGGCGCCGCGCCCTGTAGCGGCTCCTGCTCCTGCTCCTGTTCCTGCTTCTGCGCCGGCGCCGGCGCAAGCCCTTGCGCCCGCCCAAGCCCCGGTCCGAGCAGCGGCGCCGGCCCCGTCTGCCGCGCCACCTGCAAGCAACGCCGCAGCGCGACCCGAGGCTGTCACCCTGCCTTCGGCAGCAGCCCCGGTCACCACGCCAGCCCCCATCGTGAAAGCCGCCCCTGCGCAGGCTCTGCCCCAAACCCCATCACAGGCGCTCGCACCAACTCCTGCATCGCCCCCACCACCGTCCCCAGCAGCGGCAGCCCCAAGCCCGGCTGCGGCTGCGCCGTCCCCCCCTGCACCCGCAGCACCCAAACCCGGGCCCCAGCCCCCGGCGCCCGCACCTGCAGCGGCGGGCTCTTCATGGGCCACCTCGGCTGGCTGCAGCGTTCAGCGGATCGACAAAATCAGACCACCGCGTGTCGACGATGAACTGATCACATCGGGAATTGGGCCGACCCGCTTGCTGATCACCCTCAATCGCGAAGGCCGACCGATTAGGGTGAAGGTACAAAATAGCAGCGGCTCCATCGACCTCGATGAGATTGCCGAAGACTACGCCAGACGGATGCGATTTACGCCTTGTGTGCGTGATGGCATTGGTATCAACAACGCAGACTTACCATACGAAATTGCCTGGCGCAAAGGTTAGGCAGCCCAGTCACGGTGAGATGGAGGACCTTCAATGAATTCGCAAATGGGCCTGGCCCAACTTTGGGCGCAGGGTGACTTTGTCACCCGGGCAGTGGCCATCGTGCTGCTGCTGATGTCGCTGGCAAGCTGGACAGTCATCGTGCTCAAGGCGCTCGATCTGGCACGCTACCGCAAGATGACCGCCGGGGCGCAGGCGCTGTGGTCGCAGAGCGATCTCGAGCGTGCGCTGGCCGCGCTCGAGCCGCAGGCGGGCAACCCCTATGTCGACATGGCCGAACGCGGGCGCCGGGCGCGCGCCCATCTGGCCGCCGACGCTGCCAAGGCGCCTGCCATCGACATGAACGACTGGATCACGCGCAACTTGCGGCAAGTCATCGATGAGTTCACCGCCAGGCTGCAGTCGGGCCTGGCCGTGCTGGCCTCGGTGGGATCCACCGCCCCTTTCATCGGTCTGTTTGGCACCGTCTGGGGCATCTACCACGCCCTGGTGGCCATCGGTGCCACCGGCCAGGCCACCATCGACAAGGTCGCCGGGCCGGTAGGTGAAGCGCTGGTCATGACCGCCTTCGGACTGATCGTGGCGATTCCGGCCGTGCTCGGCTACAACGCGCTGGTGCGCGGCAACAAGGCTCTGCTGCAGCCGCTCAATCGATTCGCCCACGATCTCCATGCCCACCTGCTGACCGGTTCGCGCGTAGGCGAGCGCGACTGAGGAGTTTGCCCATGGCTTTTGGCACCCAAGACGACACCGACGAGGTGATGAACGAGATCAACATGACCCCGCTGGTGGATGTCATGCTGGTGCTGCTGATCATCTTCATGGTCACCATACCCGTGCTGCAGCACGCGATCCCGGTGCAGTTGCCGCAAGTCAGCAGCGCGGGGCCGGCTCAGGCCGGCAACACCCTGGTGCTCAGCGTCGACGCATCGGGGCG
>Ga0164292_10002580_pt1 | contig 14794 bp, 17 predicted proteins | sample GEODES117metaG_FD_111486 | JGI IMG/M metagenome (GOLD analysis project Ga0164292, IMG submission 111486) | Eutrophic lake water microbial communities from Lake Mendota, Wisconsin, USA - GEODES117 metaG | ecosystem: Environmental > Aquatic > Freshwater > Lake | place: USA: Lake Mendota... | reverse complement strand
GGGAGGGGAGGAGGAAGGAGGAAAATAAAAAAGGATGAGTAGGAACAAGGTGTTAAATTAACACAACAAGAGAGAGAGAGAGAGAGTAGGGTGGGGGTGGGGGTGGGGGGGGCAAAGATACATACCGATATTTGAACTGGGGGTTTTAAACAGTTCGTCCGAAGTAAGACACAGAGGAAAAATATTGAAGAGACCCTTTTCTTTGGCAGTGCTTGGAGTTTTAGGTAGCACACAGGATTTGGTATGTGACCAATAATTTTGTTCTTGTTCAGGTGCAATAAAATGATTGGTTTCCAAATATTTTTGATACATCCCATGAGTGTAATCTTGAGCATCAGAATTAAGATTTTGCAGTTCAAAATTGTCAAATACAATTCTGTTTTCCGTATTGCCAAGCAAACAGGTCATCGATTTAAGGGCTGAAGGACGATAATAAATGCCTGTAACACAAAAAAGTAAAGAGATACAAAAAAACACACAATTTGTTTTGTGCAAACGGTAGCGGTGTGTGTGTGTGTGTGTGTGTGTGTGTGTGACTTTTTCTATACCTGGTGTTTGAAATGTTCGATTTGATTCTGACCGTTGAATATCCGATTCTCTGTAACATGATTATATTATTTTATTTCTCAAGTGTTTTCTCTTTTAAATTTATTTTTTTTCCCCTTTCCCCTATTTTTCCAATGTTTTGGTCCGCGAGTCCGCCGGTCCGCCGGTCTGCCGGTCCGGTCCGCGGGTCCGCCGGTCCGGCCGGTCCGGTCCGCGGGTCCGCGGGTCCGCGGGTCCGCCGGTCCGGTCCGGTCCGCCGGTCCGGTTTATGTCCCCCCCCTCCCCGACGGTTTTCCGGGGACGGGGATCCGTTACCACGGATCCCCGTCTCCGGATCGTGACACAAAATCATTCGGTATGATTAGCGGCGCGACATTATCGGTATGATTATTTTACACACAACATGGAAAAGAAAGGACGTACTTGATGAATGAGATGAAGACAACTTGAGGACGGGCTTGACTGTCCCAGGATAAGTCGTATAATGCCAGTGAAACTTTTTGAATAGGTGTAAATATACTGCGATAGGATGTGAACACATTTGAAAGGGGACGTTCAGGAGAAAACCCTTTGTACTTGATTCTTAGCACCTGTAAAAATAATAATAAATAAAAGGAAAGAATAAGAGAGAGAAAAAAATAGCGGTGAGGAAAAGAGGGGTTTCGGTGTGTAACTATTTTAAACGGAGGAGGGGATACTTACGAGTAGATAGACATCATTTAGTGAGACAGTCACACTGACGACAGAATGTTTTGTGGCAGGATTTTGTCCAGGACCGCCGTATGCCAATGTTTCATTACGTTCCGTTTCAGTTAATGTACCGGATTCTGAACCTTTTGTCGGTGTTAAATTAAGTGGCAGCATGAAATCGATCAGATTGACTTTTTGCCTACGTTTAAATGTAAGATCTATTTGTGTATGGGCGGGAAAAAGGGGGGCATGAGGTTCAAAAGCTGTGCTGGATTGTCGATTTAAATGCATGTCACGTGGAGCTAATGTACGAAATGGATAGTAGGGAAACGTAAGATTGTAGCGTTTTAGAACGGTAGAATCAGTCCACGGCTCGTCGGTTATATTTTCCGGAAAGTAGCTTTCTTTTTGCAATTTTGGTATTTCCTTTAATGTTTTAAGACTGCCGCTAAGTGCTTGAGGGTATCCTGCAAACATACAACAGAAAATAAGTAAGACAATGAAGAAGAAGAGGATGAAGAAGACAAAGACGAAGACAAAGAAGAAGAAGAAGAAGACATGGATGAAGAATGAGTCACACCTAAAATAATTTTTCTGTAAATGCCTACCTCGTTTCTGTTTACGTTTTACATCGGATGTCGAAGGATTAAAATTCTGTTCTAATGCACTAATATGAGACCATCCGTCAAAATCCAGAAAAAAATTGCTGCACACAGAATAAATATTTGTCAACAGAAAATAAGAAGCAAAAAAAAAAACGGGTTTAAATGTTTAAAGGGGGCAGCATACCTATCTGTAGCAATTTGTGTACTATGATTAAATGCGGTTTCACAAGTACTAAATAGAATATTAAGTCCGTTGAGAGGTAAGGTAATCATGTGTCTTTCAGGACAGAGTAATTCTTGAGTTTTATCGTCTTCAGTTCCAATTTTCGTAAAGGGTTGTACAGTAACGACAATAGATGCGTCAATAACCATGTGCACATCAGGAGAAAAGCTAAGGCAGGGGAACAGAGAAAAAAATTATTTATTAGAACAAAAAAAAGGGTTACTCTTAAATTATGAGAACGAGAAGCGAAATGTTTAATAATAATGATGGAGATGAGAAAAGAGATTTTCTACTCTTTCTTCTTACTGTTTATGTTGGCAAAATCGTCGTGTCAATGTTTACCTGGTGAAATAATCTGTGCTACTTGGTACATGAAAACGTAATTCTTTACAGTCATCAAGTTTAGCCGCATCAAACTTAGGTTTAATTTTTTCATAGCGTGTTTCATAGACTAAACAAACAGAGAAAAATAAAAAATGATATTTTATAAGTCAAAGAAAAACAGGCGGGTGGTGGTGGACGTCGTCGTTGTCGTCGAAAGTGCGTCAGGGGTAGAGTTAACAACAAAAGGTGTTCGTGGTCAAAAAAAAAACAGATTGCAAAAGAAGCGGGGGAGGGGAAAGGGAGGGGGAGATAAAAAGGGTACGTCTAGGTTCCTCTTTTTCTTTAGACAGAGCACAATAAAAAATACACAAAAAGAACTCACCTAAATTAGTATTGTGTAATTTAGTCATTTTTGCCAGGTATAGGTTTCGTTTAAGAATGTCATCTAAACACAAAAGGAAAGAAAAGAATGATTCTGTTATTTATAAGGTTACCTCCCCCCCCACACTCGTCATTAATTTTGACCTCCTTTCTCATTTTACCTATAGGATTACTTAGACGTTTAATGGGATCTTTTTGTTGAGATGCCAAAGAAGATCTTTTCCGTTTTGTAGCCATTATATGTTTACCAAAGTAAAAACTATGGTAAATGTAATATGAAAAAAATAAAGAAAAATAAATGCTGTACTGCTAGTAGATTACACTAATTTTTTTTCGTTGAAACCGACGCCGAATGTTTCTTGAGTTCATCTTTAATAATAGTTTTAAATACATCGATAAGATACGACTGGTCTTCATGGTTGTTAGCTGATTTTTTGCTTGAGTTTTGACGTTTTTTCGATTCGACCAATAAAGAAGATGAAGAAGAAGAAGGGGGTTTTTTCTTAGTGTCAATTGATGGAATAATAGTTTCTAGAATAGAGGCGGAGCCATCATCTGTCTTACGCGTCTTCGTCTTCGACGTGTGCCAGTTGTTGTTCGCTTTTTGGTTCGTCTTGGCGTCGTCTGAGATTGACGGCGACGCTTGCCGCCTTTTCTTTTTCGTCCCGTTGTTCCTGTTCGTTTTCGTCTTGCTGGAGCCATGATGCTTAGCTAAAAAATAAATTTCATCCAATACTGGAGTAGGAATTTAGAGAAAAAAATACCCCTGTGTGTGTGTGTGTGTGTGTGTGTGTGTGTGTATGAGGGAAGGGAGGCGGGGGAGGGGGGGGGGAGAGGGGGGGAGGATAATAAAGAACAAAACTTATGACGATAGCAATACATTTATCAATAACAACAGAAGATTGAACAAAATGTATGTTTAACTCAGGAATGTTAATATTCACAGCATTGTTACAAAATTGAAATAAATTTGCATAATTGGGCACAAATATTTGTTCATCATTATCATCAAAATCAGCTTGATTTGTATTAGCTCGCCAAATATAAAAACTTGCTGCCGGATCAGTGCCTGAACTACGTAAAACAAGATCATAGCGGACAGAAGCTAGAACCGGTCGATTTGGAAACGTACTAATATGATTATCAAGCAATGCTAGAAGTTCACGTTCCATAGACTGTCTATTAAACTGAGGAACAAGATTAAAACGTACGGTTAAAACAGTGCATTTTTTGCGACCCCGATAAAAAAAATAAGGCACTCGTGACACAGTTATTGGATCGGAAAAAAATGGATCTCTGAGCACAGCATTTAATTCGCTTAAGGACATGTACACTTGTTGACGACGACGTCGACGTTGACCAATATTTTGTTCATCATCATCATTATTCATACTGATACTGTTCCTGATAACCTAGAAAAGAAAACATTCTCCTTTTCTATGGCACGACCATGCAATATCTACACACACACGTGTGTGTGTGTGTGTGTGTGTGTGTGTGTGTGTGTGTGTGTATGTGTGTGTGTGTGTATGTGTGTGTATGTGTTTATTTATTTATTACCTAATATAATGTAAAATCCTTCAACACAAGGTTACAAATACAAATGACACATCTACACATCTACACGTAACGTGTACACAACACAATACACGATAACAACGATAACGACGACACCAACGACGACATATGAATTCCTTGTTTACAATGACGACATTTTAAAACATGATTATTGCAAAACACATTTGTGTAAAAGTTAACAAACACATGTACACAGATATAAACCGGACAAAATCAATAGTTACACTTACACAACACAAAAGGTGTACACGCCACACTACACCATGTACACTTTTGTCGAGTTATGTTTGATCCAAATCTTTTGTTAATAAAGACGACATTTAAAAACATGATTATTGTTAGTGTTATGTACTGCATCATAGTGTTGGGTTTTTATTCTTTTATGGACACCTACACACACACTAGAGAGTATACTTACACGTGTACACAAACACACATTCACAGTCACAGTCACATAATCATCATAGTTATCTCGTCCGTATTTAATACAATTCTTTCTGTTTATAAAGACGACATTTAAAACTATGGCTATTGCTATAGCCAGCACGTTTAATGTGTAGTGTGTATCGTTTTTATTTGTTTAAATAATAAATATGTTATAGACACACACACAGTAAGTACTACGTACACACACTTATACACATACACGTAACGTGTACAACCAGTCACACATAATGTAGTACACACCTATGTATAACCCGTGTACACATGCTTTGATTTACAAAGACGATATTTAAAACCATAGTGATTGCTATAGCTGGACAAATAAATAAGTCTTGTGCATTTTTGTGTATTCGTAAACATTTTTATGTACAATCAAGTAAATACTACGTACTTAGTTAAGGTTACACAGTTATGGTTCATGTACACAAGCACATTACATCCATGTTTCTTATATTACAAATGTTTCGCTTTACAACAAACAATATTTTACTACAAGTATTTAAAGACATAAAATTTTTCTCTTACTTCAGAAAACATTAAAAAACAATAGTTACACTGCTATTTATAGGCACTCGTTATATTTATTTGTAACAATTTTATGGTCACAGATTATTACATACCATAGTCACACATAGTTATAGCAGTTACAAACACAATCTAACGCGTACACAGGCACACTAAAATCATATAATTGTAAACAATCATTGCCTATTTATAAAGTCGACATTGCAAAACACATAGCCTTTTTTTATTTACACACACATATCATTTTTATATCATACACACCTCGTGTACACACTTAAACATCACAAGTTTTAGCCCACGTATTAGCAATGTATTTTTTAACAAGTCACAGAAAATCTATAGTTAACGTGCATGCGTTCGTGCGTGTGCGCGTGCGTGCGTGCGTGCGTGCGTGCGTGCGTGCGTGCGTGCGTGCATCTGCGTCTGTATGTGTGTCATGTACTGATCAAACATCATGCCTGTAGAGCTAATGCAAACTAGAGTTATTTTATAGAAGGGGATTTTTACTAAATTCCTACCAACAGGTGTTACAAGGTCCAGGGGGAGGGGGGAAACAGAGCCAGAGGAGGAGCCTCAGGAGATGTTGTCCATCCAAAGGTTGGAATGGGAATGAGGGTCCTCCACCAACCCACCTGCTATTTATACTCCTCCTGACATGTGCCAGAATATTCCACAACATTGCGTGCACCTGTTGTAGAATGTGCTAGACACCATGGTGAAAATTGTTTCTGATGAAATAATCTGATGCAATGTGTAAGCCAGTGAACACCTGTCATGCTTAAATCCCTCCCCCCACTTCCCCCCCACCCTCCCCCCAGCAATTATTTTGGCCTGTGTCTGGTAACAGGTGGAACAGGTGCAAGCCCCCCCACCCCCTCCCCCAACCCTTTTGTGGCCTACAACTCTATTGATTCCAGCAGGTGCCAGAAAATTCTCAGCCCCCTTTTTTGCCTGATTTTCTGATGAAATTGAACATTGCGTGATACCCAGTAATTTCTTCATTCCTCCCTCCCCCCTCCCCCCTCCCCTGCCCCCTGCAATTATTTTGGCCTGTGTCTGGTTAACAGGTGGACAGGTTTGACACAACCCAACCCTTTTATGGCCTGCAGTTCCAGCAATTACCAGAACATTTCGGTCACGATATAGGTGTTCCAGAACATTCGTTCCCCCCTTTTTCCATGTTCCAGAACCATCCTGGGTAGTATAAAAGGGACCCCTCCTCTCCATTAGCCATCAGTCGCTCTCAAAACGTTCACCTGTTAACAGCTCCTGCTACTCTTCACAGCTCCCAAAATTCTCTCTGTCGCTCATCTCTATCTCACACGCTAGACTACACACCTGTTATTTTCTCCCCCCTTCCATTTGTGTGCTGTCACACACAACACCCACACACAGAGTTCTCTATTTGGACTTAGAGTATTTTTTGCATCAATACACATCTTTGTACCAAGGTAAGAGAAAAATGGTTTTGTTCACATTTTTAAATATTTTGACAATCATTGACTAGTTTAGAAAACATACACACGCACGCACGCACGTACGTGCACAAGCACGCACCAACTTGCACGCGCACAAGCACATTCACGCACAAACACATTTACGCGCACATGGTATCAAATCCTTTTCCCAATATTTTCCAAACACAAATTATTATACAGAGTGTAAATAAATTACATCATTTATTTTATTCCTGTAAATTTTGTCTGTGTTGTCACCCCGTCTTTTGCGTCTGTCCAGAGAGAAGAAGTAGATACAGAGAGACATTGTACCTGCTAGTACCCTCAATTCCCATTGTACGTGGATTGACACCCCCAGATGTCGCTGTCCAACAGGGAAAAGACCAGGAAACGCAGAGTCGCACAAATGAGATTTAGATAGTGTCCAGGTAGTAAAGCTGGGTTGGACAACCAGTGTAAGGACTAGTCGGGACCTCCTAGCTGTGAGTGTTACATGATGGAAACTGAAATGTCGGGAGTAACATGTAGACACTCAAGGCCCCGTAATGTCATGAGACGAGAGATGTACATTGTATCTTATATTTGATGGTTGGTACTACTTTATGTATTGCACGAAAAGTTATAAAAGAACAATGTCTTTAACGTAACCAATCTCACTCTGTGTAATAATGCCGTGTTTTAGTATAAATAACTATTATTTTTTTATTTTTTATGGGTTAACATTTACATTTTGTACACGTACACTCAACATTATATTTCTACAGACAAATTATACACATGTACACACAAAGACACACAAGTACACACAAAGACACACATACATGCACACAAAAACACACACGTACACACAATAACACACATTTGTACACACATGTTTACACAACGCAACATTCATCTTCACCCATTAAGAGTAAATAATTAACTATTTCGTGTTGAAATTCAAAGTCACCGTACAATTAAATAGTTATATAAACGTGGTTCCTGTAGCCTAGTGGTTAGCATCTCCTGCATTTAAGCGGGGAAGCCGGGTTCGAACCTACTTGTGGTCTGGTTTCTAGAAAAAACCGGACACTAATGATTTTATTCAAGTCTTGCGTCATTAAACGATCTTCCTATATGTGACCACTCTTTTCTTTTCTGAAACCATTTGTCTAAAAAATTATTGTATGTATTTATTTATTATTTCAATAATAAGAGAGTAGTTATCTACATTAAGTTAGTATTTTATTCAAAATAATTGCTTTTGTGAATGTGGATTCAATAATTTTGTAATTACCACCCTTGTTAGTTGTTATACAATATAAAGTTGTAACATTTTATCGATTATTAAATTTATTTTTTGTCAGCATGCTTTCTAATAAGCCAGCATCATCAGGCTACACTGTGACTTTTCACGAGGATAAAGCAGTGCATTCAAGTTCGCAAATGCTAGAGTGCAAGAATTTATCAAAAAAGTTATTTCAAAGTCCTAGTGATAGACACGTGTACGGTCTTAAATTTTACACAAATCCTGTCAGGTAATATTACTAGAGTATTTTAAATAATGGTAGTATAACTTAAATTTGATTTTTTTGAACCTGAAATATTTCCTAGTGTTGGACGTCTGCCAGGATCGGTTAAAGATATGTTTAAATTTATTAGGTATTTTTTGTAAAATTCATTATTAAATCGGCGTGGTAAATTTTTAATTATTTTAATTCTTTTACTATCTAATTTAGAAACAACAATTTTGAACTATTTAAATCTTCAAATGGATTGCTAGGTTATTCTTCTTTTTAACACATGTAAAACACTAACATTTATTACACCTATTTAAAAGTAACTTATTTTGTATTGCTTATAGTATTCACACATCGCTATGGAAAAGATGGAAGAGAAACTAAAAAATTCGAAGATAAATGCTTGTTGTTTGATTTTGAATTTCTAAAGAGCATTGCCGATCCGGTATTTGTTGAAAGATATAAAAATTCACTTGCAACATTTATAACTTTGCTTAATGAAAACAAAAATTCAGGTATGATTTTAACCCAATCAATTTTAGTCATTATGTAGTCAATACTTCAAATATTTGTTTTATATATTTTTTTACAGATTTTTCAAATTATTCAACTATTTCTGATGTACGATCGTTTCCTGTAGCACAGTTAGAAACCACAGAATGTGCTGTCAAAATTATTTTGTCTTTTGAGGTAATAATTTACACTACAATACATTTAACACTTTATTTTTCTACAAAAACAATAATTCTTTTGGTTTTTTAGCATTACAATTCATCTGAACTAGGGTTTGGGTATGGACACAAACTTGATCACAAAAATGTCAAGTAACACTCTTGTTTATTTACAGTTTTAAATAATAATGTCCAATATTATTCATTTTGTTCATTATATTTTATTTTGCAGTGAATGTGATGTTGCATTGGTTATCAAATATCATTTTCATGACATAGAGGAAGAACTTAGTGCAAACATTACAGAGGAAAATAGCAGAAAACGAAAAATTCTTCAGGCTCCTAAACGTATTGTGGATTATTCATCAATTAAACTTCCTGCATCTATGTTTGCTCTCTATCTAGAAGATGATTGTCAAAGTTTTATGAAAGACTGTGTAAGGTAGACAAAACCAAAAAATTACTCTACTATTATAAAAAAAATGTAATAATTTTATTTATTTAATAATGTTTCTTTTAGTCTTCAACAAAAAATTGTCAGTAATGCAAAGAAAATTGAATGAAATTGTTCCACTCAACCAATGTGTATTTGTAATTGGTAACTCATTTAGTTTTTTACTCTTCACTTTTAACTATTTTTTCCTACAATAGGGTTCTCACAATATATTTTTAATTCTAGCTGAAAGTGGATCTGGTAAAAGTACATTTATAAAACTGCTTATCAAAAATTTAAATCAAGGTAAATTTATACAACAACAAAAAATACATAATTTCAATTTTTTATACAAGTTTATTATCGTATAAAATTTTTTTTCAGACACGCCTGTTTACATACAATCACGTGAACCATCAGATTTTTCAGATATTAATAATATTCAATATTTGTCCGACAATTTTTCGGTACAAGAAAGTTTCTTTAAACAATTACCTAGCGGAGCATTTGTAGTTCTTGATGATTTTTCGTTTAATCAAGCTAAGAATAAGGCTCAGGATAAACTTGAATTTCTTAAAATAGTTAATTATTATTTGAGACACAACAAAATCACATTACTTTTAGTTATTCATAATTTGTACAACAATAATTTGTTTACCGACATTCTTTTAGCACCTCATATTTTTCTGTCCTATTCTAATTTAGGATATTATATTATAAGGTAACAAATCACATAAATTATTTTACTTTTGTACATTTCACAGGATAAATTATTTTCTAATAGTTTTAAATTGTTTCAGAAAACTTCAAGAAAGATTAGGTGGAAAAGAAATACTTTCGTTTTATCAAGAAGTACCAAAACAAAATTATCATTTTGCATACATTAATTGCAACAAAAATTATCTTATTAACAAAGTAGAAAATTTGTTTTACGGTAAATCCACAGCAATGTTTTCAAACAAAACCGTTTTTTCTATTCATCCAAAAAATCAAAGTTGTGCAGTCAAAAAAGTTGAAAATGAACATACCAGTGATCGAAACGAACATAATAATCATATTATAGATTTTATCAAAAGTATTTATCCCAAACAAAAATATCTGACAATGATTTTTCAGATTCTCGAACCTTTTGAGTTAATTTCTTCAAATTTATTTTTTGTTGCGTTTCCTAACATTCATGTAGCAGATGTTTGCGCTTTTTTAAATAATAAATTCGGAAAGGAACATACTACAGATGTTAGATTTATTAAATTGTGTAAATTTTTGCGAACTAAGGAAATTAAATTTCCTAAAATTGCTGTCAAGAATCCTGTTGCGCAAAAATATCTTTGTGTTTAATACAAATGTGTTTTTTTCAGATAAAACCTAAAAATGAATAATCCTAAAAGTCATTTAATTCAATGTAAATCAAAAGTACGCATACAAAATAAAAACATTAATTTTTCTTCATACTACTATTGTAATTACATCTTTTTTTTCATTTTTTAGGACAACGTATTTCAATGCACTTTAGAACAGTCTTATCGAGATGTTACATGCAACAAAGCTGATCTTCTAATAAGTTATGTTGACAATGTTATTAGTAGTCCTTCTACAGGTTCTTTCTTTTTTAAAAATTTTTCTTTTTTATTTTTACAGATTATTTATAATAATACTTTAACTAAAATTTATCTGTAGATCCATTGCATTTTTTGTTTAAACCGACCGCAGCATTAGGTTATTTTTTTTTATCTAATTAACCTAAACAACCTGGCTTTTGTTAATAGCTTTAATAATGCAAAAAAATTTTTCTAGATGTCATAAGTTTACGAAACATGAAGACAGCAGAAAATAATGTTTTTACCGCATTTGCTCGAATGTACTCTAAAACAGCAAATGTACGACAATCAAGTGTATTACCTCAATCTATTGCAGACTACGAACTTACATCAGAAAATACCGGAAACTATACATTTGATGTTGTGTTAAACTTATTACCACATCAGATTTTTCTTATGCCTCTGACATATTTAAATTATATTAAAAACGAAAACGATCTTATTCAAGCCGGTATCATACAATTTACACATGATTCTTTAACGTAAATAATTATTTTTTCATTATTATTTTCAATTAAAATAGCATAATTTTTACTTATTTTTTATTTTAAGGAAACATTTATTAGCAGAAAGTGCTAATTTTTCTGAAATTACATTTGTCTCAAATGATAACGAAGAAGTAATTATATTTATTATACAAAAGTTTTATTTTAAAAAACACTTTTATATAAATTCTTTTACCTTTTATTTGATATTTTAGACTCTTTTATTTCAAACTGAATCCAAAGAAATGGACAATAATGATGTGATTACCTCAATTTTATTTAGCGGACAACCAATGGGTGGGTACAAAATTTTTTAATAATCTATTCATATTTATTGATATAAAACATTTTTTTGTGGTTCAGTTGGATTAGGTTGGACAAAACTAACACAGGGAGAAATGTTTTCAAATCCTTCATTTAAACTCAAAGATTGTCAAGTAAACATTAAGTTTAGCTTCCCAAATACAGATTTAATGTTTCCCCGTGCTGCCAAAAAAGATAAAAGAGATAGACCATTATTACGAGGAAAATCGCAAAAATTTGCTGATTTTGCCATTTATCATCGAAATGAAAATCTGTTTCAACTTATTGTAGCGAAAAATATAGCTGATAATCTGGAATATAACTATTTTTCGGATCAATTTTCAAAGGTAAATTATGTTATATCATAGTCATTTTTAAGAAATTATTTATAGACTATATTTTTTCTTTGTTACCATTTTTTTGCAGAACACAGAATATGAAGCCGCCTTTACAGCTGCTATTAAAAAAATTTATCGTGATTCTTGGGTTTATCAATATTTTTCTTTAGATGTTGGATCTTTAGAAAACGATAAAGGAATTGTATGTTTTCTCTATACAGATAAAAATAAAAAAGCATCAATGCATTGGGATAGTTCGAGAATACAAACTTTTTGCCATATTCCAGAGAATTTTAAAACACATTTATTTGCTGCATCAGATTGGGTTACTTTAGAAGATAGTATTGATTCAGTTAGTGAAATGTATCCAATGCATGTCATATCTGGAATTACTCATGGAATGCTAACTAATGGATATCCCTATTCAAAATCACCATTTTACACAGCGCCATATTTACTTATCTTTAGATCTCGTCAACACGGAATAGAAGCTAACTATTTATCGTTTAACGATTTTCTTTTGTCCCCGTCTTATAATCACATTCTAGCTTTGTTAAATTATGATGAAAATAGTGAAAAATTTGTTCCCTCATATCATGCCGATGTTTTGTTACCATATAATGACGTTCTTTCATTAAACAACGTATTAGAATTTTATATTACCGATGCAAATCGTAAACCGGTACTAGTTAAAGATATGAGTCAATTGTTTATATCCATTCAGTTTCTTTAAAAATGCAAATGTTTTAAATTAATATTAAATTGTAAACATTACATTTCAGAAAATTGTAGTAAAAATGTTTATTTAAAATCAATTTAAAAATGTCATCTTCACCACCACTGTCTATTGTTGACACTACTAGTGACGAAAACAATAGTTTTTGTACTGTAAATAACTTACAGTCTATAAACTTGAATAATGAAGAAAATAGTGAACAAAAAGAATCTTGTTTAATCCCAGTGTTACATAATACTACAAGTGAATCAAAAACATGGACTAAAACTGATAGTGAGTCAATTACAACAACTCGATCTCTCGAATTTTTAGAAAAATCGTTTAGAAAATATACATATTATTTTAGCAATCATCCATTAACCACTTCTGTAGGATATTTAACAGTATTTGATAAAAAAATTATTGCATGTTTTTCCGAACGTACACAAAATAATAATTTTGTTTATTTAGATGTAAAGTGTATACCCCAATTCAATTTATTTATAAATAAAATTCAATTGTTAAGTTTTGATTGGTTACCTATTTACACTGTTAATGATTTAGAAAAAATTCAAGATATGTTCTATAAATTTTTAAATGAGTATCAACTTCTAGAAAATCAAAATTATCCAGCCGTGTCTCATTTTCCACCCATAGGAACTTACAATGTGTTTGAAACATATTATGTTGATCAAGAATTTTCTCTTTCTTGTCATGAAACTTTCAACTCAACTGATATCAATATAAAAATAAAAGAAAGTACAAAAACCAACACTATTTTAAACATAACAAATGAAAATAGTCCACCAGTTCATCTTCAAATTTACATAGGTTCATATTTAGTATTTTGTTCACAACGTGATTTGCAAAATTTAAGTAACGAAAATGTAAATTATATCATTAATTTTCTTTTGTCTAAAGCTTCAAAATGTTAATCATCTTATATTACAGACATATAATGAACTCCAATTATAAATCACATCTACAAAAATGTATTGCCTATTCAGAAAAAATGAAACAGATTCTAGGTAAGTTAAAATAAAATATTAATTGTATTTATCGATAATAAAGTAGTAATTTTTTTTATTTTTTTTAGAAACAAGAAACGGTGCAAACATCTCCGAAGAAACGTTGCCTTTGATCGAAATGTATAAAGAATGTTTGGATAAACAAATTATTCCAGTTCTTAAAGAGTGTATTGACAAATATTCTGAATGGTGGAGTTTAAAAATGTATTCTCCTCTAAGTGAACTGATAAATGGACGTTTGGACATTTTTTTTAGACCAGAAGAACTTATCAATATTATTTTACAGGAAGCTAGAACCTCTAATTGCTTTGAATCAGGAAATTCTGAAATTATAGTGGCTAACGATCGATTGCAAAAATGTTTTAACACGAATATTATTTATGCACCAAATTTGTTTGTACTTTGTTTATCACACATTAATGTACTTACAGATGTTGTACAAATTGAAACATTAAGAAACAAGCATATTAATTCAGAATTGTGGATTGAAACTCCGTATGACATTCTTTACAAAGATCCTACAGCTCAATTTTGGTTACATCCGATCATAAATCAAACAATTTGTTTCAATAATCAAATTACATATTCTTGGGAATCCATTTGTGAATCTGTAACTCAATTTATTTGCAATCCAAATGATCATTTTACTCGTCATGACAAAGACATATTTTCAATTAATACAAATTCTCCTTTATGTAATGAATTTAGATTTCAATATTTTCACAAATTTCAAATACCCTCTATTTTAAAACAAATAACAAAATATCTTGGTAAAAAACACAATATTTTAACGTTATGTCCTGAATTACATCATAATGAATCTGATGTTACAACTATGTATTTTCTAGAAGACTTAATGTTTAGTAACAATCGGCTACTGCCTCATATGTCTTGCTCTACTTACGTATGAAAATCCTATTATTTCATGTTTATTTTTTCAGAACATGGAAT
>Ga0164292_10002579_pt1 | contig 14795 bp, 10 predicted proteins | sample GEODES117metaG_FD_111486 | JGI IMG/M metagenome (GOLD analysis project Ga0164292, IMG submission 111486) | Eutrophic lake water microbial communities from Lake Mendota, Wisconsin, USA - GEODES117 metaG | ecosystem: Environmental > Aquatic > Freshwater > Lake | place: USA: Lake Mendota... | reverse complement strand
GAGCAAGAACACCTCGGCCGGCGCGGTCAGCGAGAAGAAGGACTGCTCCAGCAGCTGCTCCGAGAAGAAGAGCTCCTGCAGCGAGAGCAAGAACACCTCGGCCGGCGCGGTCAGCGCCAAGAGCGGCTGCCCGGGCTCGGGCAGCGGCAGCATGTGCCCCTTCGCGGGCGCCAAGAACGGCTGATCCGTTCCTTCGATGAAGTTTCACGCGGCCCTCCCCTGCGGAGGGCCGCGTTGTTTTTCGCCCGTTACCATCGCGACCCGTGAGCGAGGCTCCTCCGATCCTGGTGCGCGGCGGCCGCGTGATCGATCCTCTCCGCGGCTTCGATGCCGTGGGCGATGTGCTCCTGCGTGGCGAACGCGTGGAGCGGATCAGCGCGACGCCACTCCCGACCACGGGCTTGCGCGTGATCGACGCGGACGGCTGCCTGGTGTGCCCGGGCCTGATCGATCCGCACGTGCACCTGCGCGAGCCCGGTGGCGAGCGCAAGGAGACCATCCGGACCGGCAGCGAGGCGGCGATCGCGGGCGGGTTCAGCATGGTGGCGTGCATGCCGAACACGCAGCCCGCGCTGGATCTTCCGAGCCTGGTGGATTTCGTGCGGCTGAAGGCGGCCGAGGCCGGACTTGCGCGCGTGCGCGTGGTGGCCGCGGCCACCGTGGGGCGCGAGGGCGAGCGTCTGGCGCCGATGGGCGCGATGGCGCGGGCCGGCGCGGTGGCCTTCAGCGACGACGGTGACGGCATCGCGAGCGCGATGGTGATGCGCCGTGTGCTCGCGACGTGCCGCTCGATCGACCGCCCGTTCCTGCAGCACTGCCAGGAGGCCACGCTGACGCAGGAAGCGGTGATGAACGAGGGACCGCTCGCGGCAAAGCTGGGGCTGGGTGGATGGCCCGCCGTCGCGGAGGAAATCATGTTCGAGCGCGACGTGCGCCTGAACGCCTCGATCGGCTGCCGCTACCACGCCCAGCATCTCTCGAGCGCGGGCAGCGTGGAGATCCTGCGGCGCGCGAAGGCGTCGGGGCAACCCGTGAGCGGCGAGGCGAGTCCGCATCACCTGCTCCTGACCGACGCTGCGTGCGACGGCTGGAACACGATCGCGAAGGTGAATCCCCCGCTGCGGACGGGCGCCGATGCCGAAGCGCTTCGAAAGGCCGTCGTGGATGGAACGATCGAGGTGCTCGCCACCGACCATGCGCCGCACACGGCCAGCGAGAAGGGTCGTGACTTCGGTGCGGCGCCCTTCGGCTGCATCGGCCTGGAGAGCGCCGTCGGCATGTACGGCCTGGCGCTGGTGAAGAGCGGCCTGATGGACTGGACCTCGGTGATCGAGCGCATGACGGTCGGGCCGGCGCGCCTGCTGGGGCTGCTGGAGGCCGGCTTCGGACGGCTGTTCGAGGGCGGACCTGCCGACATCTCCGTGATCGATCCGGACGCCGCGTGGAAGGTCGACGCGGCGCACTTCCGCAGCCGCAGCCGCAACTGTCCGTTCGACGGATGGACCGCGCATGGGCGGCCTGTCGCGGTGATCGCGCAGGGCCGCGCCTTCGATCTGCGCACCGAATGGTGGCGCGGAGCTGGCGCGTCGTGAGCGGCCCGCGCGGCCTGCGACGCCGCTTGATGGACCGCCTGGCGGCCGCGGTGGCCCGGCGTCCGCTCGCCATCGTGGCAGGCACGGCGATCCTGGCGTTGGCTTCGGCACTGTGGAGCGCGTGGCACCTTCGGCTCGATGCGGACACCAACTCGCTGGTGGGCGACGATCAGCCGTACATGCGTCGCTATCGGGAGTTCCTCCGGGACTTCGGCGACCTGGAGTACATCCTGCTGGTCGTTGATCCCGCCGGCAACGAGGCGGAGGCGGCCGCGGCGACACGCGAGCTGGTGACGGAGCTCCGCGCGCTGCCCGACCTGCGAGGCGCGACAGGATCGGTCACCAGCGCGGAGCAGTACCGAGTCTCGACGTGGTCGATGGGTGATGCGGAACTCGCGGGACTGCATGAGGCGCGCGGCGCTCTGTCCGTGCTCGCCGCGGGTCCCGGCGCCGGTGGCCTTCTGCAGGAGAGCACGGAACGTCTGGAAAGGTTGCTTGCCGATGGTGCGGGCATGGAACGCGCGCGCCAGCGCGAACTGGCCGCCGAGGCGTTCCTGCTTGCGCGCTGTGCGCTCGGCGGAATGCCGGATGCCCCGGCGAGTCTGGCGACGGCCTTGCCCGAGCGATGGCTTCCCGCCGGTCCGGGGCCGCTGCGGCTGGTGCTGGTGATGCCCGACAAGGACTTCGAGACGCTCGCGGTGATCGAGCGGCCGCTCCAGGAGATCCGCGAGCGGATCGCCAAGGTGCGACGCGCGCACCCCTCGATCGAGATCGGCCTGACGGGAAAGCCCGTGCTGAAGGCCGACGAGATGCGCACGACCAGCGACGACATGAACACCGCCAGCATGGTGGCGCTGCTGCTGTGCACCGTGGTGTTCATGATCGTCTTCCGCGGCGTGAAGCGGCCCCTGCTGGCCGTGGTGGTGTTCGTGGCGGGCTCCGCCCTGACGTACGGCGCAGCCACGCTGATGCTGGGCCACCTGAACCTGCTGAGCGTGGTGTTCATGCTGGTGCTCGTGGGCGTGGGGCTGGATTACGGCGTGCACATGGTGGCGCGATACCTGGAGGGGCTGCGCCACCTCGGACCCGCCGCCAGCGTGCGACACACGATCCGTCGCGCGGTGCCAAGCGTGCTGGCGGGCGCGCTCACCAGCGCGGGAACCTTCCTGCTGGCGGTTGCCGCGCCGATGCGCGGCCTGCGGGAACTGGGCCTCGTCAGCGGCGTGGGGCTGATGCTCTGCGCGATCACGATGGCGATCACCCTGCCGGCGCTGCTGCTGCTGCTGGACCGTGGCGCCCGACGCGAGCCGCTGAAGCGCGGCCTGTTCATGGAGCCGCTCGATCGCCAGCAGGACCCCTTCGGCGGACGTGCCGCCCTGCGGCACTGGCTCCTGACCGGGGCGTTCCTGTTCGTCGCGATCGGTGGTGGCTGGATCGGATGGGATCGGATCCGTTTCGAGAGCAACCTGCTGCGACTGCAGGCCGAGGGTCTCGACAGCGTGGGTTGGCAGCGGAAGCTGCAGGCCGCGGGCGGCAACGCCACGTGGTTCGGAGCATGCATCACGGAATCGATCGAGCGCATTCCCGATCTGGTGGCGCGCGCGCGACAGGAACCGCTGATCGGACAGGTGCGCAGCGTGCTGGACGTGGTGCGCCCGGACACGCCGGAACGTGCCGCGTGGCGCACGGCGATCGGGAACGCGGCGCTCGGTCGGCCGGCCTCCTCGCGACAGATCGCCACGCCCCCTTTGGCCGACGGCTTGGCGCAGGCGCTTGGGCGTCTGGCCGATGGCGCCGGACTGGCGGGCGCGCCGGACGCGGACGTGGCCTCCATCCGCTCGCTGCGGGACGGCGTGCAGGCGCTGAATCGCGCCCTGCGACAGTCCCCGGACGAGACGGTCCGAGCCTCGGAACTTGCGGCCAGCCGGTCGGCCGAGTTCGCCACCGCGCTGGGGGCCGGCGCGCGCGGATCCTTGCGGCAGGCCCTGCCGGACGCCATGCGCGACACGTTCACCTCGAGCGATGGACGCTCGGCGGTGATCCTGAATCCGGTCGAGGACGTCTGGGATCCTGCCGCGCTGGAGCGGTTCGTGGCCGCCATGCGCCGCGTGGATCCCGACGTGACAGGCGTTCCGATCACCGTCCTCGAGTCGCTGCGGCTCATGCGACGATCGTTCCTGCAGCAGGGCGTGCTGGCCACGCTCTTCGTGGGGATCGTGCTGCTGGCGGACTTCCGATCGCTCCGGCTGGCGGCGCTGTCGCTGCTGAGCCTGGCGGCCGGCATGGGCGTGACGGTCGGCGTGATGGGCTTGCTGGACGTGCCGCTGAGTCTGGCGAACTTCTTCGCGATCCCCATCATGATCGGTCTGGGCATCGACAGCTGCATTCACGTCACGCATCGCGCGATCGATGGCGGGCTGCTGTCCGGATTCGGCAGCACGCGCCGCGCGGTGGTGGTGACGGCGCTGACCACCACGATCGGGTTCGGCACGCTGCTCTGGGCGCAGCATCAGGGGCTGCGAGGCCTGGGTGCCGTCATGACGATCGCGAGCGTGGCGTGCCTTGCCAGCAGCGTGTGGCTGCTGCCGGCGATGCTGCGGATCGTGGGACTGGGCGTGCCGCGGCCGCGCACCGCCCCTAGCATGCCGTGATGCGAACGCTGATCCCGATGCTTCTTGCGGCGCTGCTTGCCGTGGCGTGTGGCGACGCCGGAAACGACGCGCGCGTGACCACGACCGTTCCCGTCGCACTGCGCTTCCAGGTCGATGGCATGCACTGCGGCGGCTGCGTGGACGCGATCACCGAGAAGGTGAAGCGCGTGGATGGGGTGGTCGACTGCCGCGTGAGCCTCGAGCAGCGCCAGGCGGACGTCGCGGTGCGCGACGCACAATCCGGCGCGGCCGTGCAGAAGGCGATCGAGGGCCTGGGCTACAAGGTCACGCCCCTGCCCACGCCGGCGGCTGGCACCTGAACGTCAGCGGGCGAGCGCCCGCTCGATGGCCTCGGCGACAGCTTCGGCGGCCTGCGCCATGGTGCCACGGAACTTCGCTCCCGCAGCATGCACGTGCCCGCCGCCGCCGAATGCGCCCGCGAGGCGATTCACGTCGACGAAGGCGCCGCCTCGGGCCATGGGCGGCTTGCTTCGCAGGCTGATCTTCACGACGGGCCCCGGCTCGTTCTGCGACAGCAGCGCGCTGACCTCGACCGATCCCACGCTCATGGGCGCGTTCACGACGCCGGCGAGGTCCTCGGCGCTTCCGCTGCTTCGCGAGAAGTCCTCGGGCGAGAGCGTCATGACGGCGGCGCGACCTCCCGCGAGCCAGCGCAGTCCGCCCAGGGCGTGCGCGAGCAGTCCCATGCGTTGCGGTCGCGCGGTCTCCTCGAGTTGGCGATAGAGCCGGTCCTTCTCCACACCCGCGCGCAGCAGCCGCGAGGCCAGCGCGAACACCGAGGCATCCGCCCCGCTGAACCGGAACCATCCCGTGTCGGTGGCCAGGCCGGCGAACAGCGCCTCGGCGATGCTGCCGGCGCATCCGGTGCCGGGAGCGTCGAAGCGCGCGCCCAGTGCGTCCAGCACCGGCACCAGCGCCTGCGTGCAACTGGCGCACGCGGTGTCCACGATGCGATCCGTGAAGCCCGTGTCGCCCGAGCGGTGATGATCCACGCCGATGCAACGATCCATGCGACCCCGGATCCACGGGCCCAGATGCTCAAGCTGGCTCCAGGACCCGGTGTCGACCACCGCCACGAGATCGAAGTCGCCCTGCGGCATCGACTCGGGTGCGCGACAGACGGCATCCCCCGCGAACAGGACGCCGAGCGCCGGATCGAACGGCCCCGCAAACCACGCCTCCGCGCGGATGCCGAGGGCGCGCGCCGCGCGCGTGAGCGCCAGCACGCTTCCCACGGCGTCGCCGTCGGGCTTGTCGTGCGACGTGACCAGCAGGCTCGTGGCGGAACGGATGCGTTCCGCCAAGCGGTGCGCCGATGCGGTCGTTGCGTACGCGGCGGCCGTCGTGGCGCTCATGCTTGCATCGCTTCCTGCGGGACGAGGTCCCGCGTGCGCACCACGTCGCGGCGCATCTGCGCCAGCAACGGTTCCAGGCCATCGAATCGCGCCTGCTCGCGGATCCAGTTCGAGAACTCGAGTCGCAGCGTCCATCCGTAACGATCGAGCGGCATCGGACGATCCATCAGGAACGCCTCCACCGTGCGCTCCGCGTCGCCGAACGTGGGCTTGGTGCCCACGCTGATGGCGGCGCGCACGCGGGTTCCATCGGGAAGCGTGGCGAGGCCCGCATAGACCCCATCCATGGGAATGTGGCGCTCGCCGAACTCCACGTTCGCGGTGGGCCAGCCGATCTCGCGGCCCCGCTGATCGCCTCGGACCACCTGACCGCTGAACCCGTACGGGCGACCGAGCACGCGTGCCGCGTCGTCGACGCGCCCCTGCGAGAGCAGCCATCGAACCAGCGAGCTGCTCGCCGCGGCGGTGCTGCCGTCCGCGAGACGGACATCCACGGGTTCGACGACCTCGACGCGGAAACCGCACTGCTCGCCCTCCGAGCGAAGGAGGGCAAGATCCCCCTTGCGCCCCTTCCCGAAACGGAAATCGGGTCCCTCCACGATCGCCTGGAATCCAAGTTCCGCATGCAGGGACCGGACGAAGGCGCCAGCCTCCTGATCGAGCAGCGCCCGATTCACTTGCAGCACACGCACATCGGTGGCACCGGCCAGCAATAGCGACGCACGGCGTTCGGACGGCGTCTGGACGGTCTGGGGCGCCGCCTCGGGGCGCAGCAGGCGCATGGGATGTGGCTCGAAGGTGACGGCGGTCACCACCCCGGCCGGACCTGCCACCTCGCGCGCTCGAGCGAGCAGGGCCTGGTGGCCGCGATGGACCCCATCGAAGTTTCCGATCGTCACGCAGTGCAAGGCGGACAAGGCTATCGGCTGGAAAGGGAAGACCCAAGAGGGAAACACTGCCATTTACCGGACCCAGAAGCGCGCGGCGCTTGTTGGGGCGCCCCCGGTTGGGCATCATGGACGAGATGCCTTCCTCGACCGCTGCCGCCACCCCCGCCGCCCCATCCGCGACCACCCTGCTGGGTGAACTCACGCGCGAGTTCCAGTCGACGGCGGAGCACGTGGTGCCGTGGTTCCTCGGGCAGATGCCGCCGATGTACTTCCAGGACACCTCGCCCGAGGCCGTGCGCGAGCACCTGCGCGCGATCATCGCGGCGAAGGCGAGCGGCGTCTCGCTCGACATCACGCTGCGCAGCAAGGATGGCCGCGAGTTCACCAGCATCCGGCCCGGCAATCGCGTGGGCGTGCTGGCGGAGATCGTCGGCGGACTGCCGATGGAGCCCTCGTTGCGGGCCGCCAAGATCCATGCGAGCGCCGATGGCGCGATCGTGCTGGACACCTTCGAGTTCGGCGAGCGCGTGCCCTTCAATCCCAAGGACGCGGCGCAGGCTGCGCGCGTGGACGCCGCGCTTCGCTGGGCGCGCGAGCACGGGCTGGACTGGAACGAGGCCGAGGTGCGCGCCTACGCGGCCAACGCGCCCGCGGACTACATCGGCACGCTCACGCCGCTTCGCCTGAGCAAGCATCTCTCGCTCTTCCAGCGCGTCAGCGGCTCGGACGGCACGGAGGTGGAGCTGGAGCCCGAGGCGGAGCCGACGCACAGCCGCATCACGATCGCGTTCTCGAACGCGCGCACGCGCACCATGCTGGAGCGCGTGGCCTTCCTGCTGAGCTCCGCGAAGGTCAGCATCCAGCGCGCCTATCTGGACCAGGTCAAGGATCCGCCGCACGGCAGCGTGACATTCCTGGGCTTCGTGGTGCAGACCGAGGACGGCACCTCGATCGATCCGAAGGGCGAGCTCTGGAAGCGTGTCCGCGGCGAACTCATGCGCGTGAAGTGGCTCGACTTCGACACCCTGAAGTTCGCGGCCCGCCACGCCCCGATCGGCCTCGCGCGCGCGGAGGCGCTCACCGCGTTCTGTCACCTCGTGCACCAGACGCTCGTGCACAAGGACCGTCTCGCGTACAGCTTCAACCGAATCCTGGCCGCCGCCGAGGCCGCGATGCCGCTGGCGCTGAAGGTGGTCGACCTGTTCATGGCGCGCTTCAACCCCGACGCCACGATGGACGACGGCACCTTCGCGCGCACCACCGCCGCGCTGCGTGGCGAGATCGAGTCGCACCGTTCGCTGGACGGCGGCGCGCTGATCATCGGCCGCATGCTTGACGCCGTGGAGGCCACGCTGCGCACGAACTGCTTCGTGCCGTCGCGCTTCGGCTTCGCGATGCGCCTCGACCCGGCGCTGCTGCGCGACGAGCAGCGCCCCGAGCTGCCGTGGGGCGCGTTCTTCGTGCACGGCCGCGGCTACAACGGCTTCCACGTGCGCTTCAAGGAGATCGCCCGCGGCGGCCTGCGCGTGATCCGTCCGCGCGACGCGGTGCAGCATGCCCGCGAGGCCGACAGGCTCTACGACGAGGTGTACGGCCTGAGCTTCGCGCAGCAGCAGAAGAACAAGGACATTCCCGAAGGCGGCGCGAAGTGCGCGATCCTGGTCGAGCCCGCGGCCGATCCCACGCGCTGCGTGAAGAGCTTCGTGAACAGCATCCTGGACCTGATCACGGGCGAGCCGGCGACCCGATCGCGCATCGTGGACCGTCTCGGACGCCAGGAGTTCATCTACCTCGGCCCGGACGAGAACATCACGCCCGACCACATCGAGTGGATCGTGGCGCGCGCGCGACGCCGCCAGTACGCGCTGCCGACCGCGTTCATGAGCAGCAAGCCGGGTGCCGGCATCAACCACAAGGTCTACGGCGTGACCAGCGAGGGCGTGAACGTCTTCCTGGAGGTGGCGCTGAAGGCGGTGGGCATCGACCCGCGCAAGCAGCCGTTCACCGTGAAGATCACGGGCGGCCCGGATGGCGACGTGGCGGGCAACATGATGCGCATCCTGGATCGCGATTACGGCGCCAATGCGCGCATCGTGGGTGTGGCCGACGGCAGCGGCGTGGGCGAGGACCCCGATGGCCTGGATCATGCGGAACTGCTGCGCCTGTTCCAGGAAGGCCTGCCGATCGCGAACTTCAGCAAGACGCGGCTTGGCGCGCGCGGCCGCGTGGTCGGCGTGGACGAGCCGGATGGGGCGCGCCTGCGCAACACGCTGCACAACCGGCTCGTGACCGACGCGTTCGTGCCAGGCGGCGGTCGCCCCGCCACGATCGACGACAAGAACTGGAGCGAGTTCCTGACGAGCGACGGCGTGCCGAGCGCCAAGGTGATCTCCGAAGGCGCGAACCTGTTCCTGACGCCCGAGGCGCGGCGCCAGCTGAGCGCGCGCGGCGCGGTGATCATCAAGGACAGCACCGCGAACAAGTGCGGCGTGATCTGCTCCAGCTACGAGATTCAGGCGTGCATGCTGCTTTCGGACGACGCGTTCCTGAAGATCAAGGCACCCTACGTGGACGAGGTGCTCGAGAAGCTGCGCGGCTTCGCCCGCAGCGAGGCCGAGCTGCTCATGGCCGAGGGCCGCCGCCATCCGACCGTGCCGCTGCCCGAGCTGAGCGTTCGTATCTCGAAGGCGATCAACGCCACGGCCGACACGATCCACGCGAGCATGGTCCGCTGGAGCGACGCCGACCGCCTGCTCGCCCGCACCCTCGTGATCGAGCACCTGCCCGCCACCCTCGTGAAGACCGTGGGCGACCGCCTGTGGAAGGACCTGCCGGGCCCGTACGTGGAGTGGCTCATCAGCAAGCGCCTGGCGAGCACGATCGTGTACCGCGAGGGCGTCGACTTCCTGAGCGGCATGGAGCCCGAGGCGGCGGCCAGCACTTCACTGCGCTACCTGCAGCGCGAACAGGACACGCGCCGACTTGTGGCGGCCCTGAAGACGGGAAGCCTGAACGACACCGATCGCGCGGCGGTGGCGAGGCTGCTCGAGCGCAGCGGCACCCGCGGCGCGCTGCTGGACTGAGCCGGCGCAGCCCGCGCGCGCACGCTCACGCCCACCAGGGCTTCGCCGCAGGCTGCTCGATCAGGCAGCCCTGCAGGAACTCGACCGCGCGCACGAAGCCCTCTTCCACGCTCATGAGCGCGTCCTCGTGCTCGATGCTGAGCACGTGGTCGTAGCCATGACGACGCAGCATGCTCACGAACGGGCGCCAGAATTCGCTGCCGTGCCCCCAGCCGCAGGCCCGGAAGCTCCAGCTGCGCTCGTTCAGCCGTCCGTAGTGGCGCGCGTCCAGGTAGCCGTTGCGCGGCCCCTCGTGGGGATCCAGCGCGGTGTCCTTCGCGTGCACGTGGAAGAGCAGGCCCGCCTCGCCGATCATCTTCGCCGCGAGCACCGGATCGATGCCCTGCCAGAACAGGTGTGACGGATCGAGGTTGGCGCCGAGACGCGTCCGGCCCTTCACGCCGCTTGCCTTCGTGGCGCGCTCGCTCAGCTGCAGCAGCGTGTCGGGGTTGTAGACGCAGAAGCCGGGGTGCGGCTCCCACGCGCAACGCACGCCGTGCCTGGCAAGCGTCCTCGTGGCCGCGGCCCAGTACGGCACGAGCACGCGATCCCACTGGTACGTCAGCACGTCGAGGAACTCGCTCGGCCACGGGCAGGTGACCCAGTTCGGCTGCTGATCCTTCGGACTACCGCCGGGACAGCCGCTGAAGGTGATCACGATGTCGGTGCCGAGCTTCGGCGCCAGCTTGACCGCGGTCTCCCACGCCACGTGATGATCACGCGCGATGCCCCGCTTCGGATGCACCGGATTCCCGTGCACCGCGAGCGCACTGAGCATGAGCCCATGCTCGCGCAGGATCCCCTTGATGCGGTCCTGCTCGCGCGCGCTGGCAAGCACCTTGGCGGGGTCGAAGAACGGCTTGCCGGGGTACGCGCCCACGGGGAGCTCGATGGCCTCGAGGCCGTGCATGGCGCAGAATTCGCATGCCTGCTCGAGAGGACGACCGGAGAAGAGTGCGCTCATGACGCCGAGTTTCATGGGAAGGCTCCTTGGGGGGTGCAACGCTAACCGACGCGGTCGCTGGCGGGCGCGGCGCGGATCGGCGACAATGCGCCGCCATGCCCTGGACCGCCCTGCTGATGGTCGCGATCGCGCTTCGCGCCGGTGATCCTCCGGCTGCGCCACCCGAACCGCCGCCCATTCCGGGCACCACGCAGGCGGCGCCGTCCGGGGCAGCGCCGGCGTCCGCACCCACGGATGGCTCCGGCCAGTCCTCGGCGACGCCCACCGAGGCGATCGCGGCCCCCGCCCCGCCCCGCCGTCTGTGGGTCATCCTCGATTACTACAAGGAGTTCGGTGGCACCGTGATCCGCGAGGACGAGGCGTCGATCACCCTCAAGACCACCACCGGCGAGGAGCGCACGGTCGACCGCAACTCCATCGTGAGCGCGATCCCGCTGCTGGACGAACCGGAGGGCACACCGGTGATCGTGCGCTGGCGCAACGGCCGGACGATTCCCGCGGAGCTCGTCTCGGACGGGTTCGAGGAGGTGGTGGTGCGCATCGAGCGCGCACGCACGTCGCTGCCTCGACGGGAGATCCTGGCGCTGGAGCGCGAGCCGCCGTTCGAGGAGCAGCTGGCTCGGTTCCGCGCGAAGATTCCGGCGGATGCGTGGGATGTCCGCATGGAACTCGTGCGATGGCTGCTTGCGAAGCATCGTCCCGAGATCGCGCTGGAGGAGCTGCGCGAGATCCGCAAGAACGCCGACTCCGACGAGGCCGCACGGCTGATGGTGCGCGCGGAGGCGGAGTGGGAACTGCTCCAGAAGTCCCCCAAGGCCCGCGCGAAGAGCGACGGCGCCGAGGCGTCCACGCGCCCCGAACTGGTGCCCCGACTGAGCGACGACGACGTGAACATGATCCGCGTGCTCGAGACGGACCTGCGCTCGCCACCGCGCATGCGGCATGCCCTGGAGCTTCCGACCGCGATGCGCGAGCGCTACGCGAGCCACGAGCGCATGCCGCCCGCGGGGCCCGAGCGCTCCGGCATGCAGACGTGGTCCACGCAGCGCCTGCTGCAACTCCTGTTCAGCATGCAGGCGCGCGACCTCTACGGCATGGTCCGGGTCGACGAGGATCCCGAACACCTGCGGCTGTTCCGCAAGCGCGTGCACGACGGCTGGCTGATCCCGAACTGCGCGACCAGCCGGTGCCACGGCGGGCCCGCGGGCGGCCGTCTGGTGCTGGCCACGACGGACAGCAAGAGTGCGCGGACCGCCTACACGAACCTGCTGATCCTGCTGAACTTCCGGACGGAACAGGGACGAACGCTGCTGGACTTCGAGCGACCGAAGGAGTCCATCCTGATGGGCTTCGGCCGACCACGAAACGAGGCGCCGGTTCCGCACCCGGCGATCGCGGGCTGGAAGCCCGTCGCGACCCCGCTGCAGAAGTCGATGGAGGAGGACGCGACCGCGTGGATCGGCGGCATGTACCGCCCCAGACCCGACTATCCGGTGAAGCTGGAGGCGCCGAAGTCGCCCGACCTCGGTGCCGATCCTGCCGCCCCGGCTGCCCAGCCGCGTTAGACTGCCGCGCCCATGCACACGGTCCGCCGGCTCTCCATCGCGTCCCTGTCCGCCCTCGCGCTCGCGCTCCTGACGGGCTGCGGCGATCCGGTGTCGCTGGATCCCCAGCTCGCCGCCTCGAAGAAGTTCGACGAGGCCCTGTCGAAGGCGCGCAAGGTGCTTGCGGACGTCGCCGTCGCCGATCCCGCGGCCAACCGCACAAGCGCCGAAGCGCTGAGATCCGCCGCCAAGAGCATGTCCAACCCTCCGGGCTCGACGCAGGGTCAGCAGGCCGCGCTGGCGCTCACGTCGGCCCAGCTGCTGCGCGAGGCGGCTCGCCTGGATGCGGTGGCGATCGAGCAGCTGCAGTCGAAGCAGCGATCCGCCGCAGACCAGATCGTGTCCGCGCTCCAGGGCGCCCGCTCGCTCAAGCAGCTGCAGGGCGCCATGCCCTCGGGTGATGACGAGCAAGCGCAGACCCTTCAGAAGGCGATCGACGACGCCACCGCGCTGGCCACCGAGGCCGAGTCGCAGGCGCAGACCGCGCGCAGCGAGGCCGAGGCGAAGCAGGCCATCGCGACCGAGCAGGGCCAGAAGGCCACCGATCTCGAGGGCCAGGCCGCGACGAAGCGCGCCGCCGCTTCCGCCGCACGCACCTCGGCCGAGGCGCAGTCGCTCACGCAGGAGGCTGCGGCGCTTTCCACGCAGGCCATCGAGGCTCGACGCGCGGCTGCAGGCGCGGAAGTCATCGTGAACAGCCTGATGCCTGATGCCGATCGCCTGCAGAAGCGTGCCGAGGCGTTCCGGGCGCAGATCGCGCGACTGCAGGCCGACCGCGAGGCGCTCGAGGCGGTGACGGCATCGCGCGCCAAGGCGAATGCCTCGCTTTCCGAGGCCTCGCGCAACGCCATGCAGAAGGCCGGCGCCGCCGCGGATGCGCTGGAAAAGGTCTCCGCCGAGCTCAAGACCCTGCTGACCGAGTCGGCCGACAGCCTCGAATCGGCCGCCAACAGCGTGCAACGAGGTGGTGCGGGAGCGAAGCTGTCCGCGGCGTCGATCCACCTGGCACAGGCGATGCTGCACGAGCGATGGGCCGGCGGCGCCGCGATGGAGGTGTACGCCTTCGACGCGATGGCGACCGCAAGCGGCGACGCGAAGTGGTCCAAACTTGCGGCGACGGCGCGTGAGGACCGGACGGCCGCCATGGCGAAGGCGCTCGCGGCGCTCGAGGCCGCGGACTCCGACCTGAGTGGCGACACCTCTCCCGCGTCCACATCCCTTCGCACGCGCGTGACCGAGGCGCGCAAGTCGCTCGAGGGACCCAAGTCGGACAAGCCCGAGGCGACCCCGTCGGATGCCGGCGCTGCCACCCCCGCGAACGAGGCCGGTGACAGGCCGGCCGAGACTCCTGACGCGGCGCCTGGCGACAAGCCAGCGGACGCCCCCGCTCCGGACGCTCCCGCTCAGCCCGCGGCCGAGCCAGCGCCGGGACGCTGAGCCAGCCGGGCGGCCTGTTCCAGCGCGAGCGTCCGGAGTCCATCCGAGATGTCGGTGCGCGCGGCGAACGCGCGAAGCACGGTCAACGCGACCCCGGGTTCCGCACGCCCAAGCGCCAGGATCGCGTTGCGATGCCATGCCTCGAGCGAGGGTCGCTTCAGCACCGGGCTGAGGCCGAGCCGCTCCATCGCGGCAAGATCCCACCGCAGCACCTCGCCAAGGTCGAAGTCCGGATGCACGGCGGCGTAGGCCGGATGAACGGGCTGGTTTCGCGCTCGCAGCGTGCGCGCCGCGTGCGGACACGCCTCGATGCAGGCATCGCACCCGAAGAGCCAGTCGTCCGCGCGTTCGCGGAACCAGCGCGCCGGCTCCGCACGATGCTCGATGGTGAGATAGCTGATGCAGCGCTCCGCGTGCACCTTCCACGGCTCGATGGCGCGCGTGGGGCAGGCGTCGATGCAGCGCGTGCAGGCGCCGCACGGATCGCCCGCGAGGGCCGGCGTGGGCGCAAGCTCCAGCGTGGTCACGATCTCGCCAAGCATGAGCCAGCTTCCAAGCCCCGTGGGGCCGATGAGCAGCGTGTGCTTGCCGATCCGGCCAAGTCCCGCCCGCACCGCGTGATCGCGCTCGGCGATCGGCGCGGTGTCCACGCTGACCCGGAACCGCTCTCCCGCGAACCTGTCACGGAGTTCCTCGGCGAGCGGCTCCAGTCGTTCGCGAATCACCTCGTGATAGTCGCGACCGCGTGCATAGCGGGCGATCCGGCCACGAGGCGCCCCACCGGGCCCGCGCCGATCCGGGCGGCCATCCGCGTACCGATCCGCCACGCAGATGATCGAGCGCGCACCGGGCACGAAACGCGCAGGATCGCAGCGCTCGCGAAGATGCTCCGCGAGATAGCCCATGTCGCCATGATGGCCCGCGTCGATCCAGGCCTCGAACGCGTCCGCACGATCGATCGGCCGAGCCTGGCAGATGCCGACGCGCGCGAAGCCCGCCGCACGGAGGCGCCCAAGAATTTCGGAGGCCAGTTCGCCGCCGCGGCTCAACGCAAGCCCACCAGCCGGGCCAGCGGCTCGATCGGCAGGTCGGGTTCCACGCCCCCGCTTCCGACGATCGCCGCGGCAGCCGCATAGCCGCTGCGCACGGCACCTTCCAT
>Ga0164292_10002575_pt1 | contig 14811 bp, 12 predicted proteins | sample GEODES117metaG_FD_111486 | JGI IMG/M metagenome (GOLD analysis project Ga0164292, IMG submission 111486) | Eutrophic lake water microbial communities from Lake Mendota, Wisconsin, USA - GEODES117 metaG | ecosystem: Environmental > Aquatic > Freshwater > Lake | place: USA: Lake Mendota... | reverse complement strand
ACCAAATCACCGGCTGGCCCGGGCCGGTCCATTTCAGGTGCCAGTTGTCGCAGGGTTTCCAGCTGGTCATGGTCATGGACGCCACGCGACATCACCAACAGCCGACAACGGACTTTGTTCAGGGCATGCTCAAGCTCGTCGCTGTTGCAGGCCGGGTTGATGTTGACCAATACCGCGCCAATACGTGCTGTGGCAAACAGGGTCAACAACCACTCGAGGCGGTTGGGTGCCCAGATGCCCACGCGGTTGCCACGGCGGATACCCACGGCCAACAAGGCGGCGGCCAGGTTGTCGGACTGTTGTTGCAAGTCGTACCAACTCAGGCGCTGTTGTTGCGCCACAAACACGGCTGCATCCCGAGAACCATGGCGCATCACCGCGCGGTCTAGCAACTGGGGGATGGTCATGAAATGCAGGGATGCACTGGTGGGACCCGCCACATACGACAGCGCACCCGGGGGGCTCAGACCTGTGTCTGCCCCGCCTTGAACCCAATCAGAGAGAAAAGGATTTTTAGACACGCTGGCTTCGTTTCAATGAGGCAACCACTGCGCGGCGATTTAGAAGTTGCGCCAATCACCGGCCTGCTCGAAGGCATGGGCTGCGCGGTAAATGGTGGATTCGTCCCAGTGCTTGCCCACCAGTTGCATGCCAATCGGCAGGCCATTGGACATGCCACAGGGCACGCTCATCGCTGGGTGGCCGGTCACGTCCAATGGGCAGGTGTTGCCCAGCATTTCCAAGGCGCGTTGCACATAGAGCTTCAAAGAGGCGTTGGCAGGTGGCAAAGGTGTGGCCTTCATCGGCAAGGTGGGCCACAACAACAAGTCGTAGCGCGACAGTGCATCGTCATAGGCCTTGGCCAACACCCGACTGAGGTTTTGGGCTTTGGCGTAGAAATGGCCCCGGTAATTTTTGATGAAGTACTCACCGGCCATCATCGACACCTTCAAAGAGGGTGACAGCTCGTCGGCACGTGAACGCCAAGCGGAGTGGGCATCGAGCAAACTGGTGGTGTACAAACCTTTCCAGTTGAAGCCCATGCCGTTGCCGTTCATCATTTGCGCTTGCAAACCTTCCACGGCAATGGCGGTCCAAATGGCCGGTCCATCCATGTGCATGGGCACCGACACGTCTTCCACAATCGCGCCCATGGAACGCAAACGATCGGCGGCTTGACGCACTTTGTGGTCCACATCGGGTTCGCTGTCTGCGCGGTTGAAGCCTTCGAGCAATACGCCAATGCGCAAACCAGACACGCCCCGCCCCAAAGCCGCGGTGTAGCGGTCGACGCGGGGGCTGTATTGGCGCGGGTCCAAACCATCGGCACCAGCAATCACTTCCAACAACAAGGCGTTGTCGGCCACGGTGGCCGTCATGGGCCCGGCATGGTCGATGGTGGCCTCGATGGGCATGACACCGGTGTAAGGCACCAAGCCGTGCGTGGGTTTCATGCCGTAAATGCCACACCATGAGGCGGGCATGCGGATCGAACCGCCTTGGTCACCGCCGATGGCCAAGTCGAGTTCGCCCGCGCCCACCAAGGCGGCTGAGCCAGAAGAAGAGCCGCCTGCTGAATAGCCATAACGGTAGGGGTTGTGCACCGGGCCAGCGGCATTCGTGTGGCTGCCACCGGACAAGCAAAAATACTCGCAATGGGCTTTGCCCACGATGGTGCCGCCCGCATCCAAAATGCGCGTGACCAAGGTGGCGTCCACATCGGGCACATAGCCTTCCAGTGAAGACGCGCCATTCATCATGGGCACACCGGCCAAGCACACGTTGTCCTTGAGGACGATGCGTTTACCGGCCAAAGGACCATGTACCGCGCCGCGCACTTCACTTTTCACCGCCCAGGCATTCAAGGGGTTGTCGGCTTGGCTGGGCTTGGTGCCAGGGGTGCGTGGATAGCGCACTGGTGGCAGGTTGTCGGGCAACTGGGTCAAGCGGTCGTAGGACTGGAAGGTGCCTTCCATGATTTCGAGGTATTCGGCCACTTCACGCGAAGACATGTTCATGTGCAGCGATTCGACGATGGCGTGCATCTGATCGACAGTAGGACGTTTGACAGTAGACATGATTCCCCCGGGGCCCGTGGCCATTGATGCAGTGGCGCTTGAATGCGAGCGCTTGTTGACAGATGATTTTGAAGATGGTTGTCCGTGTGAACGGCTGTGTTCGGTGTTGTCTTGGTGAGCCACCGATGCCGTTGCTGGTGTGGCCCTGGCTGGTGTGTGCGAGGCCAACGCGCCAGGCTGTTCAGTGGATTTTTTCGTGTGCGCATGGGGTGAATGCGTCATGCGGGCAGACCCCATCCCCAGCAACTCGCTCAAACCACCGCCACTCAATTGGCTGGCGTGCAATTCTTTCAAGATGGTGCCGCGCTCAAACACCGCCACGCGGTGGGCCACATCCAACACCAAATCGAGGTTTTGCTCGACGATGATCAGTGCCAAGCCGTATTCATCGCGCAGTTTGGCCAAGGTGGCGCCAATTTCTTGCACGATGGAGGGCTGGATGCCTTCACTGGGTTCATCCAACAACAACAACCAAGGTTTGGGCATCAAAGCCCGGGCCAAGGCCAAAATTTGTTGCTCACCCCCCGACAAAGAACCGCCTTTGCGGTCGAGCAGCACACGCAAGCGGGGGAATTGATCCACCACACGTTCGACCGATTGCTCTTCGGTTTCACCGATGTCTTCGCGCCAAGCCATGCGCAGGTTTTCCAGGGCGGTCAGGCCGGGCAAGATGCCGCGCCCCTGCGGCACATAGCCAATCCCCATTTGGGAACGCTGGTGGGCGGGCGAGCCTGTGGCATCGGCCCCATCAAGTTCAATGCGCCCCCCCGTTGAAGGCATGAGGCCCATGATGACTTTGAGCAAGGTGGTTTTGCCCATGCCGTTGTGGCCCACAATGCCGACCGCTTCGCCTTCGTGGATTTGCAAATTGACACCATGCAACACTGGCACACGCCCGTAGCCAGCACGTAAATCGGCCACTTGCAGCACCACGTCGGCGCGTTCAAATTTGTCTGTGGTGGAGTTCAACTCAGCCATGCTTATTTCGCCCGGTTGCCAATGTAGACCTCGCGCACTTTGGCGTCGTTCATCACCGCTTCAGTGGCCCCTTCCATGAGCACGGCACCTTGGTGCAACACCGTGACCGTGCCACCCAACATGCGCACAAAATTCATGTCGTGGTCCACCACCACCACCGCCGCCTGCTGGTTGATGTCATGGATCAACTCCACCAAACGATCGGCTTCAGCCCCAGTGATGCCTGCTGCGGGTTCGTCCAGCAAGACCAATTTGGGCCGTTGGCACAAGACCAAACCAATCTCCACAATTTGTCGCTGGCCGTGGGCCAGTTCGCCCACGCTGCGTCGCAAGTTGGTTTGTAAACCAAGTTCGGTGACCACGCGGTCAACCTCAGCGGAAGCGCCTTTTTTACCGTGAATGCGGCGTGCCGACAGCCACAGGTTTTCCCACACCGTCAAGCCATTCATGACTGACGGCACTTGAGTTTTGATGCCCACACCGAGTTGCACAATTTCATGTGGCCGCCAGCCGGTGACATCGTGGCCGCGAATGAAGACGCGGCCGTTGCTGTGGTTGATTTGATGCAAGCCCGTGATGCACTTGAACAAGGTGCTTTTGCCTGCACCGTTGGGGCCAATCAGGCAACGCAATTCGCGCTCGCGCAAGTTGAAGTTGACGTTGTTGACGGCCAGCACGCCGCCAAAACGCATGGACAAGTCTCGGGTTTCAACAATCATTTCACTCATGATGTTTCACCGATTTGTGGGCTTGATCTGGGGACTTGGGGGTGCGCCTTTCACCCGCGCGGCGACGCATGCTGTTGTTGCGTGCACGGTTGACACTGCGCTGGTCTTGCTGGCGAATCCAACCCATGATGGTGGGAATCAAGCCACGCGGCAACAACAAAACCACCAACACCAAAATGGCACCAATCACCAAGGAGTTGTCGATCATGGTTTGCTCACCCAAGAGCAGCTTCATGGTGCCCAGCAAAACAGCACCTACCACCGGTCCAATCAAGGTACCCAGGCCACCAGCAATCACCCAGATGATGACTTCCACCGATTGACCCAACCCAAACAAAGCGGGCGTGACGATTTCGGCCCAGCTTGCAAACAAACAACCCGCCAAGCCGGCCATGGCCGCAGACAAAGAAAAAATAGCGGTTTTGTAAGCCGGTGCGTTGTAGCCCAGTAATTCAATGCGCGATTCGTTTTCACGAATACCCAGCAAGATACGGCCAAAAGCGCTGGACATGACCCAGCGAGAAATCAAATAACAAAACACCAGACAAAACAGCACCACGTAATACAAATCGACGCCATAAATGGGCATGCTGGGGTCACCGGGCACATTCAAAATTGGAAATGCAGGAATGCCGTTGAAGCCGCCCAACCGCGCATTGCCAATGCTGTAAGCGTCCCCAGCTGTCGCGCCCATGAATTTGGCCATGATGAGTGAGAACACCAAGGTGATGACGCCCATGTACACGTCGCTGATGCGGCCATAAAACATCATGGCACCGATCAGGGCCGCCACGAATGCAGGCAACAATATAGCCAGCATCCAAGCAGCCGTGCTTTCACCAAGGTTCATCGCTGTGATGGCATAGGTATAGGCACCCAGACCAAAATAAGCGGCATGACCAAAGCTCAGAATGCCCGCATAGCCCCACATCAAACCCAAGGACAAAGCAAGCAAGGCCCAAATACCCAACAAGGTAGGCGTATGCGTGTCAAAACCTGCCGGCAAAAACACCAAAAGCAAGGTCACTGCGATGATCCAGCCCCAGTGGGTGCGACCGGCACTGGAGAAATTGGCGGCGTCTCCAATCATGGTGCGTTACGGAAAAACCGACCTGTGATGCCTTGGGGCATGAGGCGCAGCAACACAACGGCAAAGGCCAGCATGACAATCTCTCCGATGACAGGGGTGGACCCAAAAGACACAATCTGATTGATGGTGCCAAAAATGACAGAGCTCGACAAAGTACCTGTGATGACAGCCGCACCACCGGTGATGACCGTGATAAAGGCTTTGGCAATATAAGCTCCGCCTGAGGAAGGCAGCAAGCCCGTCAGGGGTGCCAGCACGCCGCCGGCCAAGCCAGACAAAGCAGCACCCACGGTGAAGGTCCACATGTAAACGCGTTTGGGGTCATAGCCCAAAGAAGAAGCCACATCGGCGCTTTGCATGGCACCACGTGCCACCAAACCAAATCGGGTGAAACGCATGACCAACCACATGCTCAACATGAGCAAGGTGGCAATGCCAATGATGAACAGGTTGTAGCCACCCATTTGGAATTCACCCAACTCGTAGCCGGGAATAGGCGCGGGCACACTGACCGCCGTGTTGCCGAAAATAAAGGTCACGAGACCGACCATGAGCAGGGACAGGCCCCACGTGGCGAGCATGGTGTCAATCATGCGGCCATACAACTGGCGCACCACCAAGCGCTCGACCACCAAGCCCAAAATACCCACGACCAGCGGTGAAACGATCAACATGGCGAAATAAATATTGACGCCAGCCTTGGCGCAGGCGATGGTGGTGTAGCCGCCAATCATGACGAACTCACCATGGGCGAGGTTGATGACACGCATCATGCCAAACACCACCGCCAGTCCAGCGCTGGTAAGCGCCAGAAAAGCAATCATGTAGATGATTTCAAGAAGAACAACCGCCGCGTAATCCATGCTTACTCTCTAAAAAAGTCGGCATCCCAATTCACATGAACTGGGATGCCCTCTATCAAGGATCAAATCTTCACTTCGTATTGCTTGTTGTCTTTCGGATTTTTTTGCAAATCACAGAATTGCAAAGTGTCTGATGGCGGACGGGCCTTGAACTGCTGCTTGATGGTGAGTTTTTGATTCTTCACTTCCATCACATTGATGTCCAAAATGGCGTGGTGCGTTTTGGGGTCCAAGGTGACGGTGCCGCCGGGACCTTGAATGCTGACGCCCGACTCGATGGCGGCCAGCATTTTTTCGCGGTCCAGCGAACCGGCTTTCTTGACGCAAGCCGCCCACAACATGATGCCTTGGTACTGAGACACGGCAATTTCATGGACCACCTTGGTGTCACCAAAACGCTTGGCCCACTTGGCCAAGAAGTCTTTGTTGGCAGCGTTGGTGTTTTCTTGACTGTAGTTGCCTGCGATCAAGATGCCATCGCCTTCAGCGGCAGACAAAGCCAGGTGCTCGTTGCCCACGCCGAAGGTGGTGGAGCACAAGGGGATCTTTTTGTTCATGCCAGACGCGGCCCATTGGCGGAAGAAGGACATGTGCGCACCACCAACCAAAGCGGCCACCACGAACTTGGGTTTTTCTTGCTGGATTTTGGCAATGGTGGAACCGAAGTCGGACACATCCAATGGGAAAAAGCTGCTTTGAAGCACTTTGCCACCGCCCTTGGTGATGTAGTGGGTCAACCACTTGGAAGTGATTTGGCCGTAGTTGTAATCAGCCGCCAGCACATAGGCCGTTTTGCCCCATTGCTTCAGGGCCACTTCCACGATGGGCTCAACCGCTTGCGCAGGTGTGGTGCCGGTGCAAACAATATTGCGATCGCAAACACCACCTTCGTACAGCACGTTGTAGAAGTAGAGTGAATTGGCGCGGTGGAAGGTTTGACGAATGGCTTCGCGAGAGGCGGAAGTGATGCCGCCGTGGGTCACGTCCACCTTGTCGTCACGGGTCAATTGCTGAGCGTATTTGGTGTACAGCGCAATGTCAGACTGTGAGTCGTATTGCACCACTTGGATTTTGCGGCCCAGCAAACCACCAGCGGCATTGATTTCTTCTGCGGCCAACGTGGTGGCCATCACCATGGGTTTGCCGTAGGCATCCAGGTTGCCCGAGTTGTCCAGAATGGAGCCCAATTTGATGGGTGCGCCCTGTGCCAAAACCATCTCGAAAGGAATCGTGGCGCCCAGTGCGGTCAGACCTGCTGATCCAGTTCCAGCCAAAAATCGGCGACGTGAAAAGCTCATGGTGATACTCCTGAAATTGAGCAGTTTGCTCTTGGGTTGGGAAAACAAAAATGGAGAGAGATTGACGGGTCGGCTACAGGCTTACTTGTCAGCCTTGGGCGACGATTTACCGCTGGCAGCATCGATGGACCCCGACAAGTCGACACCGATTTGGTCGCCAATGCTTTTGAGCGCAGGCAATTGCAACGCCATGCCCAAAATGCTGTCCATGACCTGGGTGACAGGCGGTTTGCCGCCACCACCACCACCCTCGTCGGACGCGCCGCCGCCAGAGCCGCCTTGGCTGGCTCCGAAGCCGCTGACATGGTTGATGCGGATGCTGTCGATTTTTTCAATCGGCTTCATCATGTGCGACATGATTTCGGGCATGCGGTCAAGGCGGTATTGCTCCAGCTTCATGTGCAGCACAGGCGTGCTGAGTGCGTTTTCTGCGTCAATCAGTGCACGCGAACCTTCCGATTCGGCCAACATGCGAGCCTTTTCAGCGGCTGCGCGGGTGTGGGTGGCTTCTGCTTCGGCCTTGGCACGCTTGAGCAACACCGTGACTTCGGTTGCCGCATTGGCTTCGGCCACTTCACCGGCTTCTTTGACGCGCTTGACCGCCATTTCGAGGGAGCGATCGGCAATGGCGCGTTCACGATCGGTTTGCACTTTTTCTTGCGCCAAGATCACTTCGGTGCGGGCCAATTCAGCCGCGGCTTGCGCATGGGCCTCTTCGGCTTGCTTGGATGACAAGGTGATGGAGCTTTCCAGCTTGCGCACTTCGGAGTTGAGCTGGGCTTCGATTTCAGACTTGCGCAACTCGCGTTGCTTTTCGATTTCGCGCACGCGGGTTTCTTGTTCGCGTGAAATACGCGCAGATTCAGTCGCCGCCTGAGACTCCTCGCGCGAGCGAGCACTTTCTGCATCGCTGTGGGCTTTGACTTTTTCCAACTCCAAGCGCTGGTTGATTTGCGCTTCTTCTTCTTGCTGGTTGAGCAGCAGGCGCTGTTTGGTGGCATCGAGTTGGGTTTGACGCACAGAGATGTCGGCCTCGGCTTCGATTTGCACACGCTTTTTGCGGTTGACCGCAATGATTTCAGCCAATCGACGCATACCAACAGAATTGAAGGCGTTGTTTTCGTCCAGTGCAGAAAAGGAGGTTTGGTCTAAGCGGGTGAGGGAGACGGAGTCGAGCACCACGCCGTTTTCGGCCAAGTTGTCCTTGAGCAAGGCAGAGATATCCGACACAAACAAGGACCGCTTCTCGTGGATTTGGTCCATGGTGCGGCTGGCGGCCACGGCTTGCACCGCATCAATGAAACGGCCTTCCAATAAGTTGCGCATGCCCTCGGGGTTGAACGCTTTGGAGCCCAGAGACTGGGCAGCAGTGGCCACACCTTCGATGGTGGGTTGAACCCGGACATAGAACTCGAGTTCGGCATCGACCCGCATCCGGTCTTCGGTGATCAAGGATTTTTCAGCCACACGCCGCACTTCCACACGGATGGTGCGCAGGTTGATTTCATCGATCTTGTGCAGGAACGGCAAAGACAGGCATCCGCCCGAGATGAGGGTTTTTTGTCCGCCAAAACCCGTTCGAATGATCGCCACATCTCGACTGGATTTTCGATAGAAATGATTGAGGAAAGTGACCAAGGCCGCAATGACGACCACCAACACCACGATGCCAAACAGCCATGCAAGAACAATCATTTCAATCCCTCATCGGTGAAAAACCAGCTTCTCGAAATTATTCTAGGGTGACTATTTGGCTTCGCTCTACGTACTTCCCCTATGTGTCGCAACGATACATTCCAAGCCCCGTGGCAATGGGCATGCAGGGCATTTTGATGAAAAATAGCCTTATAAAAATAAAGCGTTTTTTGATTTGTCAATTGGCATCGTCTTCAGGGACTCAGCAGGTTCAACCAGCCCGTGATCAGCAAAGCGTTGGTGAAGTCGATGAAGAAGGCACCCACGATGGGTGCCACCAAAAACGCGCGTGGCGAGGGTCCATAGCGCTGCACCACCGAATGCATGACGGCCATGGCGTTGGCGGTGGTGCCCAGCATGAAGCCCGTGAAGCCGCCACTCATGACGGCTGCGTCGTAATCACGGCCCATGACCCTGAAGACCACGTACCAACAAAACACCGCGACCGCCACCACTTGAATGGCCAGGTTCACCAACAACGGGGCGGCAATGCTGGTCAGTTCCCACAGCTTCAGGTTCATCAAGGCCACCGCTAAAAACAAGGACAGGCAAACCACACCCATGCGTTCGGTCAATGCATGGGGAATGCGCAGCCACTGGGTTTGGTCGTCCAGGTTGCGAATCAAGGCGCCCATGATCATGGCACCCACGTAGCCAGGCAGGGTCAGATCCGCCCCCTTCATGACACCACTGAGCCAAGCACCAATGCCCATGGCCACCAACAACACGCCGACACCCTTGAGCGCGGTCAACATGTCGCCCTCGTCGTCAGGGCTGGCCATCTCGGGCGCGTTGACAGCGGCTGGCGCAAGGGGTGCACTGCCCGCAGCATGCAGTTGGTGATGCTCCAGCAAGCGCGTCACGATGGGGCCGCCGACCAAGCCGCCCATGACGATGCCAGCCATGGCCGATGCAATGGCCACTGATTCCGCCGAGGCCACGCCAGCTGCAGCAAACTGCGGCGCAAAGGCCAAGGCGGTGGCCGGGCCACCGGTGAGGGCTGCGGGGCCCATGAGCACCCCCAGCAAGGGTGATTGGCCAAAGGCAACGGCCGTGGCCATGCCGATCAGACTTTGAATGACCGCCAAAAAAGTAGCGAGCGCCAGGAACACCAACGCTTGACGGGTGCCCGCTTTCAACAAACCCACACTGGCACTCAAACCAATCGAGGTGAAAAACGCAGTCATCAAGGGCGCTTGCAAGGTGGTGTCGAACTTCACGGTCGCCAGATTGAATTCGCGCGACATCGTCACCAGGATGGCAATCACCAAGCCACCCACCACAGCAGCAGGAATGTTGTAGCGCCGCAGCACCGGCACACGGCGCAGTAACGCCACCCCCAGAAACAGTGCAATGGCGCCCACTGCAGTGGTTTGAATGAAGTCGAGAGACCAGGTCATGGCTTGATTCCTATCAAAATGAGGGTTGGTGCTGGGGGTGTAACCGTCCCTATTGTTGATGAGATTCTCCAGCGGCAGATCAGCCCACTGATTGAACGGCATGAACTTGAGTAACATGGCCAGTGAATCATCACCAAGCTCATCCCATGCAAACACATCAAGCCCATGTCGTGGTCGCAGGCGCTGGACCGGTCGGCCTGGTCAGTGCCTTGTTGTTGGCCAATCAAGGCGTGAAAGTCACCGTGCTTGAAGCTGCGCCAGCCCTGAACCGGGACCTGCGTGCGTCCACCTTCCACCCGCCCACATTGGACATGTTGGCCCCCTTGGGTCTGACCGACGATTTGGTGGCGCAAGGCTTGGTAGCCCGCTACACGCAGCAACGCGATCGGCAAGAAGGCGTGATTGCCGAGTTCGACATGCAGCTGATCGCGCCCGACACCGATCACCCCTTCAGGCTGCAATGCGAACAATGGAAATTGACGCAGATGATTCAATCTAAATTGAATGCCATGCCGCATGTGCAGGTGCTGTTTGATGCCAAAGTCACCCAAGTTATGCAAACCGCGGATCAAGTGCAAGTGGCCTTCACGCAAGCGGATGAAGCCCGCACCCTGCAAGCCCATTACCTGATCGGCGCAGACGGCGCGTGGAGCGCGGTGCGGCGCAGCTTGAACATCGAGTTCGAAGGCTTCACCTACCCAGAGCGGTTTTTGGTGGTGTCCACCGCCTTTGAATATGCCGATCACTTGCCGCGTCTGTCGTATGTGAATTACTGCTCAGACCCGCAAGAATGGTGTGTCTTGCTGCGCGTACCTACCCTTTGGCGTGTGTTGTTTCCCACCAAGGCCGAAGAAACAGACGAGGCTGTGCTGACCGACGAGTCTGTTCAAGCCCGATTGCAAAACCTGTTGCCGCAAGCGCAGCCCTACGTCACACAACACCGCACCCTGTACAAAGTGCACCAACGCGTGGCGCAGCGCTTTCGCCATGGCCGGGTGGTGTTGGCCGGGGACGCGGCGCACATCAACAACCCGCTGGGCGGCATGGGCATGAATGGTGGTATCCACGACGCCATGAATCTCTGCGAGAAGTTATTGGCCGTTTTGCAAAAAGGCGAATCAGATGCAGTGCTCGACCAGTACGAGCGGCAGCGTCGCACCATCGCCATCGACTACATCAATGCCAGCACGGCACGCAACAAGCGCGACATCGAAGAGCGCGACCCGGTCAAAAGAAAAGAAAACCAACAAGCCTTGCGCGATCTCAGCCTGGACCCCGTTCGCGCACGTGCTTACATTCGTCAATCGTCCATGATCGACGCCCTCGACCGCGCCAAGGCCATCGCATGATCAAACAAGGTATCTCCACGCTTTCGCACACGCAACGCCGTGCCTTGCTCAAACAACGACTCAGCCAAGGTCAGTTGGTCGTGGCCCCTGGCGTGTTTGAAATGGTGTCGGCCAAGATGGCCGATCAAATGGGTTTTGAGGCCCTCTACATGACCGGCTACGGCACGGTGGCCTCTTATTTGGGCATGCCCGACGCGGGCTTGGCCACTTACAGCGACATGGTGAACCGGGTCACGCAATTCACCAGCATCACCCAAACACCGATGATTTGCGATGGCGACACCGGCTACGGCGGACTCTTGAACGTGATGCACACAGTGCGCGGCTACGAAGCTGCAGGGGCTTGTGCCATTCAACTCGAAGACCAAGAATTTCCCAAGAAATGTGGCCACGTGCTGGGTCGACGTGTGGTGCCCGCGCAAGACATGGCTGACAAAATCCGCGTGGCTGTGGAAACCCGCTCCGACCCCAACTTTCTCATCATCGCCCGCACCGATGCCCGCACCACACTCGGTCTGGATGAGGCGCTGCGCCGCGCCGAGCTGTATGCCAAGGCCGGTGCCGACATTCTGTTTGTGGAGAGCCCCGAGTCGGTGGCGGAAATGCAGCAGATTGGCCGCAGCTTTGACTTGCCCTTGGTGGCCAACATGGTCGAAGGTGGGCGCACACCGGTGCTGAGTTTTGAAGAACTGCAAGCCATTGGCTATGGTCTGGCCATCTTTCCAGCCACCGCATTTTTGGCGGCGGCCAAAGCGTATGAACATGTCTACACCGCCCTGAAACAAACCCGCTCGAGCACCAGCGTGCACGATGCGCTGTATGACTTTCCAGCGTTCTCCAAACTCATGGGCTTTGACTGGGTGACTGCTTTTGACCAGGCCCATGCCAAGCCCGATTCAAAAGCCTGACGGTATGAACACCGAAGAGATTTACCTGCGCCAAGGCTTTGGCCACACCACCGGTATCGGCCAGCGTTGCTGCTTGTTGATGGTGGATTTCGTCAACAGCTTCGTCGACCCGCAGCAGCTTGGCGGCCCCCACATTCAAGAGGCCGTGAAGGCCACCGTGCCCTTGCTGTCGGCATTCAGAACATGGGGCTTGCCGATTGCACACACGCGGGTGGTGTTTGAAGAGAACGGCTCAGACCGCAACCTGTTTGCCACCCGGGTGAAAGCCTTGCAGGCCCTGACCGAAGACGCTGTGGGCAGTCACATCGTGCCCGAGTTGGCACCGCAAAACCGTGAATGGGTGGTTCGCAAGCAAGGGGCTTCAGCGTTTTTCAACACTGGCTTGGCCGACTGGTTGCGCTTTCAGGCGGTGGACACGGTGGTGGTGACCGGTTGCACCACCAGTGGTTGTGTGCGTGCAACGGTGGTGGATGCGGTACAGCACAATTTCCGCACCGTGGTGCTGTCTGACTGCGTGGGCGACCGCGCCTTGGGTCCACATGACGCCAACTTGTTTGACATGCGCCAAAAATACGCCGACATCATGACGCGGGACGAACTGCTGTCCCACCTGCAATCTCGGCAAGGAGCCTCAACATGACAGACCACTTGGGTTACCGAAAAAAATTTGGCACGCTGGGGCCTTCCACCAACACCATCGTGCAACCCGACTTCGACGACCTGCGCCCCGTGGGCGTGACCAACCATTACAGCCGCATCGCCATCCCCAACAACCCGGTGACGGACGACGCCAGTTTTTTGGCCTTGGTCGAGAACATCAACCGCGCCACTTTGGATGCGGTGGATATTTTGAAAACCTGTGAGATGGACTACCTGGTCATGGGCATGTCAGCGGCCACGTTTTGGAATGGCCGCGCTGGTGCGCAATCCTATTTGGACATGATGACCGAGCGGGCTGGTGTGGGTGTGTCGTGTGGATCGTTTGCCACCGAAGCCGCGCTGAATGCGCTGAAAGTCAAGCGCATTGCTTTTTTGTCGCCCTACTTCAAAGTGGCCAACGATCAAGTGCGCCGCTTCTACCAAGACTGCGGTTTCACCGTGGTCAGAGACGTGTGTTTTGAGCGACCCAGCCCAGTGCAAATTGCGCACAGCACCGACGCCATGTGCCGAGAGGCCATCCAACAACTCGATGGCGATGATGTGGATGCGATTGTGCAAGTCGGCACCAATTTGTCCATGATTCGTTTAGCCGCTGCCGCTGAGCTTTTTTTGGGCAAGCCGGTGATTGCCATCAACACCGCCACCTACTGGCATGCCTTGCGCGCTTGCGGCATCAACGACCGCCGCGCCGGATTTGGCAGCTTGTTAGAGCACCATTGAAATGAAAAGGTTGTTATGTTGAACAGACGTGCATTTGGATCAGGCTTGACAGCATTGGCTTGTGCCAGCGTTCATCCATCAGTTTGGGCCCAAGACTATCCCCGCAAAACGATCAAGCTGATCATCCCCGCCACCACCGGCAGCTCGGATGTGATTGCACGTGCCTTGGCACCGCGTCTGAGTGCTGCCTTGGGGCAAAGCGTCGTGGTGGAACAAATGCCGGGCGCTGGCACCAACATTGGCAACAACCATGTCGCCAAAGCCGCCCCCGATGGCTACACCTTGCTGATCAACGGTTTGCCCTTGGTCACCAATTTGGCCCTGTACAGCCAACTGCCCTACAACCCCATGACGGATTTGGTCCCCGTCATCGAGTTGGCTGAAGTCACCAATGTGGTGGTGGTGCATCCCAACTTGGGCGTGCAAACCATGAAGGAATTGGTGCAGTTGGCCAAGAGCAAGCCCGGCCAATTGAATTACGGCTCACCGGGTGCAGGCAGTTCAGGCCATTTGGCTGGCGAGTTGCTGGGCTTGAAATCCGGTGTGCAAATGGAGCACTTCCCCTACAAAGGCAACTCGCAGGCCATGGTGGATTTGTTGCGTGGTGAACTGCAAATTGGATTTGTCAATCTGCCCCTGGCCTTGCCCCAAGTCAAAGCCAACAAGCTCAAGGCCTTGGCGGTCACTGGCCAGAAACGGTCTCGCCTGCTGCCCAACGTGCCCACCGTCGCTGAAGCTTTGTCGATGCCCGACTACGAAATCACCGCCTGGTTTGGCATCTTGGCCCCAGCCAAAACGCCCACGACGGTGGTGCAACTGCTCAACCGCGAGATCGACAAGATTCTCAAAGACCCAGAGATGATTGAAAAGATTCAAGCAGCCGGTGCGGATTTGATTGGCGGTAGCAGCGCCGCCTTTGAAGCCCGCATGAAAAAAGATGCCATTCGCTTGACCGAAGTCATCCGACAAGCTGGCACCAAAGCAGACTGAACCCAAGGGCCTGACGCCCTTGCATGCATTGGTCATGGCTTGCAACAACATTTT
>Ga0164292_10002573_pt1 | contig 14817 bp, 10 predicted proteins | sample GEODES117metaG_FD_111486 | JGI IMG/M metagenome (GOLD analysis project Ga0164292, IMG submission 111486) | Eutrophic lake water microbial communities from Lake Mendota, Wisconsin, USA - GEODES117 metaG | ecosystem: Environmental > Aquatic > Freshwater > Lake | place: USA: Lake Mendota... | reverse complement strand
GCGTATGCCACAGTTGGTACGTGGATCTGACCATTGATGTTCATGAGGAGCCCTCGGCGACAGTTGTCACCGTCGGTGGCGAGCTCGACGTGCACACGGCCCCGAGCCTTCAGGCGGCCCTCGCGGCCCTCGATTCGAGCGGCCGCATCGTGGTCGACCTCACTGGCGTCGGCTTCCTGGACTCCACAGGCCTCAGCGTCTTCGTGAACGCCCTAGCCGATGCCCGCGAGCGCCAGGCAACCTTGGCCGTGGTGGCCAATGCCCCGCGCGTGGTCAAGGTCTTCACCTTGACCGGCCTCGACTCGGCTCTCTCCCTGCACTCCACCCTCGTCGAGGCGCTCGACGCCTGACGCTTTGAGGTGGCGTTACCCAATCGTCACCCCAATGAGACGCACATCTCATCGAGCCCCCCACTCGCCCCTAGGGGCGCTGCGTAGACTCCTGCGCGTTGCGGTCGTTTGTGACCGTGCCCACACTGAGGAGACCCATGATCGAGTTGACCGGGACCAACCTGACGCTTGTCGTCATCGTTGCCGTCATCGCGCTCGCTGCCCTCGTTGTCGCCGCCATCCTCGCCCGCGAAGTTCTCGCGGCCGATGAGGGCACCGACAAGATGAAGGAGATCGCAGCAGCCGTCCAGGAGGGCGCCTCGGCGTACCTCAGCCGACAGTTCAAGACCCTCTCGGTCTTTGCCGTCGTTGTGTTCTTCGTGCTGTTCCTGCTGCCTGCAGAGACCACGAGCGAGCGCATCGGACGAAGCATCTTCTTCCTGGTGGGCGCGGTGTTCTCGGGCATCACCGGCTACATCGGCATGTGGCTCGCAGTGCGCGGAAACGTTCGCGTTGCGGCCGCAGCCAAGGATTCCGGCGAGCAGAAGGCCATGAAGATCGCTTTCCGCACCGGTGGTGTGGCTGGAATGTTCACCGTTGGTCTCGGCCTCTTCGGCGCCGCACTCGTCGTGCTCGTCTACAAGGGTGACGCTCCCAAGGTTCTCGAGGGCTTCGGCTTCGGTGCCGCACTTCTCGCGATGTTCATGCGTGTGGGTGGCGGCATCTTCACCAAGGCTGCTGACGTCGGCGCCGATCTCGTGGGCAAGGTTGAGCAGGGCATTCCTGAGGACGACCCCCGTAACGCCGCGACCATCGCCGACAACGTCGGTGACAACGTCGGTGACTGCGCCGGCATGGTAGCAGATCTCTTCGAGTCGTACGCCGTCACCCTGGTGGCCGCCCTCATCCTGGGCAAGGCTGCATTCGGCGAGCTCGGCCTCGTGCTCCCGCTCATCATCCCGGCCATTGGTGTCATCACGGCCGTCATCGGCATCTTCGCGGTCTCGCCGCGTGCCACTGACCGTTCAGGAATGTCGTCGATCAACCGAGGGTTCTTTATCTCGGCCGTGATTTCGGCGGTTCTCGTGATCGCAGCCGTGTTCACCTGGGTTCCCGCCAGTTGGGACGAAATCGCCTCCATCGGCGGCATCGACGCTGTTTCCTCGGGCGACACCATCAACCCGCGCCTGTTCGTGATCCTCGCGGTGATCATCGGCATCCTTCTTGCCGCACTCATCCAGCAGCTCACGGCTTACTTCACTGAGACCAACCGCCGCCCGGTTGACGATGTCGCCAAGACCTCGCTCACCGGCCCGGCCACGGTCATCCTCTCCGGCATCTCGCTCGGCCTCGAGTCTGCTGTCTACTCGGCACTGCTTATCGGTGGCGCGGTGTACGGCGCATTCCTGGTCGGCGGCGGCTCAGTGCTGCTCTCGCTCTTCGCGATCGCACTCGCCGGCACCGGTCTGCTGACCACCGTCGGCGTCATCGTGTCGATGGACACCTTCGGCCCGGTTTCCGACAACGCACAGGGCATCGCCGAGATGTCGGGCGACGTTCACGGCGAGGGTGCAGCAGTGCTCACCCGCCTCGACGCCGTCGGCAACTCAACCAAGGCGATCACCAAGGGCATCGCGATCGCGACGGCAGTGCTTGCCGCGACTGCGCTGTTCGGTGCATTCCGTGATGCGATCATTGGCGCGACGACTTCGTCGGGTGCCAATGACATCCTGAACACCATCAAGGATCCGTGGCAGTACGCGGGCATCCTCGACGTCGCCTCCCCGGCGAACCTGGTCGGCCTGATCATCGGTGCCGCAGTCGTGTTCTTGTTCTCGGGCCTCGCCATCAACGCGGTGTCCCGCGCTGCCGGCGCTGTGATCTTCGAGGTGCGTCGCCAGTTCCGCGAGCACCCGGGCATCATGCTCGGCACCGAGAAGCCGGAGTACGGCAAGGTCGTCGACATCGTCACGCGCGACTCGCTCCGCGAGCTCGTCACCCCAGGCATCCTCGCGGTGTTCGCACCGATCGCTGTCGGCTTCGGCCTGGGCGTCGGCGCACTGGGTGCGTACCTGGCCGGCACCATCGCCACGGGCGTTCTCATGGCCGTGTTCCTGTCGAACTCCGGTGGAGCATGGGATAACGCAAAGAAGTTCGTGGAAGACGGTCACTTCGGTGGCAAGGGCTCTGAGGCCCACGCCGCCACCGTCATCGGCGACACCGTCGGCGATCCGTTCAAGGACACTGCAGGCCCGGCGATCAACCCGCTGATCAAGGTGATGAACCTGGTCGCGCTGCTGATCGCACCGGCTGTCGTGGCCATGAGCATCGGTACCGATGAGAATGCGCCGCTGCGCTGGATCATCGCGCTGGTGGCCGTGATCATCATCGTGGTCTCTGTGGTCATCTCTAAGCGTCGCCCGATTGCCGTGGGCGATCAGGAGTTCGCTGACACCAAGTAGCCCGCTCATCAGTTCGCCCCGTGATCCGATAATCGGACACGGGGCGAACTGCGTTCCCCGTAGGGGAAGGGCGAAAAAGGCCAATTCCGGGGGCGGTCGAATTTGACAGAGCACCCTCGCTTACCGTCAGACTCCGCCGAGTGAATCCCGGCGTGCATATAAAGGAGAGGCTTTCGTGGCGCATAAGACCCTGGTGATCGTCGAGTCACCGGCTAAGGCCAAGAAGATCGCGGGCTACCTCGGCCCCGACTACACGGTCCTGGCCTCGGTCGGCCATATCCGCGACCTCGCCGCCAAGGCCTCTCAGTTGCCCGAGGCCGATCGTAAGAAGCCTTGGTCGAAGCTCGCCGTGAACGTCGATGATGAGTTTCAGCCGATCTATGTCGTGCACGATTCCAAGAAGGCGACCATCGCTGAACTGAAGAAGGCTCTCAAAGACGCCGACGAACTCCTCCTCGCCACTGACGAGGACCGAGAGGGCGAGGCCATCAGCTGGCACCTCATGGAGGTGCTGCGGCCGAAGGTTCCCGTTCAGCGCATGGTGTTCAACGAGATCACCCCCGAGGCCATCCGCGCCGCGGTGAACAACCCGCGTGATCTCGACATGCAGCTCGTTGATGCACAGGAGACTCGTCGCATTGTCGATCGTCTCTACGGCTACCCGGTCTCCGAGGTGCTCTGGAAGAAGATCGGTCGCGAAGCTCGTTCCGCCGGTCGCGTGCAGTCGGTTGCCGTGCGCCTGGTCGTTGACCGTGAGCGTGAGCGCATTGCTTTCCGCAGTGGCAACTACTGGGACATCCTCGCCGAGTTCGCACCAGGCAACTTCGATGCGAAGCTCAGCTCAGTTGACGGCGTTCGCGTCGCGACCGGCAAGGACTTCGACGAGAAGGGCGTGCTGAAGGGCGGCTCTGTCGTACTGCTCGATGAGCGCACGGCCAATGAGCTCGCCAATCACCTGATCGGCTCCGACTTCACGGTTCGCTCGGTCGTGCAGAAGCCCGGCACCCGCCGCCCGTCAGCACCGTTCATGACCTCGACCTTGCAGCAGGAGGCCTCGAAGCGCCTTCGCTGGGGTTCGCAGCGCACGATGCGCGTGGCGCAGGCCCTGTACGAGAACGGCTACATCACGTACATGCGTACCGACTCCACCACGCTGTCGGATCAAGCACTGAATGCTGCTCGCAATCAGGCGCGTGAGCTTTACGGCCCCGAGTACGTCTCCGAGGTTCCGCGCCGTTATGACCGCAAGGTCAAGAATGCGCAGGAGGCGCATGAGGCCATTCGTCCGTCCGGCGATGTGTTCCGCACGCCCGGCGAGGTGTCGAAGGAACTTCACGGAGACGAGTTCGCGCTGTACGAGCTGATCTGGAAGCGCACCGTCGCCTCGCAGATGGTCGATGCGAAGATCGCGACCACCACCGTCAAGGTCGGTGCCATCGCGACCAACGGCAAGGACGCTGAGTTCAGCGCGTCGGGCACCGTCATCGTGTTCCCCGGCTTCCTCGCCGCGCTCAAGGACATCACCGAGGAGAGCCTCGACGACGATGAGCGCGAGCGCGAGCTGCCGAATATGACCGAAGGTCAGATCGTGCATGCCAACTCGCTCAACCCCGCGAGCCACAACACGACTCCGCCGGCGCGCTTCACCGAAGCATCGCTTGTTGCACGACTCGAGGAGCTCGGCATCGGCCGTCCGTCCACTTATGCATCGATCATGTCGACCATCGTCGATCGCGGTTATGTCTGGAAGAAGGGCTCTGCCCTGGTTCCGAGCTTTACTGCTTTCTCGGTGATCCGCCTGCTCGAGGAGCACTTCACCTCGCTCATCGATTACCAGTTCACCGCGAACATGGAAGAAGTCCTCGACCTCATCGCCGCCGGTGAGACCGATCGCGTCAAGCAGCTCGCAGCCTTCTGGCGCGGCGGCGAGAGCGTGAATGGCCAGTTCCCCGGCATCAAGGCTCTGACCGAGGATCTCGGCGCAATCGACGCACGAGAGATCGCGATCACCCCGATCGAGGGCACCGATGCCTACCTGCGCGTCGGCCGCTACGGCGCCTACGTTGAGCGTGGTGAAGAGCGCGCAAACATTCCCGTCGGCACCGCACCCGATGAGCTCACTGCGCAGTTGGCCGAAGAACTGCTCGCCATGCCTTCCGGGGATCGCCTGCTCGGCATTGATCCCGACACCGGCCTGGAGATCATGTCGAAGTCCGGCCGTTACGGGCCGTACGTCACCGAGGTGCTGCCCGAGGGTTCGCCGAAGTCGGCTAAGCCGCGCACGGCGTCACTGTTCAGCGACATGAACCTGGGCGAGATCACCATCGACGATGCACTTCGGCTGCTGAGCCTGCCGCGCGTTGTCGGCACCGACCCCGCCGATGGTGTCGAGATCACTTCGCAGAACGGTCGCTATGGCCCGTACCTGATGAAGGGCACCGACTCTCGATCGCTGACGAGTGAGGACGAGATCTTCTCCGTCGATCTCGCCAAGGCACTCGAACTGTTCGCCCAGCCGAAGGTGCGCGGTCGCGGTGCAGCGAAGGCTCCGCTGCGCGAGGTCGGTAACGACCCCACGAGCGGCAAACCGATCGTGGTGAAGGAAGGCCGCTTCGGCCCCTACGTCACCGACGGCGAAACCAATGCCTCGCTACGTGTGGCCGATGACCCGATGACGGTCAGCGTCGAACGTGCCAGCGATCTGCTCTCCGAGCGCCGTTCCAAGGAGGCAATCGAGGGCAAGCCGGCCAAGAAGGTCGCCAAGCGAGCCGTGAAGAAGACGGTCAAGAAGGCACCGGCCAAGACCACGGCGCGTGTCGTGAAGGCGACCAAGAAAACTGCGGCGAAGAAGGCCGCCAAGAAGTCCGCGGCTTCGGCACAGTAGAGCCATGACCGGTTACTTCATCGCTTTCGAGGGCGGCGAGGGCGCGGGCAAGTCCACTCAGGAGGGCTTGCTGGCTGCGCATCTCGCCGAGAGCGGTCACGCCATCGTGCGCACCCGTGAACCCGGCGGCACTCCCGCAAGCGAGGCCATTCGCTCGGTGGTTCTCAACCCGGAGTTCACCGGCCTCGATTCACGTGCGGAGGCACTTCTCTTCGCCGCGGCTCGGGGCGAGCACGTTTCTCGCGTCATTCGCCCGGCGCTCGAACGCGGCGATGTTGTCATCTGCGATCGCTACATCGACTCCTCGGTCTCGTACCAAGGTGTCGGACGTGAGCTCGGCATCGAGACCATTCGTGATCTCAGCATCTGGGCCACTCAGGACTGCGTTCCTGATCTCACGATCGTTCTCGACGTTGATCCGGCACTGGGGCTATCGCGAGTCGCCAATCCTGATCGCATGGAGGCGGAGCCGATCGAGTTCCATCGGCACGTACGCCAGGGATTCCTGACTCTCGCTGCGCTTGATCCCACTCGCTACCTGGTTGTCGACGCACGCCAGACCATTGACGAGATCGCTGCCGAGATTCGCACGCGAGTCGATGCCGAGCTCGGAGCACGCGCGTGACCATCTGGTCGTCCTTAGTCGGCCAGGACGCCGTCGTCGAGCAGCTGAGTCGCGCTGCCGATGATGCGCAGTTGATGCTGCGGGGTGAGAACGGCCCGTCGATGACTCACGCGTGGCTGTTCACCGGCCCGCCCGGTTCCGGTCGATCCACAGCCGCCACCTGCTTCGCCGCGGCGCTTGTGTGCGCCGAGGGCGGATGCGGGTTCTGCCAGGCCTGTCGTACCGCTCCGCTCAATGGGCATGCTGATGTCGACGTGGTCAGCACATCCGAGCTCACCTACGGCGTCGACGATGCACGCGAACTCGTGCGCTCATCATCCATGTCACCGGTGAATGCACCGTGGCACGTGATCGTGATCGAAGATGCCGATCGGCTCACCGAGCGCGCAGTCAATGTGTTGCTCAAAGCTTTAGAGGAGCCACCGCCGCACACGGTATGGATCCTGTGCGCCCCCAGCGTCGAGGATGTCCTGCCCACGATCGTCTCGCGTACTAGGCACGTGAACCTGGCAACACCCAGCACGGCGAGCGTTGCCCAGCTACTGATCGAGGCCTATGGCGTCGACACGGCGATGGCGTCATTCGCGGCCCGCGCATCGCAGGGTCACATTGGTCGTGCGCGCGCACTTGCGAAGGATGAGCATGCACGCATGCGTCGACAGGAGGTTCTCCGCATTCCGCTGAGTCTGCACGACATCCCGGGCTGCTTCGCCTCGGCAAGCAATCTTCTCGGCGCAGCGACAGATGATGCCAAAGCCATCACTGAACCCCTGGATGCTGCCGAGCAGGCACGGCTGGAGTCGACCTACGGCGCCGGCGCCGAGGGCGTGACGAAGGCCAAGATGGACAAGCTGATGAAGTCAGCCCAGAAGGATCTCATTGACTCGCAGAAGAAGCGGGCTACACGCACCGTGCGCGATCAGCTCGATCGAGCCCTCGTTGACCTTCTCGGGCTTTACCGCGACGTTCTGATGATTCAGCTCGATTCGCCTGTGATGCTGATCAATGACGAGATGCGCCCCCAGCTCTCGCAGCTCGCGGCAGGAGGCACGGCCAATGACACCGGTCGGCGTCTCGAGGCCATCGAGCACACCCGTGCGCAGATCCGCGCGAATGTCGCGCCGCTATCGGCGCTGGAGTCTTTGATGGTCGAACTCAAGGATCCCTGGATCCGGACCGCATCGGCCTGAGATGCGCAGATTCCTCGCTTTCGCTGCGACCGCGATGTCCGCGGTGCTTCTGGTGGGCTGTTCGGGAACTCCTCAGGTCACGCCCGTTGTTCCTTCCGTCATGCCGAACCCGCCGTCGGGGCTTGAGTCCTTCTATTCCCAGCCCGCCGCATGGCGTAATTGCGGCAACGCCGATTGCATGTTGGTGAAGGTGCCGCTCGACTACTCGAATCCGACCGGCGCGACTATCGAACTCAACGTTTCCCGTGTCAGCAGCGGCGATGGCGATCTCGGCTCACTTTTCGTCAATCCGGGCGGGCCCGGAGGCAGTGCCTTTGACTACGCAAAGTTTGCGGAGGCCGTCGTCAGTCCAGATGTACTGAAGCATTACGACCTCATCGGCGTCGACCCGCGTGGAGTTGCGAGCAGCTCGCCGATCGTGTGCCTGACGGACAGTCAGAAGGATGACCTCGCCGTGGTTGATTCCACTCCGGATTCGCCGCAGGAAGTCGATGAACTCGTGTCAGAGAGCGCGACCTTGCGCGATGGCTGCGCGGCGTCGGGCTCACCGCTCTTCGGCCGTATGGGTACCGCAGATGTTGCGCGCGACCTCGACATCGTGAGAGCTGTTGTCGGTGACCCCTCGTTCAACTATCTCGGCAAGTCCTACGGCACATACCTCGGCGCGGTCTATGCCGAGCTGTTCCCGATGAACGTCGGACGCATGGTGCTCGATGGCGTACTTCCGGCCAGCACTGATCTCGTGGAGACGACGCGGGTGCAGGCGATCGCGTTGGAACAAGAGCTCAAGTACTTCGCGCAATACTGCAGCGAATCGGATGAGTGCCCATGGCAGGGGAGTCCAGGTGAAATCGTTGCCCAGATTCAGCAATGGTTCACGAGCCTCGACGCCACGCCGTTGACAGCCACAGATGGTCGGCAGGTGACCCAGGCACTCGCAGAATCTGCTGTGGTCTCGTATCTCTACTTCCCGCCGGGAGACTACGAAGCGCTTCTCCCGGCGCTCGCCGCAGCGGTGACGAAGGCTCAGCCGGACGAATTGCTGAAGCTTCGGGATCAACGCGCCGAGCGAGATGCGACCGGCCACTACACATCCAACGCGCTTGAGGCCTTCTACGCAGTGACCTGCGTTGATCGACCGTTTACCGGTTCCTCTGATGACATCGCGGCGCTTGCCCAGGAATGGACGGCCGAGGCGCCGACCTTCGGCCCTGCCCTGGCCTGGGGCCTGCTGGGCTGTACCGGTTGGCCGGTCGAGGAAGGCGCATCCGTGCCTGTCACGTCAGTGACGGCGGCCGGGGCAGCTCCGATTCTCGTCGTGGGCACCACCTTCGATCCGGCCACGCCGTATTCGTGGGCCGAGCAGGTGGCAGGTGAGCTGGAGAACGCCGGGCTGCTGACCTGGGACGCTCACCAGCACACTGCCTACAGTCGCGGGTCTGCATGTATCGACGAGCAGGTCGACACCTATCTGCTGAGCGGAAAGTTGCCCGTTCAACAACAGTGCTAGGGTTCGTGAACTAAACATTGTTCACATCTGGGAGTACCTGTGTCTGACGCCACCGCGCCCGTAGCTGCCTCGGCAGTTATCCCCGACCCCAAGCGCTGGGGCGCGCTCGTCGTCATCGCCATCGCCCAGTTGATGGTCGTGCTCGACGCCTCGATCGTGAATATCGCCCTGCCCTCGATGCAGGCCGACCTGGGCATCAGCGACGCTGACCGCCAGTGGGTCATCACCGCCTACACACTTGCATTCGGCGGGCTGCTGCTACTTGGCGGTCGTATCGCCGACTACGCCGGCCGCAAGAAGATGTTCATCATCGGCCTGATCGGCTTCGCATTCGCTTCGTTCCTCGGTGGTCTCGCCCAGACGTCCGGCACCTTGTTCGCCGCCCGTGCCCTTCAGGGCGTGTTCGCTGCGGTGCTGGCCCCCGCGGCCCTGAGTCTCATCTCCGTGACCTTCACTGATTCCAAGGAGCGCGCGAAGGCCTTCGGCGTTTACGGCGCACTCTCCGGCGGTGGCGCAGCGATCGGCCTGGTGCTTGGTGGCATCCTCACTGAATACGCCAACTGGCACTGGACCCTTCTCGTCAACGTTCCGATCGCGATCATCGCCGTCTTCCTCGCGATTCCCTTCGTCCGTGAGTCACGTGCAACGGGCGACACCAAGTACGACATCCCGGGCGCGATCACTGCAACTTTGGGTCTCGTCTCCTTGGTGTATGGCATCACTAAGGCCGAGTCCGAGGGCTGGAACGGCACGCAGACACTGCTCTTCATGGGTGCTGGTCTGATTCTGCTGGCCATCTTCTTGATCATCGAATCGAAGAGCTCGCATCCGCTGCTCCCAATGCGCATCCTGAAGAACCGCAACCGTGGCGGTGCCTACCTCGCATCGTTCTTCGTGGGCATCGGACTCTTCGCGATGTTCTTGTTTCTCACCTACTTCTTCCAGGGTGTTCTCGGCTACAGCCCGCTGAAGTCGGGTCTGCTCTTCCTGCCGTTCTCTGCGGGTGTCATCGTGAGCGCTGGCATCGCCAGCCAGTTGCTCCCGCGCTTCGGCCCGCGCTGGGTCACCGGAACCGGCTTCATCATGACCGTTATCGGCATGCTGCTCCTTCTACGAATGACAGCAACGAGCAGCTACGCGGCCGACATCCTTCCCCCACTGATCATCATCAGCCTCGGCATGGGTCTGGTGTTCGTGCCTCTCTCGGCTGTCTCGCTGTACGCGGTAGGCAACCACGACGCTGGCGTGGCCTCGGCTGTGCTCAACACGAGCCAGCAGATCGGTGGCGCGATCGGCGTGGCCTTCCTCAACACCATCGCGGCTTCTGCCACGACGGCCTACATCGTTGCCAACAACCTGCAGGCACCGACTCCCGATGCTCTGGTGGCAGGCTTCAATCGCGGCTTCCTTTGGGGGGCAGCAATTCTCGCCTTCGCGGGCATCCTGTGGATCGTCCTGGTCAACATGACCAAGAAGGACATGGCCGCCAACGATTCACCCATGGCTCACGTCGGTTAATTGGCCACCAGTCGACTGGGATAGCATTCCCTAGCCCTCGGAGGGTTGCCGTATGGCCCCTCCGAGTGCAGGCCGCCTTAGCTCAGGGGTAGAGCAACGCACTCGTAATGCGTAGGTCCGGGGTTCAAATCCCCGAGGCGGCTCGATGCGATGCGGAGCATCGCGGTGAGCTCGGGATTTGGGCGGATCTCTCGGAGTGAGCGACGGTTCCCCGAGGCGACTCCGATGTCGAGTCTCAGGACAGCGTTAACCCTTATCCCGCGTTGCAAGCTTGGGCCGCCTTCTTCATAGTGAAGGCGTAGATCAGAAGGTCGCGAAAGATCATTAGTCGTGGGAGCAAAGCGATACCCTTCCGCCATGGGAAAACTGCTCCTTGTGAGATCATCAATAACTGCCGCACTAGTGCTTTGTTTAGTTCCAGTGCAAGCTCACGCAGCTGTCCCAGAGCTACCTTCGTGCGGAAAATACACGGTAAGTAAAAATCAAATCATTGCTGGTCGAGAGTTTTCTAAGGGAAAGTATCAAATACAAGTCTACGGAATTTCGTGCTCAAGAGTTCTAGGTAAAAATGGACTGTTTAGGAAGTTTCTAAAGCTAAATGATCAAGATCAACTACCGAAGCCTTGGAAACACATTTCAGGCTCTGCAGGAACTTCCAGGTTTTCATCAGGTCCTGGAGTTGGATTTAGAGTCAACTTAATCTCAACTTTGGATAAATCGGATCCAACTTCTGCGTGGGCTGGAACCAAGCAACTGGGTTCAGCTAATCAAATAACTTTTGGTAACGCTGTTGCAACCGATAGCAGTGGCAATGTCTACGTGACAGGCTCTACAAAGGGCGGACTAGATGGTAATGCGCTCACTGGTGTTTATGATTTCTACCTAACCAAATACAACAGGGATGGTGTGAAGCTCTACACCAAGCAGCTGGGGGTGGCAGATAAAGATACCGTTGCAACCGCAGTTACCACCGATGCAAAAGACAATGTTTACATTGCGGGGTATACAACCGGTGGGCTATATGGCAACACCATGCAACCGAATAGTACCCACGAGGTCTTCATCACCAAATACGACAAAAGTGGAGTCAAGCAATTCACACGTCAGTTGGGTGTGGATGGAGAAAAAAAGGTCGGCATAGCTCTTGCGATTGATGCTAATGGCAACCTTTTCGTCGCCGGGTATACCACTGGTGCACTAGACGGATACTCCATGACTGGAACAGTTGATTCCTTCTTTAGCAAATACAACAGCGCCGGCGTCAAGCAATTCACCCGTCTACTGGGTGTGGCTGATAAGGAAACAAGAGGCTACGGTGTCGCAACCGACACCAATGGAAATGTCTTTGTCGCAGGCTATACAGAGGGCTCACTCGATGGTAATTCCCTGTCTGGGTCGAAGGATTTCTTTGTGGCCAAGTACGACAACAATGGGGTCAAGCAATTCACCCGTCAATTGGGTGCGGTTGGTGCGGTAACCGTCGGTACTGCTGTCACGACGGATGACAAAGGGAATGTTTTCACCGTTGGCTATACAGAGGGCTCACTTGATGGCAACGCTCGGACAGGTCCCAGAGATTCCTTTGTCACTAAGTACGATTCCAGGGGTGTCAAGCAATTCACCCGTCAGATGGGCGCAGTTGGTGCGGTAACTGCTGGAAACGAAGTAGCGACCGATTTGATCGGGGACGTCTTTGTCGCAGGCTCCACCAACGGCGGGCTTGATGGAAATACCCAAACCGGTATCCACGATTTCTTCGTCACCAAATACAGTCCCAGCGGTGTTAAGCAATTCACCCGTCAGATGGGTGTGGCTGGTCGAGAAACTTATGGCAACGGTGTTGCGACAGATTTGATCGGGGACGTCTTCGTCGCAGGTTCTACCAACGGCGGGCTTGATGGCAATACCCAGACGGGTGCTTACGATTTCTTCGTTACGAAGTTTGCTCCCAACGGGGCAAAAAAATAACCATCCCTTTTTGGCATTCCGCCCTGTCTGGGTGTTTCTTTTTGGTCCTGGACTAATTACGCGGAGTGGATGTTTTCTGGAGGGTCTTCCGCTCGCACAGCGTTCATAACGATCGAGACGGTGCCGCGGTGGTCACTCAGCGCACCACGCGGCCGGGCACCTCGCGGAAGCCGACCGCCACGACGGCTTCGACCGGTCGAGTCGACCGGGAGCGGATTAGCACCTGGTAGGTCCCGCCGACGCCAACGCCGGACAGTCGCGCCAGGTACAGGTACTTCGTCCCGGAGTAGGGCTCGAGGAACGGCGAGCGCTCCTCAGGAGTGAGGATCGTGCGTTTTCCGCGGGGGTCGGTGATGACGACCTCTGGCAGCGCGGCCGCGGCAAGGGTGTTTCCGGGTGCCTTGTCGACGATGAGCAGCTGGGTCTCTAGGCGCTCACCGGTACGGAGGTCGAATCGGAACCCGCGGGTGCGCTGCCCTTGCATGGTGGCATAGACAGCGAAGGACACGGTGCCGTCGACGAGTAGCGGACCGCGGTCGGCCGTCGGGTTTGCGGCGGTGAGCCGGACAGGCTGGTGGGCCTGCGCCGGGGAGCTGCCGGCGAGCAGGACAGCGACAGTCACGGCGAGGAAGATCAGGAGGCGTCGCACCCAGCCAGTATGGCGGCAACGATGCTCAACCGCGTAGAGAACCGACGCGTAGACCACCGTTCCGACGTCCATCGAAGCGACTGATAGCGCACGGATGAAATGACCCGGAACAAGGCACGTGCAGGGGCGATGCTGCCGGGGGGGGGGTAGCCGGAGTTTGCACGAGTAAAAGCGTGAACTTCGAGGGCTCGCGGACGGCTCGTCATGCGTAGTTCCGGGGTTCACATCCTCGAGGCGGCTCCAATTTCGTATCTCTTTGATGTTCAGCTCAACCAAACGTATATAAAGTGGGCACTTGGCTTTGGCCAAGCCTCACTCCCTCGGAAGGTTGACTGATGCGTGTTCGTCAAATCCACATCGCCTTCTCATCACTCGCCGTTGTTGCGGCGGGGCTGACCTTGACACCTTCTGCGTCAGCAGACTCGGTGCAGGTGCAGTCCTATCAGCGAGCAAGTCAGACCGAGGCGTGCGCAGCTCAGCCGGGCGAAACCCCATGGCAAGCATCATGGGGACCTGACTCTTCGTGGAAACCATCATGGGAACAGTGGGCGAATAACGGCACCGGTGGATGGACCTGCACCAGGAGCATCACGTGGGCGCGCTCTGGATCCTCAGCGAGGTCATACGCGCTGGGCGACATTGGCCCAGGCGGCGGACTCGTATTCCTCATCTCCGGTGGACTGACCTATGAGATGGCACCCAAGAACTGGAATGATCCGACGAATCCAAGTGCAATCGATCCAGTCCTTACCTGGTGTGACAACCAAACGACAAATGTTTCAGGAGCCAGTGGTACGGCTGTGGGTACCGGCTCAGCAAATACGGCAGATATGGCCGCCTCAGTGGCGTGCAGCTCGGATGCTGCCGCGGCAGTTCGGGCCTACGCCCCTGCTGGCACCACCGCCGGGCAGTGGTTCTTGCCATCCAAGGATGAGTTGAATGCGATGTGTAATTACTCGCGAACCTGGACGGGGACCCCGTCCACTAGTGCATGCACAGGTGCGCAGAATGGTTCGTTCGCGAGCAGCAGCTATGGCTTCTCTAGCAACTATTTCTGGAGTTCAAGTCAGGTGGACGCGCTATCCGCGTATTCCCGGAATTTTCCTGACGGCGCAGACAACATCGGCTACAAGGACAACACTTACCCACAGTTGGTGCGTCCGATCCGGGCCTTTTAGGCCGGAATCACCCGGGTCTGGTGAGGGCATGTAGGGGGTGAGAATTCTCTGGCGCGAGATACTGGATTAATGAGCCGACAACGGCCGAGGGTGCGGGGGAGATTTCATGAAATTCAGAGGCACTATGCGAACCTTCGTGGGTCTGGCGTGCGCCACATCGCTACTCGCGGGTCTGACGGGTGCTGTGGCATTGGCGGCTCCAGCGGCCGCAGCCTTCGAGCCGAAGTTGTCCTACTTCAAGTGCCCGCCTAAGTCGCTGCCCGCTGGCGTGCAGTGCGCCAGGCTCACGGTCCCCTTGGATTGGCAGAACCCCAATGATGGTCGGACGACGACCATTGATGTGCGAGTGATGCGCTCCAAGGAGGGCAAGGGTGGGCTGACCTTCAACCCGGGCGGTCCGGGTGGGTCGGGGATCGAAGCCTTCCCGGCCATCTACTCACTGCTCCCGGATGACGTGGCATCCACGTTTGATTTTGTGGGATGGGATCCGCGCGGTGTGGGAGG
>Ga0164292_10002571_pt1 | contig 14828 bp, 12 predicted proteins | sample GEODES117metaG_FD_111486 | JGI IMG/M metagenome (GOLD analysis project Ga0164292, IMG submission 111486) | Eutrophic lake water microbial communities from Lake Mendota, Wisconsin, USA - GEODES117 metaG | ecosystem: Environmental > Aquatic > Freshwater > Lake | place: USA: Lake Mendota... | reverse complement strand
TGTTTGGCGAGGGCAAGATGTTCTTGCCGCAGGTCGTGAAATCCGCCCGTGTCATGAAGCAGGCCGTAGGTCACTTGGTGCCGTTTATCGAAGAGGAAAAAAAGCATATCGCCGCAGCAGGTGGTGATGTCCGCGCCAAAGGCAAGATCCTGATCGCGACCGTCAAGGGCGATGTGCACGACATTGGTAAAAATATTGTCACCGTGGTGCTTCAATGTAATAACTTTGAAGTCATCAACATGGGTGTGATGGTCCCGGCTGCGGAGATTCTCAATCGCGCGAAAGCTGAAAAAGTCGACATCGTTGGCTTGTCCGGGTTGATTACGCCAAGCCTCGAAGAGATGGCGTATGTGGCCAGTGAAATGCAGCGCGACGAGTATTTCCGCAGTCGCAAAATTCCTCTTATGATTGGTGGCGCCACCACGAGTCGCGTGCATACGGCCGTCAAGATTGCGCCACATTACGAAGGGCCGGTGATTTATGTGCCGGATGCAAGTCGCTCGGTCGGCGTGGCACAGAATCTCGTCTCAGAAACGGCTAACACTTATCTCGAAGAGCTGGCGGTGGAGTACGAGGACGTGCGTCGCCGTCATGCGAACCGTCAGATCGCACCGTTGATGTCGATGGTGGACGCGCGTGCGGCCAAGCCAAAATTTGACTGGTCGACGTATCAGCCGCCGCGTCCCAAGTTCATCGGCCGACGCACCTTTAAAAATTTCGATCTGTCAGAGCTCGCTCGTTTTATTGACTGGACTCCGTTCTTTCAGACCTGGAGTTTATTTGGGCAGTATCCCGCGATCCTGGATGACAAGATCGTGGGTGAGCAGGCGCGCAAGGTGCACGCCGACGGCTTAGCGATGATCAAACGTATCATTGATGGGCGTTGGTTGACGGCCAATGGCGTGGTTTCTTTTTATCCCGCTAACTCGGTCAATGATGATGATATTGAAATCTATCAGGACGAGACACGCGAAAAGGTGTTGTTCACATGGCGCGGTTTGCGCCAACAGGGCATCAAGCGTGAAGGTGTGGAAAATAAATGTCTGGCGGATTTTATTGCACCGAAATCTTCGGGTGTCATGGACTATATCGGTCTCTTTGCCGTGACGGCCGGAATTGGGGTCGACAAAAAAGAAAAAGAGTTCGAACAAGCCAATGATGACTATTCCTCCATCATGTTCAAGTCCTTGGCGGACCGTATGGCCGAGGCCTTTGCTGAAGCCTTGCACGCAAGGGTCCGAACGGATTTGTGGGGCTATGTACCCGACGAGTCCCTGACCAATGAGCAGATGATCAAAGAAGCCTACGTTGGGATTCGACCCGCACCAGGCTATCCTGCTTGCCCTGAGCATGTGGTCAAACGCGAGATGTTTGAAGTTTTGGATGGTGCGGATATCGGGATGATGCTGACGGAGAGTTACGCCATGCATCCTGCGGCGAGTGTCTCGGGTTTTTACTTTAGTCACCCGCAGTCACAGTACTTTAGCGTGGGGCCGATTGGCGAAGACCAGGTTGAGGATTACGTCAAACGCTCGGGACGGACGGCCGCGGACGTCAAGCGCACCTTGGCGCCCAATTTAGGCTGATATTGGGCTGATCGTGTTTCTCTTGCAAGGTGGTCAACGCTTGCCGGTGATCAATGTGTACCGGTCAGCGTGTGAAGGCTTCGATCGCTAGTGTGGCTAAGACGCCCATGATGAGCAGAGCGGTCGTGAGGTTTATGCCGAGCACGCCTGGGCGCGACTCGACGACACGATAGAGCAGCGCACCGCCCGCAATCGAGACGGCGACGGCAAACAGGATGCCCAAGGCGTTGACGATGAGGCCAGTTGGGAAAAATACGCTCCAGATGGCGTTGACGCCGATACACAAACCATAGTGAATTAAAAAAATCGAATAGGAGCGCTCGCCTAGCCAGTGCAGGCTGGCCGAGCGCGGCCATTGTTCAAGCCATCCGCGGGCACTGGCGATGCTGAGGATGAGTGCGCTTAGCGTTGCAGTCGCAACCGATTTGCGAAATTCGATGCCCAGAGCGATCAGGCCGAGTAATGCGATCAGTGCCAGAAACCAGCCTTTGGCCGGCGTGCGCGCTGACCAGTAGGCCAGCATACCAAGTCCGTAATAGCCAAAGAAATAGGGCGCGGCGATTTCGTATTGAGCATGTAAATTGAGTTGCCACAGTGACCACGCAGTGAGTGCGACGACCACAATGGGTAGCAGGCTGTGCCAGCGCGACGGCATACTGTGAATCAAAGCAATCAAGACAGTGGTGATTGCAAAGAGCTGAAAGTCCACCGCCACATACCAAACACCAGCAGACAGAGCCTCGAGACCGATCAAGTCGTAAAGCAATAAGAGATGAGCAAGAAGCTGCCCTATTGTGGGTGCAGCCGAGAGAGAGTCGTGTTCAAACCATGGGCGCACAAGTGCAGTAATCAGTGCTGCAAGTGTGACGGCAAACAGAAAAGGTGTGATGAGGCGCTTATAGCGTTTCCAAACGAGCGGCCCAGGATGAATGGATGTTGTGACGCCGTTCGGCGCGAATTGCGAAGCGACAAAATAGCCCGCCACGACGAAAAACACCTGTACAGCTAGGCGCCCATAGACGACCAGTGTGTCGATGAGTTGAGGATAAACGGCACCGATGACTTCTGACATCGGACCGTAGACCGCGAGATGATGCACCACAATGACAAGGCAGGCGATACCCTTGACCGCATCGATAAAGGGTAGCCTGCGTGTCATCAATCGATCGTCCGATCAGGTCTTGTGATAAATCTCTGACCCTTTCTTGACAAACTCGACGGCCTTTTCTTGCATGCCGACTTTTAGAGCCGCATCATTTTCCACGCCCAGTTTCTTGGCATAGTCGCGTACATCTTGTGTGATTTTCATGCTGCAGAAATGCGGACCGCACATCGAACAGAAGTGCGCCACTTTCATCGAGTCCTTGGGTAGGGTTTCATCGTGGAAGTCTTTGGCGGTGTCAGGATCCAGACCCAGATTGAACTGATCTTCCCAGCGGAACTCGAAGCGTGCCTTGGACAGGGCGTTGTCACGAATCGCGGCACCCGGGTGACCTTTGGCCAAGTCGGCCGCATGCGCAGCGATTTTGTAGGTGATGATGCCGTCTTTGACGTCTTTTTTGTTGGGCAGACCCAAGTGTTCTTTTGGTGTGACGTAGCAGAGCATGGCGGTACCGTACCAGCCGATCAGCGCCGCACCAATGCCTGAGGTGATGTGATCGTAGCCTGGTGCGATGTCCGTGGTCAGCGGTCCGAGCGTATAAAAAGGCGCTTCGTCACAATGCTTAAGCTGCATCTCCATGTTTTCTTTGATGAGCTGCATCGGTACGTGTCCGGGACCTTCGATCATGACTTGAACGTCGTGCTTCCAAGCCACCTTGGTGAGCTCGCCCAGCGTTTTGAGTTCGGCGAATTGCGCTTCGTCATTGGCATCAAAGCCTGAGCCTGGACGCAGGCCATCGCCTAGTGAGAAGCTGACGTCATAGGCTTTCATGATTTCGCAGATTTCTTCGAAACGCTCGTACAGAAAACTTTCCTTGTGGTGCGCCAAGCACCACTTAGCCATGATCGAACCGCCGCGCGAGACGATGCCCGTCATGCGGTCTGCGGTCATGGGGATAAAGGGCAGACGCACGCCCGCATGGATCGTGAAATAGTCCACGCCTTGTTCGGCTTGCTCGATCAGAGTGTCGCGGAAAATTTCCCAGGTCAGGTCTTCGGCCTTGCCGTCGACTTTTTCCAAGGCTTGATAGATCGGCACGGTGCCGATGGGCACGGGGGAGTTGCGCACGATCCATTCGCGCGTTTCGTGAATGTGTTTGCCCGTAGACAAATCCATCACAGTATCTCCACCCCAACGAATCGACCAAGTCATTTTTTCGACTTCTTCGGCAATGCCGGAGCTGACCGCTGAGTTGCCGATATTGGCGTTGATTTTCACCAGGAAGTTGCGACCGATCGCCATCGGCTCGACTTCAGGGTGATTGATGTTGGCGGGGATGATGGCGCGACCACGCGCGATTTCTTCGCGGACGAATTCAGGCGTGATCAGATGGGGGATCGAGGCGCCAAAGGACTCACCAGCATGTTGGCGCAACATCCGCTTGACCATCTTTTCGCCTTCCGGACCCGTGGCGCGCAGACTTTCGATGTATTGCTCGCGGCGAAGATTTTCGCGAATCGCGACAAATTCCATTTCAGGGGTAATGATGCCGCGACGTGCGTAGTGCATTTGTGACACGTTGGCACCGGCTTTGGCGCGGCGCGGATGGCGGCGCAGGTCAAAGCGCATGGCGGTCAGCTTGGGGTCGGTCAAACGTTCTTGACCATACGTGCTGCTGGGGCCGCTGAGCAATTCGGTATCGCTGCGCTCTTCGATCCAGACACGGCGCAATTCAGGCAAACCGCGTCGAATGTCAATCTTGACTTCGGGGTCCGAGTAAGGACCGCTGGTGTCATAAACAGTCAGTGGAGGATTTTTTTCTCCCCCAAAAGAGGTCGAGGTGTCTTCTTGCTCGATTTCGCGGAAAGGGACACGGATGTCGGGACGTGAGCCGATCTCGTAGACCTTGCGTGATTTGGGTAAGGGGGCGACAGCGGCTGCGTCAACTTCGGCGGTCGCGGCTAGGAATTTAGGATTGGCGTTCATGAAAAAGCTCCAAAAATCGATTGGAGCCGAATCGGGATGGATCCCGGCGAAATCCGGGATGCGCTCCCAGCATCGGCATTATCCGTACTGGTACGAAGGGACTCTCTCAACCTGGCGCATGCCAAGTACCCCCGCAATCAAGTTCAAAGTATAGGACAGGATGATGCAGTTTGGCGGCGATGCCCCCATCAATCTCAAAGAATGATGAGGTTATCCCTGTGGACGAGCTCTGCTTCGGTCATTGCGCCCAAGATATCGACGATCTTGCTCGAGGGTTGACCCATGATGCGTCGCGCATCAGACGAGGAGTAGTTGATCAGGCCGCGGGCACATTCCTTGCCATCGGGATCGAGGCAGGCCACGACATCGCCGGGCTCGAAGTCGCCTTCGATGCTGCGGACCCCGACGGGGAGTAAGCTTTTGCCCTCGATGAGTAGTGCATGGGTCGCCCCGGCGTCAAGCAAGAGCTTGCCGCGCAGGCGCAGATGATCGGCCATCCATTGCTTGCGAGCAGACAATACAGGGAGTTCGGCACGCAACTCCGAGCCGATACATTCTCCTGCGGCGAGTCGGACCATGACCTCAGGTTCACGACCCGAGGCGATCACGGTGTGGGCACCGCTACGGGCAGCGCGTTTGGCCGCGAGGATCTTGGTAAGCATGCCGCCTTTGCCAATGCCGCTGCCCGTGCCACCGGCCATGGCTTCGAGGCTCAGGTCGCCGGCTTTGGCATGCGAGACAAAACGTGCTTCGGGATTTTTGCGGGGGTCAGACTCGTAGAGTCCGCGTTGGTCCGTCAGGATGATGAGTGCGTCGGCTTCGATCAGGTTAGTGACGAGTGCGCCGAGCGTGTCGTTATCGCCCACCGCGATCTCGTCGGTCGCCACCGTATCGTTTTCATTGACAATGGGAACCACGCCCAATCTGAGAAGCGCAAAAAGTGTGGAGCGCGCATTCAGATAGCGCTGACGATCGGCGAGGTCTTCGTGGGTGAGGAGAATTTGGGCGGTGCGAAGATTGTGTTTGGAAAAGGCGACTTCATAGGCTTGGGCCAAACCCATCTGCCCGACAGCCGCCGCCGCTTGCAACTCATGCATGGAGGTTGGACGTTTCGCCCAACCAAGACGCGCCATACCCTCGGCAATCGCACCGCTCGATACGAGGATTACTTGTTTGCCTTGAAGGCGGAGTGCAGCGATCTGGCTGGCCCAGTGCGAGACAGCTTGTCTGTCCAGCCCTTGACCGTCATTGGTCACAAGAGAAGAGCCAACTTTCGCGACAATGCGCGAAGCGGTGGCAATCACGGATCTTGGCAAAACGTTACTGTTCATGGATGTTGCGTGTGTTTAGTCTTTGGACTGAGAGGTGGGCGTATCGGCGGCACTGCGAGTCTCGTCAAAACGCGGGTCTTGCGCGACATAGGAGCCATCTGCTTTGTCTTCGGCAATATTATCAATTTGGCGATAGGCATCAATGGCGTTTTGCAGATCCCAGATCAGTTGTTGCGTGCCGTCACCAGAAAGAGCAGAAATCGCATACACAGGACCTGTCCAGCCGTACTCCTTGCAGAAGCGTTTTTTGACTTCCTCGGGATTGGGTACAACGTCGAGCTTGTTGAGGACGAGCCAGCGCGGCTTGTTGTAGAGCGCTTCGTCATACAGGCGGAGCTCTTCGACGATGGCGCGGGCTTCACCTAGCGCGCGTGCGACAGAGTCCTCGTCCGGATCTTGTGAAGAAACGTCAACGATATGCAACAAAATACGGGTACGCGTCAGGTGACGCAGAAACAAGTGTCCCAGGCCTGCGCCCTCGGAGGCGCCTTCAATCAGACCAGGGATGTCGGCCACCACAAAACTGCGTGACTCGGAGGTCCGCACCACACCCAGGTTGGGGTGCAGCGTGGTAAAGGGATAGTCTGCGATTTTTGGGCGCGCATTGGAAATGCGGCTAATCAGGGTGGATTTGCCCGCATTGGGCATACCCAGGAGACCGACGTCGGCCAAGACCTTGAGCTCCATGCGCAGTTTGCGCTGCTCGCCTTCTTTGCCAGGGGTCCATTGCTTGGGCGCACGGTTGACGCTGGACTTGAAATGCACGTTGCCCAAGCCGCCTTCGCCACCCGCCACCAAAATGACCTGTTGGTCATGGCGGTTCATATCGAATAACTCTTCGCCAGTGTCGGCATCGTAAATGATGGTGCCGACAGGGACGCGTAGCGTGATGTTGGGCGCTGCGGCACCATACATGTCGGAACCACGGCCATGCTCGCCATTTTTAGCAAGATGTTTGCGCGCGTAGCGAAAGTCGATCAAGGTGTTGATGTTGCGGTCGGCGAGCGCGAACACACTGCCGCCTCGTCCGCCATCGCCACCGTCCGGTCCGCCCTTTGGGATGAATTTCTCACGGCGAAAGCTGTGCGCGCCATTGCCGCCCTTGCCGGCAATAACTTCGATGGTGGCTTCGTCGACGAATTTCATGCGTAAATGGTACCGTGAAAATAAAAAGCCCTGCCGCTTGCGACAGGGCTTTTTGGGATAACAGGCAAATTACTCAGCCGAAATGATCGAAACAGTCGACTTGTTGAGCTTGCCACGAACTGAGAACTTAACGTGACCATTGGTCAAGGCGTAAAGCGTATGGTCTTTGCCAATGCCTACGTTTGTGCCAGGGTGAAACGTTGTGCCGCGCTGACGCACGATAATCGAACCGGCCGGGATCAGCTCGCCGCCATAGGCTTTAACGCCTAGACGTTTCGATTCTGAGTCGCGACCGTTGCGGGTAGAGCCCCCGCCTTTTTTCTGTGCCATTTTTTATTCCTAGTGCTTTCCGTGAAGATGAGAGTGTCATTCGCAGCGATTAGGCTGTGATGTCACCAATCAGAATCTCGGTGTAGTTTTGACGGTGGCCTTGACGCTTCTGATAATGCTTGCGACGACGCATCTTGAAGATCTTGACCTTATCGTGGCGTCCTTGCGCAAGAACCGTAGCTTTAACCACCGCGCCTACCACAAGCGGAGCGCCAATTTTCAATTGGTCGCCTTCGCCTACGGATAACACCTGGTCTAGCGTAATTTCTTGCCCAATGTCTGCCGGTATCTGTTCTATTTTAAGTTTTTCACCAGAAGCAATGCGATACTGCTTGCCTCCAGTTTTTATGACCGCGTACATGGGTTAACCTCTTGTTTTAGTGCAAATGGGATCCCGGCGAATGTGCCGAGCCAGAAATAATAGCGTGTAACCACTTGAAAGTCAAAAGAAAGTCTCTTGTTTAAGCTCTCAAACCTCTTAGCCCCAGTGGCGCGGGACATGGAAACGGTCGATGCCGTCATCCGTGCCAGACTCAATTCCGACGTCGTATTGATCCGCACGATCGGCGAATACATCATCGGCGCAGGTGGAAAACGCATGCGCCCAGTCCTTTTGTTGCTAGTCGCCCAAGCGCTTGGTTACAAGGGCAATCATCACCACTTAATGGCCGCGGCGGTCGAATTTATCCATACTGCGACGCTATTGCACGACGATGTGGTGGACGAATCCGACCTTAGGCGCGGTCGCGGGACGGCCAATGCCGTGTTTGGCAATGCCGCCAGCGTCTTGGTGGGTGACTACCTCTATTCTCGGGCCTTTGAGATGATGGTGGATGTCGATAGCATGCGGATCATGCAAATTATGTCGGGGGCGACCACGGTGATTGCCGAGGGCGAGGTGCTCCAGCTGCTCAATATTCATGACCCGGATGTGTCCGAGGCCCGGTACTTGCAGGTGGTGCGCTTCAAAACCGCCAAGCTATTCGAAGCAGCCGCCGAGGCGGGTGCGGTCTTGGCAGGAGCCTCGAGTGTTCATCAAGAGGCCGCAGCGGCCTACGGACGCCATATTGGTACCGCATTTCAGTTGGTTGATGACGTGCTGGACTACAACGGGGATGTAGACGTTTTGGGCAAAAATGTCGGTGACGATTTGCGCGAGGGTAAACCGACCTTGCCCTTGATTCGGGTGTTGGAGGTCGGGACGCCGGAGCAAAAGCAGCTCGTACGCGAGGCGATTGAAAAAGGCGAAGCGGATTTTGATGCCGTCGCCCGAGCGATTCAGGAAACCGGTGCACTCGAGCATGCGAGCCGGTGCGCGGTCGCCGAGGCCGCGCTTGCTCGTCAGGCTATTAAGATGTTGCCTGACTCACCGGCTAGGCAGGCCTTGATTGATTTTTGTGCGTTTGCGATCGAGCGAGATCGTTGATTTTTCAAAATCGATAGACCTGTTCGGGTTAATACTAACTAACAATAGATTGTGCGGGACATTAGCTAAGCGTCTAATACTATTAAACAGACTGACAAAAAAGAACTTAAAACTTTAAAAGTATTGTCAGCAGGGATAAGCGCAGCGTATTTCGACTTTAAGGAGTTGAGGATGTCTATTTTGTCTTCTAGAAGAAAGTTTTTCTCCACGGCGGCGGCAGGTTCGGCCGCGGTGTTGGGTGTGCCCGTTGTCGCAAAAGCGCAAACTACCCCCATCACGTTCCGTTTCCAAAGCACATGGCCCGCGAAAGACATCTTTCACGAATACGCGCTTGATTACGCCAAGAAAGTAAACGATATGGCCGGGGGACAGCTCAGAATTGAGGTGCTGCCTGCTGGAGCCGTCGTGCCTGCATTTAATTTGCTGGATGCGGTATCCGCGGGGACCTTGGACGGTGGCCATGGCGTGTTGGCGTACTGGTACGGTAAAAATACCGCGGTTGCCCTTTGGGGTTCAGGACCCTCGTTCGGTATGGATGCCAACATGCTGTTGGCTTGGCACGAATACGGTGGCGGTAAAGCGTTGCTGACCGAAATTCAAAAAGCCATGAACGTCAATGTCGTTTCCTTAATGTATGGTCCGATGCCTACGCAGCCATTTGGTTGGTTTAAAAAGCCAATTTCAAAGGTCGAGGACGTCAAGGGCGTAAAGTTCCGGACGGTCGGTCTCGCGATTGATATGTACACGGCCATGGGCGCGGCAGTCAATGCCTTGCCGGGCGGAGAGATTGTTCCTGCGATGGATCGCGGTCTGCTCGACGGTGCCGAGTTTAATAATGCGTCTTCGGACTTGCTCTTAGGTTTCTCCGATGTGTCCAAGGTCTGCATGTTGCAGAGCTTCCACCAGAGCGCTGAGCAGTTTGAGATTTTGTTCAACAAGGCGAAATATGATGCTTTGCCAAACCATCTCAAGAGCGTGCTCGCGGTTGCTTCCCAGGCCGCGAGTGCGGACATGTCTTGGAAAGCGATCGATCGTTATTCCAAGGACTACGAAGTGCTGCAGAAAGACAAAGGCGTGAAGTTTTACAAAACGCCGGACGCGATTTTGCAGAGACAGCTTCAGATCTGGGATCAGATGGTCGCTAAACGATCAGCAGAAAACCCACTGTTCAAGAAAGTGATCGATTCGCAAAAAGCCTTTGCTGAGCGTGCGGGTAAATGGGCCGGCGACACAAACGTTAATTTCCGGATGGCCTACAACCACTTCTTCACTCCGAAGAAAGGGTAAGTTTTTTAAATTGTAGCGAATAGAAAGATGGCGTCTTTTTAGGGCGCCATCTTTTTAAGCAGCGCAGATCGGGCTGCATGTCTGGATGGTTGTATGAATAAATGGCTTTGGCGTATTGATAGCTTGTCCACCTTTGTGGGCAAGACTTTTGCGTGGTTAATCGTAGTGCTGACCTTGCATGTCTCATGGGAGGTTATCGCAAGGTATATGTTTAATCAGCCTAGTTCTTGGGCCTTTGATTTGCAGATTATGTATTACGGCATCATGTTCATGATGGCGGGCGCCTACACCTTGGCAAAGAATGGCCATGTGCGAGGCGATATTCTCTACGGCTATCTACCTCCACGCGGTCAGGCCTGGATCGATCTGGTTTTATATATTCTTTTTTTCATCCCGGGCGTCTCGGCAATGGTGTGGGCGGGCTGGACCTTTGCGGCCGATTCGATTGCAATCAATGAGCACTCCTCTCTGATGGCAAACGGACCGCCGGTCTATCCCTTTAAGACGTTCATTCCAATCGCCGGATTCTTTCTTTTGTTGCAAGGCTTTGCCGAAATCGCACGTTGTGTGATGTGCTTAAGGTATGGTCAATGGCCGGAGCGAGAGGCAGATGTTCAGGAAGTCGATGTTGAAAAACTTAAAGCACTTGTTAAGGTAAAAGACGAGGATATTCAGTCGCTGGACAAGTATGTCGTTGGCAAGGAGCACGCTAAATGAAATTGCCAAAGGCGATATGGTTTGGATTTAGTTGCATCGCGTTTGTCGTGATGCTGATTATCTTTTTGACACCGTGGACTGCACTGACGACGGGGCATATCGGTCTGATTATGTTGGCGCTAATTGTAGTTGCCATCATGCTCGGATTTCCAACTGCCTTTACGCTGATGGGTATGGGGGTGATTTTTACTTTTCTCGCATACATCATTCAGACACCTGACATGTCGGGCCGAGCGCTGAATCAGACATTGACGCTGATGGTGCAAAGAACCTATGCCACGATGACCAACGATGCGTTGATCTCTATCCCTCTCTTTGTGTTCATGGGCTATTTGGTTGAGCGCGCCAATTTAATTGAAAAATTATTTAAGTCTTTGCATCTTGCGCTGGCGCGTTTGCCAGGCTCTCTCGCGATCGCAACACTTGTTACTTGCACGATTTTTGCGACCGCGACAGGGATTGTCGGCGCTGTCGTCACGCTGATGGGGTTGCTCGCGATGCCCGCCATGATCAAGGCTGGCTATAGTGTGCGTTTGACAGCGGGCGTCATTACTGCGGGTGGCTGTTTGGGTATTTTGATACCACCTTCAGTGCTTTTGATCGTGTATGGTGCGACAACCGGCACCTCGGTGGTTCGTCTGTATGCAGGCGCGCTATTGCCGGGTATCGGTCTCGCGATGCTATATGCGACCTATGTGATGCTGGTGGCCAAAATCTGGCCCGATATGGCGCCGCCTTTGTCAGCGAAGGATCGGGAGATTCAGCTCCCCGAAGGCTCTCAAGCCATCAAGTCTCAAGGTTTTACGTTGGCGACAACGGGGTTGCTGTCGAATTTTTTTAGCAGAGCAAAAAATCCGGCGGTGACGCGTCAATACATGAATCGCAATGCCCTCGCGATCATGTTGCCACTGTTGATCACGGCGTTTTTGTCTCTGGTCATTTATAGGATGGCGACTGAGCCCAAGCCCGTGTATGAAGTGCCTGCTGAGTTGCAGTTGTCGAGCCATCAGAGTGGTAGCGGGTCCGGTTTGGCCGAACCCCCTTCCGGCCTAGCGGAGCCGCCATCCAGCGAACCCGTCTCGTTATCGCAGACTAGCAAGGCTGAACCCGTCGCGACCAAACAGGAGTCGGCCAAAGAGGACGCCGCAGTCGAGCGACTCCCGACGCCGACGGGCTATTGGATTTATTTGGGTATCGCGGCCCTGATCATGCTGGTGTTTTATGTCACGCTGACTTGGGCGCGCCTTGAAGTGTTCAAAATGCTGATGGGGTCTTTTTTCCCCTTATCTGTATTGATCGGTGCCGTGCTGGGCTCGATTGGTTTCGGTTTGGCCACGCCGAGCGAGGCCGCTGCGATGGGGGCGCTTGGCGGGGCTTTGCTCGCGCTCGCGTATGGCCGACTGAATTTGACCGTTCTAAAAGAATCGACCTTTTTGACGGCTAAAACCAGTGCGATGGTGTGCTGGTTGTTTGTGGGGTCTTCAATCTTTTCTGCGGCCTTTGCTTTGCTGGGCGGACAAAAATTAATCGAGGAGTGGGTGCTATCTCTTGGGTTGACCTCGCTTGAGTTCATGCTGCTTGCGCAGATTTTGATCTTTGTGTTGGGATGGCCCCTGGAGTGGACTGAGATCATTGTGATTTTCATGCCGATCTTTGTTCCGCTACTCGCGCAGTTCAATATTGATCCCTTGTTTTTTGGTCTGTTAGTAGCCTTGAACTTACAAACGGCTTTCTTATCGCCCCCTGTCGCGATGGCGGCCTTTTATTTAAAGGGCGTATCGCCGCCGCATGTCACGTTAAATCAGATCTTTTTGGGGATGTTGCCATTCATGGGCATCCAGATTTTTGCGATATTCATGCTCTACATGTTCCCGGCGATTGGGTTGTGGCTACCTGAGGTGCTTTACAAATAATCATGTTTGAAACAATTGAAGTTGTTCGTGGTTCGCGCGTCGCCGTCATTTGGTTGAATCGACCCGAGGTACACAACGCGCTGAACGAAGTCATGGTCAAGGAGTTGACGCAAGCGATTGACGCGTCGGCGCACGATGAACTAGTCAACGCGATTGTGCTGGCTTCTCGTGGCGACTCATTTTGTTCGGGTACGGATCTGAATTGGTGTCGAACCGCCCTGGACGGTGAGAGCGGTTCAGCGGAGGCGATGGCGATGGCCTTGGCTAGCATGCTAAAAGCCATTGAGACGTCTCCTGTACCCGTGATTGTGCGCGTGAACGGCCATTGTGTTGGGGCTGGGATTGGTTTGGTCGCAGCCGCCGATATCGCAGTGGCGAGCCATCATGCAGAGTTTACGCAAGCTGAAACGCGCTTAGGTTTGACGCCTCATCTCGTCGCACCTTACCTCAGTCGGGCCATAGGCGTTCGCAGTGCGAACAGGTGGTTAGTGACCGGTGAGACTTTTAGCGCCGCAGAGGCGTGGCGCCTAGGTTTGATTCAAGAGATTTGTGATGCATCTGAACTTGATGCAAAGATTAATGGCATTCTGGGTCATTTGATGACCGCGGAGCCCGTCGCAGTCAAAGCGACGCGAACATTGCTGAAGTCTCTATCTGAGAATGATACTCCCGCGTTTAATCCATCCCTTGCGCGGGAAGGCGTCTCAGCATTTCTTGAAAAAAGATGGCCGAGTTGGGCGCCTGACGAGCTCAAGTAGACTAAATAGGGACGAAGGCAACCAGTATACGAAATGCGGTTGAACTTTTATAGGTCGAGTCAGTCTGAGCCATGAGGAAGTTTCGTCGTTGCATTGTTCGTTTATCTTGATCTGGACACTGCGCTGATGGAAACGATGACCTGACCTGACATGTAATGCTTTAAGGAGTCGACGATGAAAAAGTCCATCACACTGGCGATCGCGGCAGCTGTCCTGACCGCCTCGACGCTGACGCCTGCGTTTGCGGGACCTAATCATTATCGTCAAGGTCCTGCGCATGGCTACAAGCAAAATCACGGTTATAAGCAGAGCAACTTTAATGCGTGGAATGCTGCCGCGCTTGGGGCGGCTGTGGGAGTCGTGATTGGCGTTGGCAGTCAATACAACCCCTATGTGGCACCACTGCCGGTTTATCCCCGTGTCGTGAATGTTTATCCGCCCGCAGTGCCGCCGTATGGTCAGTTTTATTCCTTACCGGTCCCTTGCCGCATCGCGCAGATCCCCGTGTATGATCAATATGGTCGTTTGATCCAATATCAGCAGACGTGCGTGAACTAAAAATCTAGTCAATTAAAAATTAAAAATTAAAAACGAGAAGAGGCAATGCAAGCAGCTTGGTATCAAAAAAATGGTGAAGCCCGTGATGTATTGTGCGTGGGCGAACTTCCTACGCCCGAAGCCGGTCCCGGTGAGGTCAGGGTCAAGATTCACGCGTCCGGTGTGAATCCCTCTGACGTTAAGTCGCGTCGTAACCGACCTATCCATGATCCCCGCATTGTTCCGCACAGTGATGCGGGTGGTGTGATCGACCAAGTCGGACCTGGCGTCTCAAAAGATCGTCTGGGTGAGCGCGTGTGGTTGTGGAATGCGCAATATCAACGACCCTTTGGTACCGCGGCGCAGTATGTCGCGCTACCGCAGGCTCAAGCGGTTGCTTTACCTGAGCACGTGAATGTTGATGGTGCCGCCTGTATGGGTATCCCGGGGTTGACGGCATTTGAAGCCGTCAGGCGTTGTGGCGATCTCGCAGGAAAAACAGTGCTGGTGATCGGTGCGGCCTCAGCCGTTGGACATTACGCGGCTCAAATGGCGGCGCTCAAAGGCGCACGCGTGATTGGCACGGTGAGCTCAGAAGCCAAAGCGGCGCATGCGCGCGCTGCGGGCGTGAAAGAAACGATCAACTACAAGACCGAGGCAGTGGCTCAGCGGGTCAAGGAGCTCACTGGGGGCCGCGGTGCGGATGCCA
>Ga0164292_10002569_pt1 | contig 14838 bp, 12 predicted proteins | sample GEODES117metaG_FD_111486 | JGI IMG/M metagenome (GOLD analysis project Ga0164292, IMG submission 111486) | Eutrophic lake water microbial communities from Lake Mendota, Wisconsin, USA - GEODES117 metaG | ecosystem: Environmental > Aquatic > Freshwater > Lake | place: USA: Lake Mendota... | reverse complement strand
GACAGGCTTGGGAAAGCGTCTGCTGCCTACCGATGCAAGTTCCTTCATTCAGGCCGGAGTAGACCCGGCTGGCTAATTTGAGCAATCGCCCGCCTTATCAACCCTTGGTCTTGCGCCTGATCGGCCTGATGGTGCTGGCGCATCTTGCCTTTGGAGGCGTACGCCTGACCTTGACGCTTTGGGCGGTAGCGCGCGGCATGTCGCCCCTGGGCGTGGGCCTGTTGCTCAGCATGCTCATGATCATGCCCACGCTGACATCGGTGGCCATGGGGCGCTGGAGTGACCGGGTGGGCTTTCGTCCGCCGGTACAGCGTGGCATGCTGCTGATCCTGTTGGGCGGCCTGCTGGCCGCCTGGGCACCGCATCTGGCGGTGATCGCGCTGGGCAGTGTGCTGGTGGGTTGGGGCGTGACCATGGCACAGGTGGCGGTGACCCAGGCCATCGGTCAGGCCTGCGGCCCCGAGGGGACCACCTGGGGTTTTGCCGGCATGAGTGTGGGCTTTTCTTTCTCAGGCTTCGTCGGGCCGCTGGTTGCCGGCGTCTTGATTGACAACGCAGGGCATGCCAGCGCCTTCCTGGCCATGTGCATCACCCCGCCCTTGGGCTTGCTCCTGCTGCGCACGGTGCGCTCACCGCTGCTGCAGCCGGTGGCCCGGGCGCAGCACAGCGAAGGCGTCGCGCCTCAGGCCAGCCTGATGGCGCTGGGCTCTATACGCTCAGCACTGATCATTGCCGCCATGGTGGCCCTGGCCTGGGATCTGTTCAATTTTTTCATGCCTGTCCATGCTGCGGCGCTGGGCCTGTCGGCCACTGCCATTGGCGCTATTGCATCGACGTATGCGGCCGGCAGTCTGGCGGTGCGCATGGTGCTGGGCCGGATGGCGCAGCGGGTCAGTCCGGCGCGCCTGCTGACCGTGGCTCTGGCCATGACGGTACTGCTCTATGGCATCACGCCATGGGCCACCAGCTTGCCCCAGTTACTGGCCCTGGCCCTGCTGACTGGACTGATGCTGGGCGCTGGCCAGCCCCTGGCGATGACGCTCTTGCATCAGAACGCGCCCCCTGGCCGAGAGGGCGAGGCCATAGGCATGCGCTCGGTCATCGTCAGCGCCAGCCAGACTTTTTTGCCGGCGGCCTTCGGTGCCCTCGGCTCGGCCCTGGGCACGGGGCCGGTGTTCTGGGTGGTGGCGCTGACCGTCCTGCTGTCCCTGCTGATGGTACGCCCCAACCTTCAAGCGCAGGGCTGATCAGGTGGTTCTGGCGCGAGGGCCTTGCAGGCAGGCCAGGGCAGCTGCCACCACCTGTTCCTGCGAGACCCGAGCCTGCGCTTCGAGCACCGGCGCATAGCCCACGGGAATGCGCGGTCCGCCCAGGCGCCGCACCGGTATGCCCAGTTCCTCGGCCACGGTGGCAGCGATTTCCGCGCCAAAGCCAGCCGCTTGTATGGCTTCGTGCACCACCAGCAGGTGGCCGGTGCGGGCGCAGGAGTTGAGCACCGTCTCGCGGTCCCAGGGCCAGATGGTGCGCAGGTCGATCAGTTCGACCTCCACCCCTTGGGCGGCCAACTGCTCGCAGGCGCTGGCGCACACCTGTAGCTGCCGGCTCCAGCTGACCAGGGTCAGGTTGCTGCCAGGGCGCAGGCAGGCGGCCTGGCCCAGCGGCACTTGTACGGATTCGTCGAGTGCGCCTTGCAGGCCCCACAGGGTCTTGTGCTCCATATAGACCACTGGGTCGCCGCTTTGCAGCGCTGCCCGCAAGAGGCTGTAGTTGTCCTGTACCGAGCCGGGGCAGACCACCACCAGACCGGGCATGTGGGCGAACCAGGCTTCGAGCGACTGCGAATGCTGGGCGGCCGAAGCGTCCCAGATGCCATTGGGCATGCGCGCCACCAGCGGCACCCGGCCCTGGCCGCCGAACATATAGCGGTTCTTGGCGGCCTGATTGATCACCTCGTCCATGCCGCACAGGGCAAAGTCGACCACCCGCATCTCGACCACCGGCCGCAGCCCGGCCAGGGCCATGCCCACGCCGGCGCCCATGATGGCGGCCTCGCTGATGGGCGTATCGATGACGCGCTGGGCGCCAAACTGCTGCTGCAGACCTTTGTACTGGCCAAAAATGCCGCCACGGCCCACGTCTTCGCCAAGCACCACCACCCTGGGGTCGGCCTGCATTTCAAGTTCGAGCGCCCGTACTGCGGCGCCGCTGTAGCTGGCTGGCTGACTCAAAACCATTGTCCGTCTCCGCTCGATTGAATGTCTGTGTAGGCGGCCGCAGCTGTGGGCCAGGGCGCGGCGTCGGCGGCCGCCATGGCCTGGGCGACCTCGGCGGCAGCAGCGTCGTCGATGGCCTGCAGGTCGGCCAGCAGGCCGCCCAGCTGCTGGTAATGCGCCCGGGCCTTGAGCAAGGGGTCCAGCTGCTGAGCCTGCAGCACCTCCTGCGGGTCGCGGTAGGCCGCTGGGTCCACCGACACATGGCCCTTGAGCCGGTAGGTGATGGCGTGCAGCAGGCGGGGTCCGCCGCCCGCGCGGATCTGGGCGATGAGTTCACCGGCCAGAGCGTGGACCTGCCAGACTTCATTGCCGTTGACCTGGCTGGCGGCGATGCCCAGGCTGGCGCTGCGTGCGGAAGCGCCTTCGCCGGCGATCATCGCGCGGCTGGCGGTGGTGGCGCTCCAGCGGTTGTCTTCGCAGACAAACAGCACCGGTAACTGGTGAATGCGGGCCCAGTTGAGCGACTCCAGAAAAGGCCCGCGGTTGATCGCACCGTCGCCAAAAAAGCAGACGGTGATGGCTGGCTTGCCTTGCAGTTTCTGCGCGTGCGCTGCGCCGACTGCGATCGGCAGGCCAGCGGCCACCACGCCATTGGCGCCGAGCATGCCGACTGAAAAATCGGCGATGTGCATGGAGCCGCCCTTGCCGCCGTTAAAGCCGCTGGCCTTGCCGTAGAGCTCGCCCATCATGCGGGCGAGGTCGGCCCCCTTGGCCAGGGTATGGCCATGGCCGCGGTGGGTGGAGGTCAGCAGGTCGTCGGCCTTCAGATGGGCGCAGACCCCGGCGGGCACCGCCTCCTGGCCGGTCGACAGGTGCAGCGGGCCGCGCACCTTGGCGCTGCCGTCGGCGGTCTTGCTGTAGGCGCTCACGCCGCCTTGGCTGACGATCTCGGCCGCGTCTTCAAAGGCGCGGATTCGGCTCATGCAGCGGTAGAGCTGGCGCAGGGTGTTTAAGGAATCGTCGCGGTTCAAAGGCTGTTCTCCTGGTGCGGCCGGCCACTGAGGCCGGCCGCAGTTTAGGCTATGCTCATCAGGATGAAGCCGTCGATTGTTTTAGAAGACAAGTTGGGCGCGGCCTTGATGGCTGCGCTGCTCCTGATCACCGTGGTCAATGTGTTCGTGCGCTACTTCACCGACCAGTCTTTTGCCTGGACCGAGGAAATTTCCTGTTTCCTCATGCTGGCGCTGGCGATGGCCGGCAGTGCGGCGGCGGTGGTGCGCGACAGCCACATTCGGGTGGACTATTTCCTGGCCTCGGGAAGCGCAGCAAGGCAGCGTCGCTTGGCCCTGTTGTCAGCCTTGGCCTCGGCCTTTTTCTTTGCAGTGCTGGGCCTGCTGTCGGCACAGATGGCCTGGGATGAGTTCCGCTACAACGAGACCTCGCCGGCCATCGGCGTGCCCAAGTGGTGGTATTCGGTCTGGCTGCCGGTTTTTTGCGGCATTTTGTGCGCCCGCTCGCTGCAGGGCTGGCAGCGTCTGAGGAGCCTGGCATGATCGGCGCCTGCCTGTTCGTGGTGTTTGTGGTGCTGATGCTGGCGGGCGCGCCTATTGGCGTGGCGCTGGGCGTGGGTGGGGCGCTGGCCATCGGCCTGTCCAACCTGGATACGCCGAGCTGGGGCCTGCTGGCGGTGCCGCAAAATTTTTATGCCTCGCTGACCAAGTACCCCTTGCTGGCCTTGCCGATGTTCGTGCTGGTCGGCTCGATCTTCGACCGCTCAGGCATTGCTCAGCGGCTGGTCAATTTTGCGGTGGCCATCATCGGCCGAGGACCCGGCATGCTGCCGGTGGTGGCCATCTTGGTGGCCATGTTCCTCGGCGGCATTTCCGGATCGGGCCCTGCCAATGCGGCGGCGGTCGGCGGGGTGATGATTGCGGCCATGGCGCGAGCCGGCTACCCGGGCTCGTTTTCCGCTTCGGTCATTGGCGCTGCCGCGGCCACCGATATCCTGATTCCGCCTTCGATCGCGCTCATCATTTACAGCGTCATGGTGCCCGGCGCTTCGGTGCCGGCACTGTTTGCTGCCGGCATGATTCCCGGCATCTTGGCTGGTTTGGCTTTGATCGTACCGACGCTGTGGCTGGCGCGAAAGAACAATATGGGTCAAATGGAGGCTGGCCTGCCGCGTCCGCCGCTCTGGGCCAGCCTGCGCGAGGCCAGTTGGGGCTTGTTTGCGCCAGTGCTTATTCTGGGTGGCATGCGCCTGGGTTGGTTCACCCCGACCGAGGCCGGCGCGGTGGCGGTGGCCTACGGTTTGCTGGTGGGCATGCTGGTGCACCGCACCATCCGGTGGGCCGATTTGCAGGAAATCTTTCGGGAGGCGGCCGAGATTTCGGGCGTGATCCTCCTGGTCATCGGACTGGCCTCGATCTTTGCTTATGCGGTCAACACCCTGGGCATCATCGACCCGATCACCCGCGCCATCACGCAAAGTGGCCTGAGCTCCACGGGCGTGCTTTTGTGTGTGGTGGCGCTGCTTTTGGTGGTGGGCATGTTTTTGGACGGCGTGTCGATCTTTTTGATTTTCGTTCCGCTGGTCATGCCCTTGATGCGCATCTATGGCTGGGACCCAGTCTGGTTCGGCATTTTGATGACCATGATGGTGGCCGTTGGCCAGTTCACCCCGCCGATGGCGGTCAATCTGATGGTCTCGTGCAAAATGGCGGGTGTTTCGATGGAGCAGACCTTCCCCTGGGTCTGGTATTTGGTGCTGGGCATGATGGTCAGCCTGTTGGCCGTGCTGTTCATGCCCTCCCTGGCTTTGTGGCTTCCAGCTTATCTGGGCTACTGATTTTTTGATGAAGAAACCAAAGGAGACATGATGAAGTTTGCATTCCAACCCCTGACCCGCCGCCTGATCGGCGCCTTGGCTCTGGGCCTGGGCCTGAGTATGAGCACGCAGGCACAACAGGCCCTGCCGCCGGGCTACAAGGCCGAGTACAAGCTCTCCACCGTGGTGGGCACCGCCTTTCCCTGGGGCAAGGGCGGCGAGATCTGGGCCAACCTGGTGCGCGAGCGCACCCAGGGCCGGATCAACATCAAGCTCTACCCAGGCGTTTCGCTGGTCGGTGGCGACCAGACCCGTGAGTTCACCGCCATCCGCCAGGGCGTGATCGATCTGGCCATAGGCTCGTCCATCAACTGGTCACCGCAGGTCAAGGAACTCAATCTGTTCTCGCTGCCTTTCCTCATCAGCGACTACGCTGCACTCGACGCCATCACTTCCGGTGAGGTTGGCAAGGAGATTTTCAGCATCCTGGACCGCTCGGGCGTAGTACCGCTGGCCTGGGGCGAAAACGGCTTTCGTGAGCTGACCAATTCCAAGCGCGAGGTGCGCAGCCCGGCCGACCTCAAGGGCCTGAAGATCCGCGTGGTGGGCTCGCCCCTGTTCATCGACATGTTCACCGCCCTGGGCGCCAACCCGGTTCAGATGAGCTGGGCCGATGCTCAGCCGGCGCTGTCCTCGGGCGCCATCGACGGCCAGGAAAATCCGGTCTCCATCTTCACAGCCGCCAAGTTGCACACGGTCGGTCAGAAGAATGTGACCATGTGGGGTTACATGATCGATCCGCTGGTCTTCGTGGCCAACAAGGAAATCTGGAACAGCTGGTCCGCGCAGGACCGTGAAATTGTTCGCCAGGCAGCTGTTGACGCCGGCAAGCAGGAAATCGCTCTGGCCCGTGCCGGTCTGGTCGAAGCCGGCCGTCCGCTGCTCAAGGACATTGAGGGCCTGGGTGTGAAGGTGACCCAGCTCACCCCGGCCGAGCGGGCCCAGTTTGTGGCTGCCACCCGCAGCGTGGCGGCCAAGTGGAAGGGCCAGATCGGCGCTCCGCTGGTTGAGAAAGCCGAGAAGGCGCTGGCTGGTAAGTAAGTCGGCGCCCTCGTAAAAAACCCCGCCTTCCGGGCCTGGCCCGGGGCGGGGTTTTTGTTTGGGTCAGGCTGCTCAGTGGCAGGCGTTGCTGCCTGGCAGGGTCAGCTCGGCGGTGTGGTTCATGTGGGGCCGCTGGCTCATCTGCGAGCGAAGCGGCGTGCTCCAGATGTCACGCAGGGCCTGTTGCTCGGCGAGGCTGAGACTCACCCGGCTGCCGCAGGGTGCTGCAGGCCTGAGCCCGGGCGGGCGCGGCGACTGGGCCAGTTGACCGGCCAGGGCCATGAGTTGTTCGAGCGACATGAGCGGGCCTGTGTATGAGATCAAGAGCCTCCATCATGCCGACGGCCGTCGGATTAAACGTTAATTCTTGCAACAAAACGCATCAGATCGTTAGTTGCGTGCTTCCCCCTCAAAGGTTGGGCGCCAGCAGCCTTTCGAGTTCGCGCAGGTCGCGGCCACGGCGGCGGGCCTGGTCTTGCAATTGGTCTTCTCCGATCTTGCCCACGTTGAAGTAGACCGACTCGGGATGGCTGAGGTAGAAGCCGCTGACGCTGGCCGCTGGCGTCATGGCCAGGCTCTCAGTCAGGTCCATGCCGATTTCGCGCGCTTGCAGCAGTTCGAACATATCTTTCTTGACGCTGTGGTCCGGGCAGGCCGGGTAGCCCGGCGCCGGCCGGATGCCGCTGTATTTCTCGGCAATCAGATCTTCAGGGCTCAGGCTCTCGTCAGCCGCATAGCCCCAGAGGTCTTGCCGCACCCGCAGATGCAGGGCTTCGGCAAAGGCCTCGGCCAGGCGGTCGGCCAGGGCTTTGAGCATGATGGCCGAATAGTCGTCGTTGTCGTCGAGGAAGTATTTTTCCTTCTTGTCCGAGCCTATGCCGGTGGTCACCGCAAACAGGCCGATGTGGTCGGCGATGTGAAAGCCGTCAACCCCTTCGGCTCCGGCCGCGCCGGCCCGGGCCGCCGCCACTTCGGCTGGCAGCACTTTGGGCGCGATGAAGTCAGCCAGGCAGCGGTTGGGCCGCAGCCGGCCGTCGGGGCCGCTGCTTTTTTCGGCCTGCTGGCGCAGTCCGTACCAAGTCATCGCCACCTGCCGACGGCTCTCATCGGTGTAGATCTCAATGTCATCGCCAACGCTGTTGGCAGGCCAGAAGCCGACCACCGCGTTGGCGCTCAGCCAGCGGCCTTCAATCAGTCGGCGCAGCATGCGCTGGGCGTCGCCGTAGACGCGCACCGCCTCGGCGCCCACCACCTCGTCCTTGAGGATGGCCGGGAAGGGGCCGGCCAGGTCCCAGGTCTGGAAGAAGGGGGTCCAGTCGATGTAGCGGGCCAGATCGCTCAGGTCGTAATTGCGGAACACCCGCCGACCCAGGAATTTGGGTGCCGGCGGGTGATAGTGCACCCAGTCCAGTGCGGTGGCGTTGACCCTGGCCTTGTCCAGCGAAACCACGGGCGCCTGGCGCTTGCCGGCGTGCAAGGCACGCACCTTGTCATAGTCGGCGTTGAGCTCGGCGATGTACTGCGCCGCCTGATCGCTCAGCAGGCCTTGGGCCACGCTCACGCTGCGCGAGGCATCGGGCACGTAGACCACAGGGCCTTCGTAGTGCGGCGCGATCTTGACGGCGGTATGCACCCGGCTGGTGGTGGCCCCGCCGATGAGCAGGGGAATTTTGCGCACGCGGAAATGGTCGTCCTTCTGCATTTCAGCGGCGACGTACTGCATTTCTTCCAGCGAGGGCGTGATCAGCCCGGACAGGCCGACGATGTCGGCGCCCTCGACCTTGGCGCGCGCCAAGATTTCGTGGCAGGGCACCATCACGCCCATATTGACCACTTCAAAGTTATTGCACTGAAGCACCACGGTCACGATGTTCTTGCCGATGTCGTGCACATCGCCCTTGACGGTCGCGATGACGATCTTGCCCTTGGTCTTGACGTCTTCGCCAGCGGCCTCCTGTTGGCGCTTTTCTTCTTCGATGTAGGGGATGAGGTGAGCGACGGCCTGCTTCATCACCCGAGCGCTCTTGACCACCTGCGGCAAAAACATCTTGCCCTGGCCGAACAGGTCGCCCACCACATTCATGCCGTCCATCAGAGGGCCTTCGATCACATGCAAAGGCCGTCCGCCGTCTGCGCGCAGCAGTTGCCACATCTGCTCGGTGTCTTCGGTGATGAATTCGTTGAAGCCGTGCACCAGCGCGTAGGTCAGGCGCTCGCGCAGGGGCAGGGCGCGCCACTCGTACTTTTTGCTTTCGTCGCGGGCCCCGCTCTTGGCGGTTTCGGCGATTTCAATCAGGCGCTCGCCCGCATCCGGGCGCCGGTTGAGCACCACGTCTTCGACCCGCTCGCGCAGAACGGGTTCGAGCTCGTCGTACACGCCGACCATGCCGGCGTTGACGATGCCCATGTCCATGCCGGCCTGTATGGCATGGTAGAGGAACACGGTGTGTATGGCTTCACGCACCGGATCGTTGCCACGAAAGGAAAAGCTGACATTCGATACGCCGCCCGAGACCTTGGCGCCGGGCAGGTTCTGCTTGATCCAGCGGGTGGCCTCGATGAAGTCAACCGCGTAGTTGTCGTGCTCCTCGATGCCGGTGGCTATGGCGAAGATATTGGGGTCGAAGATGATGTCTTCTGGCGCAAAGTCGACTTCGTCAACCAGCACCCGGTAAGCCCGCTGACAGATCTCGGTCTTGCGCGCATAGGTGTCGGCCTGGCCTTTTTCGTCAAAGGCCATCACCACAGCGGCGGCGCCGTAGCGGCGGATCAGCCGGGCCTGGCGCTTGAACTCGTCGATACCCTCCTTCATGCTGATCGAGTTGACGATGCCCTTGCCTTGGATGCAGCGCAGGCCCGCCTCGATGACGCTCCACTTGGAGCTGTCGATCATGATGGGGACGCGGGCGATGTCGGGCTCGGAGGCGATCAGGTTCAGAAAGCGCACCATGGCGGCCTGGCTGTCGAGCATGGCCTCGTCCATATTGATGTCGATGATCTGGGCGCCGTTTTCCACCTGCTGGCGGGCTACGGCCAGGGCTTGCTCGTAGTCGCCGTTGAGAATCAGGCGGGCAAAGGCCTTGGAGCCGGTGACATTGGTGCGCTCGCCGATGTTGACGAACAGGCTGCCCTGGCCGACCGAGATGGGTTCGAGGCCAGAAAGACGCAGAGGGGGCGGGATAAGGGGCGTGGACATGGGCTCACCTGGTTTGCAAGGTGAGCGTGGTTGCACACAGGGTTTGGCCCTTTCCCCAAGCCTGGCCCAGTCACGGTGACGGGCTGCAACGCTCCTTGAGGAGGCACTTATTTTAGCGGGCCAACGGGGGGCGGGGCCAGGCGCAGCTTCAGGCTGCCAGCAAAACCTGGTGCAGCGCGTGCGCCGCTGCCAAGGTAAGCGCATCGCCCGCCACCGGCCCGACCACCTGCAGCCCCACGGGCATGCCATTGGCTGCGAGGCCTGCCGGGATGTTGACCGTGGGGGTGTGCAGCGCGGTCCAGATGCGGCAAAAAACCGGATCACCGGTGTTGTCCAGGCCTGCTGGCGCCGCGCCCGGGGCGCTGGGCGTGAGCAGCACGTCGACATCTGTGAATACATCGGCCAGCTGCGCGCGGCAGCGCGCGAGCCAGGCTTGCGCTTGGTCGTATTGCGCGGGCGTCACAGCCAGGCCGGCGTTCATGATGCCCTGCAAGCGTGGGCTCAGGCGCTCGAAGTGCTGCAGGCGTTCATAGGCCAGGCTTTGCGCTTGTTCAGCCAATTGGACCTGGGTCTGGGCCTGTACCAAGTGTTCAAAATCGGCGGGCAAGCGCAGATCCTGCAGCGCCATGCCGCTCGTGCGAACGATGCGTGAGGCCGCCTTGTGCATCGCCGCTTGCGTGTCGGGCAGGGCGTGTGCCCATTCATAGCTGTGGCACAGGCCTACCCGCAAGGGGCGGCCGAGCACCTGGGTCAGGGGGCGCACCAGCCAGTCGCTGCGACCGCTCAAAGCAGCGGCGAACAGGGCGGCATCGGGCACGTTGCGGGCCAGGGTGCCCACCGTGTCCAGGGTGTCTGACAAGGGTTTGACGCCGGCACGGTTGATGCCGCCAAAGCTGGGTTTGAAGGCCACTACGCCGCAGTAGGCCGCCGGGCGGGTGAGCGAGCCTGCTGTCTGTGTGCCCAAAGCCAAGGGCACCATGCCATCGGCCACCGCAGCGGCCGAGCCCGAGGACGAGCCCCCGGGTGTGTGCGCCAGGTTGTGCGGGTTGCGGGTCTGGTTGGGCTGGAAGGCGGCGAATTCGGTGGTGACGGTCTTGCCGATGAGCACCGCCCCGGCGGCACGCGCCAGCGCCACGCAACTGGCATCGTGGGCCGGCTGATGGCCCGCGTAGATGGGCGAGCCATAGGTGGTGGGCATGTCGGCAGTGGCCATCAGGTCCTTGATGCCGACCGGCAGGCCATGCAGCAGGCCCTGGTGGGCGCCTTGATCGAGTGCGCGCGCACGGGTCACTGCGGCCTCGCGTGCCACATGGCTCCAGGCTTGTATCTCGCCCTCACGGGCATCGATGCGCGCCAGGCAGTCGCGCACCAGATCTTCGGCGCGCAGGCTGCGCTGGGCCAATTGCTCGGCCGCCTCGCAAGCGCTCAACAGGTGGTGTGCCATCGTCCTGCCTCAGGCCGCTTCGCGGTAAAACGGGCCTGTGTGCAGGGGCCGCACTGCCTGATGGGCGACTGCTTTGCCGATGGCGGCAATATGCTCGGGCGTGGTGCCGCAGCAGCCGCCAACGATATTGACCAGGCCTTCGGCGGCGAACTCATGCAGCAGGCGGCTGGTGACTTCCGGGGTTTCGTCAAAGCCGGTTTCACTCATGGGGTTGGGCAGGCCGGCATTGGGATAGCAGGAAATGAAGGTGTCGCCGGCCACCTTGGCCAGTTCCTGGATGTAGGGACGCATCAGCGCGGCGCCCAGGGCGCAGTTCAGGCCGACGGCCAGCGGCCGGGCATGGCGCACGCTGTTCCAGAAGGCGCTGACGGTCTGCCCGCTCAGAATGCGGCCGGATGCGTCGGTCACGGTACCGCTGATGATCAAGGGTAGGCGCTCGCCGGAATGCTCGAAGTATTCGTCGATCGCAAAGAGCGCCGCTTTGGCATTGAGGGTGTCAAAAATCGTCTCGACCAGCAGCAGGTCGCTGCCGCCCTCAACCAGGGCCTGAGTCTGTTCGTAATAGGCCTGGCGCAGCTCCTCAAAATGGGTGTTGCGCGCCCCCGGGTCGTTCACATCGGGGCTGATGCTGGCGGTCTTGGGCGTGGGGCCGAGCGCGCCTGCGACAAAGCGGGGCCGCTCGGGGGTGGAGAATTTGTCGCAGGCGGCGCGGGCGATGGCGGCCGAGGCTCGGTTCATCTCCACGGCTAAATCGGCCATGTCGTAGTCGGCCTGGGCCACGGTGGTGGCGCCAAAGGTGTTGGTCTCGATCAGGTCGGCGCCAGCGGCCAGGTAGCCCTCATGGATGTCGCCGATCACCTGGGGCTGGGTCAGGCTGAGCAGCTCGTTGTTGCCCTTGACGTCTTTGTGAAAGTCTTTGAAGCGCTCGCCCCGGTATTGGGCCTCCGACAGCTTGAGGCGCTGGATCATGGTGCCCATGGCGCCGTCGAGGATGAGCAGGCGTTGGCGCAGCAACTCGGGCAGGGCTTGGGCGCGGGTATAGGCTGGAGCAGACATGGGCGCGATTGTAGGTAGCCCGACAGGCCGGCGCACCTTTTGGCCGGGCCGCGCCCGGGCGCTGCAGGCCGGCCCGGCATGCTCGACAATGGACGTTTGTCTGCGCCGCCACCCCCTTACGCATGAAGCACCTGCAACCTCAGCAAGCCTGGCACTGGCTTAACAGCCGCGACGATGTGGTTTTCGTCGATGTGCGCATGGAGATCGAGTCCATGTACGTCGGCCGCCCCCCCGGCGTGGTCAACATCGCCTGGTATGAGTACCCCGATATGACGGCCGATCCACAGCAATTTGTGGCGGCTGTCGAGCGTGAGGCCGGCCACAAGGGCAGGCCCGTGCTTTTGATTTGCCGCTCCGGCCAGCGCACGCTCGATGCCGGCGCGGCGCTCGAAGCCGCCGGCTTCACCGAAGTGGCCCATGTGGTGCATGGCTTTGAGGGCGAGCTTGACGAGCATTTCAAGCGCTCGAGCCGTTCGGGCTGGCGTTTTGAGGGCTTGCCCTGGGAGCAACTGTGAGCGTCTGGTGCGGCCGCAGCCCATGATGTCCGCCCAGCCGCTGGAGATCCTCGGCGAGGTCTTCGGCTACGACAGTTTTCGCGGCCCGCAGCAGGACATCATCGAGCATGTGATCGCCGGCGGCGACGCCTTGGTGCTCATGCCCACCGGCGGCGGCAAGTCGCTGTGCTATCAAGTCCCGGCCATCGCCCGCCAGCGCGCCGGCCTGGGGGTCACGGTGGTGGTCTCGCCGCTGATTGCCCTGATGCACGATCAGGTGGGCGCACTGCTGGAGGCGGGCGTGGCGGCGGCCTTTCTCAATTCCAGCCTGAGCTTTGAGCAGGCCCAGCAGGTGCAGGCCAGGCTGCAGCGCGCCGAACTGACCCTGCTCTATGTGGCGCCGGAGCGGCTCAACACTTCGCGCATGCTGGGGCAGTTGGGCGCCCTCTATGAGCAAGGCCTGCTGAGCCTGTTTGCCATCGACGAGGCGCATTGCGTCAGCCAGTGGGGACATGACTTTCGGCCTGAATACCGGGGGCTGTCGCTCTTGCACGAGCAGTTCCCGAAGGTGCCCCGGGTGGCATTGACCGCCACGGCCGATGCGCTGACCCGCCAGGACATGGTCGAGCGGCTGGACTTGGGTGCGGCCCGACAGTTCGTCAGCAGCTTTGACCGGCCCAATATCCGCTACCGGGTGGTCGAAAAGACCGAGCCCATGCGCCAGCTGCTGCGTTTCATTGAAACCGAGCACGCCGGTGAAGCCGGCATTGTTTACTGCCAGTCCAGGAAGCGGGTTGAAGAGGTGGCCGAGCAGTTGCAGGCCGCCGGTGTGTCTGCGCTGGCCTATCACGCCGGCCTGGATACGGTCTTGCGGCAGCAGCGGCAAGACCGCTTTCTGCGGGAAGATGGTCTGGTGATGGTGGCCACCATCGCTTTTGGCATGGGCATCGACAAGCCGGATGTGCGCTTTGTTGCGCACCTGGACATGCCCAAGAACATCGAGGGCTATTACCAGGAGACAGGCCGGGCTGGCCGCGATGGCCTGGCCGCAGACGCCTGGATGGCTTACGGTTTGCAGGATGTGGTCAACCAGCGGCGCATGATCGACAGCGGCGAGGTGGCCGGCGAGGACTACAAGCAGGTCATGCGTGGCAAGCTTGACGCCTTGCTGGCCATGGCCGAGAGCACCGGCTGCCGCCGGGTCAGCCTGCTGGGCTATTTCGGCGAGGCCAGCCAGCCGTGCATGAACTGCGACAACTGCCTGCAGCCGCCCTTGATGTGGGACGGCACCGAGGCAGGGCGCAAGCTGCTCAGCTGCATCTACCGGGTGGAGCAGGCCAGCGGGCTCTATTTTGGTGCAGGCCATTTGATGGACATTCTGCGCGGCAAGCCCACCGACAAGGTGCACCAGTACGGGCATGAGCGGCTGTCGACCTTTGGCATTGGCGCCGACCTGGCCGAGTCGCAGTGGCGAGCGGTTTTGCGCCAGCTGATCGCGCGCAATATGGTGCACGTCGACAGCGAGGGCATGAGCACCTTGAGCCTGCTGCCGGCGGCGCGCGCCCTGCTGCGGGGCGAGGGTCAGCTTTGGCTGCGCCAGAGCCGGGTCGAGCCTGCGGGCTCACGCAAGCGCGAAGCCCGCAGCTCGACCCGCGCCCTGGCCGAGGCCAGCCTCAACACGGCAGCGCTGGAGCGTTTGCAGCGCCTCAAGGCCTGGCGGGCCGAGGTCGCCCGCGAGCACAACCTGCCCGCCTTCTTGATTTTTCACGACGCCACCTTGCGCGCCATCGCACAGACCAATCCGCAGGAGATCCAGGCGCTCGAGGGTATCAGTGGCATGGGCGCCAAGAAGTTGCAGGCTTACGGTGCCGATGTGCTCAGGGTATGCGCCGGACCAGCCTGACGTCAGGCTGCCGGGAGTCCGAGGCGGTCGGCATGACTTCATGCCGCTGCGGCATGAAGGCGCCCAACCCGGGTTAGTCCTAGGGCCTTGGCGGCCAAGCCGGCGGACAACAGATACCGTTTCGTTTAGCATCCCGCTCTTGGTTCGCTACATGCGGTGCGAACCGTCATTGATCTTATACGGGAGTATCTTGTGCTCAATAAAACCCAAACGCGTAGTTTGAAGGCGCTTGCCGCCGCCGGTCTGTCTCTGGCCTTTTTGTCCCCTGCCTTTGCCGGCAAGACGCTTGATGCCATCAAGCAGCGCGGTCAGGTGGTGTGCGGCGTTAACACCGGCCTGGCCGGTTTTTCCGCTGCGGACTCCAGCGGCAACTGGACCGGCTTGGACGTGGACGTCTGCAAGGCCGTGGCGGCCGCGACCCTGGGCGATGCCAGCAAGGTCAAGTATGTTCCGCTCAATGCCCAGCAGCGCTTTACCGCCTTGCAGTCCGGTGAGATCGACATTCTCTCGCGCAACACCACCTTCACCCTGACCCGCGACGGCTCCCTGGGCCTGCACCAGACGGCAGTCACCTACTACGACGGCCAGGGCTTCATGGTGCCGG